>OHLE01000716.1_pt1 | contig 16877 bp, 9 predicted proteins | sample 1568971 | NCBI WGS metagenome assembly OHLE01 (sample SAMEA3879556, study PRJEB24766) | human gut metagenome | biome: human-associated habitat; feature: feces | place: USA | collected 1985/1987
ACACATCGGCTTCCGAACGAACAGCGTGAAGCGCGCGATGTATCATCTTGGCCGTGCGGGCGTTGTATTCGATGAGGATACGCTTCAGTATAATGACAAGGGCGAGCCAAAATTCGTTTACATCAAGGGTGACTTTGGCGGCTTTGCCATTCACCTTCTGAATCGATAGGAGGAAAGAGTATGCCGAAAGTAGTAACCTTTGGAGAATTGATGGTTCGTCTCCAGCCATACAATTACGAGCGCTTTGTTCAGGCGGACCACTTGGAGTTTTCTTTCGGTGGCGGGGAAGCTAACGTAGCTGTTTCGCTGGCTAACTACGGCCTTGACGCCGTCTACGTCACCAAACTGCCCGCGCATGCCATCGGACAGGCTGCGGTCAACTCTCTGCGCCACTACGGCGTGGATACCTCTATGATCGTGCGTGGAGGCGACCGTATCGGTATCTACTATAATGAGAAAGGCGCGTCTCAGCGCGGTTCCGTTTGCATTTATGACCGGGCGCATTCTGCCATTCAGGAGTCCACTCCCTCCGACTTCGACTGGGATGTGATTTTTGAAGGCGCGGACTGGTTCCACTTTACCGGCATCACGCCTGCGCTCGGCCCCAACATGGTGGATGCCTGCCGTGACGCCTGCAAGGCGGCGAAGGCACACGGGCTCAAGATTAGCTGCGATCTCAACTACCGCGGCAAGCTGTGGAGCCGTCAGCAGGCATGGGAGGCCATGACTGATCTGTGTCAGTACGTGGACGTATGCATTTCCAACGAGGAGGATGCCAAGGATGTGTTCGGCATTGAGGCGGAGGCGACCGATATCTATGCCGGCGAGATCAACCGCGAGGGCTACAAGTCCGTTGCAAGACAGCTTGCTGATCGGTTTGGTTTTGAAAAGGTCGCTATCACGCTGCGCGAGTCCCGCTCGGCGTCCGACAACGGTTGGAGCGCCATGCTGTTTGACGCTGTCGGCAATGAATACCATTTCTCCAAAAAATATGACTTGCATATCGTTGACCGCGTGGGTGGCGGCGACAGCTTCGGCGGCGGTCTGATTTACGCTCTGCTCGCCGGTAAGGGCAATCAGCGGGCTGTGGAATTTGCCGTGGCGGCCTCCGCACTCAAGCATACCATCGAGGGCGATTATAACATGGTTACAGCGGCCGAGGTGGAAAAGTTGGCCGATGGCGATGGTTCCGGCCGCATCCAGCGCTGAATTGATTTTTAAAATATTCCCTGAATTTATAAAGTGTCATTGTAAGCGGCCAATCACTTCAAGATAGGGACTCTTGCGATTCTTCACCTTCCTTTCCTGAGTACGGCATTGTTCGTTGGTGAAAGGGACTGATACCCTGCCAAAGCGACGAACAATGCCAAGGGAGCGCAATGTTGGCAGACGAATAATAAGACCACGCAGCCCAGCGGGGCCGCGGTTGCCAGAGGAAGCGGACGCACGCCAGAGGCGTACATTCGCTTCCTCTGGCTTTTCTTTGCCCAAATGTGAGAGAGAAGTGAGATGCGCCAGGTAACAGCAAGAGTGAAGCACCCGTGTTTCGGCGTGTAAGCCGTTGTGTGCGATTCTTCTCCGAAAGCCGAGTGTGTACCCGATTGCAGGTGTGATAGCGAATGTGAGACGTTTGTGGGCGAAGTTAAAAAGCAAGATGAGGAGTGGCTTCCAGAGTGTTTGTCACGGTAACTTTTTGGCGAGATTCGTGGAAGTGAAGTGACCCCAAAAAGTTAGACAATATTCTGAAGTAAAAATTGTTCAAGCAGCTGAAAGGGCTTGCTGTCTGTGAAGAGCAGGCGGCAAGCCCTTTAGCTTTGCCTTGATGCGCCGATTGTTGTAATAGTCCAGATATTCAATGAGTTCCAGCTTGAAGTGTTCCATGGATTGAAATTCCTGCAAATACAGCAACTCACTCTTAAGTAAGCCAAAGAAATTTTCTATCACAGCATTGTCCAGACAGTTTCCCTTGCAGCTCATGCTCTGTCGGATGCCCTTCTCGCGGAGCATCCTCTGATACTGCTTGTGCTGGTATTGCCAGCCCTGGTCAGAATGAAGGATCAACCCGGTTCCATCCGGTATCTTCTCAAAAGCCTTATCCAGCATAGTCGTAACCATACTCAGAACAGGATGGTCAGAGATGGTATAGCTGACCAGATCGCTGCTGCACAGATCAAGGATGGGCGAGAGATAGAGCTTCTCGCCAAACAAACTGAACTCTGTCACATCGGTGACCCACTTCTGGTTCGGCTTTTCGGCGCGGAAATCTCGATTTAGCAGATTTGGCGCAATTTTGCCAACTTCTCCCTTATAAGAGCGATACTTCTTCATCCTGACACGGCAAACTAAGCCAGCTCCTTCATAAGCCGCTGGACAGTCTTGTGATTCAGGAGAAAATTGCGCTTGTGAAGTTCTGTTGTAATGCGGCGATAGCCGTATCTTCCTTTGTTTTCGTGGTAGATGGCCGTGATCTCCGCTTTGACAGCTTTATACTTATCTGAACTGTTCATCCGCTTCAGATGATAGTAGAAAGTGGCACGGGGTAGTTGAGCGATTGAGAGAAGAATATCCAGAGAATGTCTTTGCCTCAGCTTTTGAACTACCTGCGTTTTCTGCGCTGGCGTCGCTCGTCTTCCAAAACCAAGGCTTGCAAGTTTTTTAGGTAATCGTTCTCCGCACGCAGTCGCTGGACTTCTGCCAGCGATCTTCTTCTACCTGCTTCGGCAACTGCTTTGGCGGATGACCCTTACTGCTGCGGCCACGCCGTTCGATGGCTAACCCTTCCGGCCCTTCTTCCAAATAAATGCGTTCCCAGCGCTCTATAATTTTATGGTCGTTAATTCCAAATTCCTGCATCGCTGCATAGATACTCAGATGTTCTTTTTTCATGGTTTCTACAACCATTCTCTTGAACTCCGGCGTATATCGTTTGTTTGGTACTCCTTTTGGCATAGCAAAACACCTCACTTGTTAGATAGTATATCATACTGTCTAACAAATGGGGTGCAGTTCAAAGTGATTTTAAGTGAGATTTCGAACTTTTTAAGCCAATTTTTTAGCCGCTTATTTCCCCGTTCGATAAAAGCACAGACCGGCTATGTATTTGTCAAGCAAAAATTTTGCTTGGGATATACGGTACATAGGCCTTGTTGTCTCTCATAACGGCGTAAATGATGGAGACCATCTTCCTGCAGGCATGGCCCACGGACGCCATGTAGGGCTTCCCTTCATCCCGTTTTTTCTGGAAATAAAGCTTTAGCGCCGGATCGTGGAGCACCGCCGATGAAGCCGCCAGCCAAATGGCGTGCCGCAAATAAGGCGAGCCTCGTTTGGACATACGGTTTCTGACGCCGTTGTATTTGCCAGACTGCCGCATGGTTGGATCGATCCCCGCGTAGGCGGCAAGCTTTGCCGCGGAGGAAAAACGGCTGATGTCTCCGATCTCGCTGAGGATGTACGCGCCAAGGGTCGGGCCGATGCCGGTGATGGTAGTGATCGGCGTGTCCAGGGTATCCATGATCTCAGCGATTTTGCGGTCCATTTCTTGAACCTGCTGTTTCAAGAAAATGAGGTGCTTTGCATAGAGTCGGATCATCGTGCTGAAAACATCGCCGGCCATGGCGAAGCCAAAAGAATTGCGCGCAAGCTCCTGAAGCTCCCGGGCTTTCGCCATGCGGAAACGCTTGTGGCTGGAGACTTCGATGAGATGGCAGAGTTCTTCAAGAGGCATCTCGGATAATTCCTTTGGCGTAGGACAGGTTTGCAAAATCGCCATGGAGGTGTCGCTAAACATATTGGTAAAAGCTGTTTCGTATTCAGGAAAGACCTGATCCAGCAGGGCAACGACCTTTCGCTTAACATCTGCCTGCATGGAAACGATGGCGTGCCGTCCACGGCACAGCTCCCGCAGCTCATAAATATTTTCGGGATGCAGGGTAGACTCGGAGAAGTGCCCGAAACGGATCACCTCCGCGATGAGCAGGGCGTCCCGCGGATCTGTTTTGGCCTGACGGATGTAGAAGCTACGGATGGAGTTGGTCTGCACCGGGTTGATGACCTGAACGCGGAAGCCCTCCTTCTGAAGTCTGGTAAAAAGAGCGAGCCAGTAGTGTCCGGTGGCCTCCATTGCAAAGGAAACCTCGTCAAGCGGCAGCTTGGCCTTGGTGAGCATGGCCAGCAGCCGATTGTACCCGGAGCAGTTGTTGGTGAAGGAAAACGGCTTGATGATGACGGCGCCCTCGCCGTCGATCACCGCTGCCTCGTGCTTCCTCTTGGCGATGTCGATCCCAACGATGTACATAGTGCAGGCTCCTCTCATGTTCAAATTACGGACATTCCTCGTGCTGCTGAAGGTCACAACCTGTTGCGAGATTAGAAGAAAGCGATTCATCGCCCCGACATCCGGCTCATAAGTGACATCCCACAGGGCAGAGGTTCCAGTCTGTGCGCAGTAGACTTGGCTACAAAGATAGAAGCAGGAAATCCTCTGTCCGCATGAGGATATTATATCATCGCTCCCTTAAGGGGCGTTGATACCGGTTTTGAAGGTGTTTTGTGGGGAGATATCCCCGTTCGAAAATATAACAAGATAAAGAGAGGTGCCCGTAATTGGGCACCTCTCGGCCTCAAAGCCCCGCAGTGCGGGGCTTTCCGGGGTTTTGAAACCGCAGTCTAAGGTGCACCTTGGCGGGCGTTTTCGCAGTCTTGGGTGAACGTCGGACACGGCAAATGCCTGTGGCAACAGACTTTTCAAGGTGGACGTTTCGCAGGCGGTTGAGGAATCCGCTGTTTTCAACCACACGAAAAAGTGCTTTCAGCGCAGCGGCAATTTTAGGAGGAAAACGTGCATATTTTGCGCCGTAGTAGTCAATAAAAAAGGGTTTCTCAGCCGTTCAAAAATCGCACCGCTGTAACCAAAGAAGAACGCCTCCGGCAACGCAAAAATTGCGCCGCAATAGTCAAAGAGCTACCGCAATATTTTTCCTACACTTTTTAGATGTTTTTGGCGGTTTCCTCTCGATTTTAATTCCTTTCCTAACATTTTGCGACCTGAGTTTCCCATGTGTTCCACACCTGTCTGTGGCATTTTATGTGGTCAAAGGCAAAGCCTCGCCGGAGCAATTCCGGCGGGGCTTTGCGGTATTCTCGGCAGCCTGCTTTTCCACTCGGTGAACAACACGAAAACCGCACTGGGGCCACCCCATGAGGTGGGATGCCATAATCAAAGAAAACAGACAGCACGGCGTGAGATATTCCGGGAAGAGCGAAGCTGGAGAAAAGACGGGTGTGGTGTGTAAAGAACGCCTCCATACCATACAATAACCCTAAAGCTATTAAGGAGAGCGAATACAGTGAAAAACAGGAGCTCTAAATATTAAAAACTCCTTAAAATTTGCAGATTGTTTTTACTTGATGCACTTTTTGTTATATAATAAATATGCACTGCGATGTAAAACATGAGACGGCGAAAAGGGAATATCCGGATATTGATGTGCATGGTGCGGCACAGCAGCGTTTTCGCTTTCAGTTCCGTGAATTTGAAAGAAATCAGGATGATTGATGAGGTTCAAGGAGGGGAGGCAAAAGCATGCAATCCAATTGGAGTTCTAAACGGGATTGGCTTCTGTTCCGAAACAAGCTTGCTGGATGGCAGGAGGCTTATATCGGGAGGCTGAACAAGGAATATATCGAATTGTTGCGTGGAGACGGTTCCGAAGCTGATAAGTTTTGGAAGTTATGCAAGCGCATCCGCGAGGATAGACGCTGTGCCGGCGTGCAGATCTCCATGAGAGGATCGGATCCTCTTCCAATCATCTGCCATATGATCAATGAGGGAGTGATCACACTCGGCGATCTCGACGAGTTCAGTGCGGAACTGCGGGAGGCGGTGGCAACAATTACGGAGCCACATAGGGACATATAAAAAGGAAACTTGGTACATAAAACATCGACCCGTAGGCGCGATTGATACCGCAAAGCCCACAGGCCATATACACAGGGCAGTGGCTTTGCGCAGCAAGGTCGCTGCCCTGCCGTCATTTTATAAACCATGTTGAACAGGAGGCTTATTTATGACCTATCTGCTCTATATGAAGCGCTCATTCACGCGCAGCCCCCGCCGTCATGCGGTGCTGTTTGCGGTGCTGACCTGCGCGTTTCTGCTGCCGCTGCTAATTTCCATTTACCGGGACAGCAATGCCTGGGGTACGCGGCAATATCTTCTTGCCCGTTCCGCGGGTGAAACCTATCACATTGGGAACGCAACGGAAGCGGATGTGCCATATTTTGAGGGTATCCGTGGCCTGTCCGCGCCCGTTTATGCCTGTATTTTCTGAAACTGCTTACAGAAGAAATAATCCTTGCTTTTCGCCCCTAAATTATACATAAATCAATCCTCGAAGCGGCGGCGTCATGCGGAATGTGGGAATGAAATATCAATATTCTTACGAAGAACAATGGTAGCCAAAAGATTTTCCGGTCATATTCCGAATGTATCAGCTAAACCTCGACGGTAATGAAAGTCGTGTCTAAAAAATATTGGGAAACTTCTGCCGTGCATTTTATAGAACCGGGATTGTAATGGAAATAACATTTAATTTATAAATAGGTGCTTAGCAAACTCAACCCCGAAGGCTGTGCGGCGGCGGAGCGCAGCGGTATTGTAAATTCCCATGCCATCCGCTATAATGAGCGTTAAGGAAAGGGCGGTGAGCAGGATGTATCGGGTGGAGGTTTGTGAAGACGAAAAAAATCTCCGTGAGGACTTGTGCGCACAGTGCGCGGCGCTCCTGTCCGGGCTGCAGATGGAGCATACGGTCACGCCCTATTCTTCAGCCGAGGAACTGGAGGCAGCTCTTTCAGCGGGTGCGGAGTTCTCACTGCTTTGTCTGGATATTCTGATGGACGGCAAGACCGGCATGAAGCTGGCGCAGGAGCTGCGGGAGCGGGACGACAGGACCAGCATCCTGTTTATCACCGGTTCCACGGAGTTTCTCAAGGACGGCTACAGCGTCCGCCCCATCCAGTACCTGCTCAAGCCGGTTTCCCGGGAAGATCTGGAGCAGGCGATCAAAACGGATTTGCGGTTATATCATCAGCCCCGCACCGTAACCTTCCGAGTGGCCGGCAGGACCTTTGTCCTGCCGGCAGAGGATATCCTCTGCGCTGAAAGCCGGGATCACGGCAGCGTACTCCACACAACACATGGCGAACAATTCATTCTCTGCCCGCTGAGCCAGATGCAGGAGTATCTGCCGAAGGATCGCTTCTGCCGCTGTCACAACAGCTTCATCGTAAACCTCTTCCATATCCGCAGGGTCAGCAGCCGGACAATATACCTGACAGATGGAAGAGATCTAAGCATCGGACGGCGCTATATGGAGCAGTTTCAGGACCAGTTCGTCCGGTATCTCAATCAAAACTGAAGTAAGGGCAAGGCCATTTGGATAAAGAGAATGCGGCGTCTCCCGATGGGAGACGCCGCATTTTGTGTTTACAGAGAGCTTATGGGGGACTCTTTTTCGGACAGCAGCATCAGAGCCGTCATCACGGTGAAGCGGGTGTCATCATAGCTGACAGCCAGTACGCTGCCGTACTTCTCGGCGATGGTTCGCATCTGCAAAAGGCCGAAGCCGTGGCTGCCGGCATCCTGCTTTGTGGTGCATAGCTGTCCGTTTTCATCTGTTTGCAGCACCCCATTGTAGGTGTTTTCACATCGGATGGCCAGATGCTGCTGGTGGATCTGCAGGGAACAGACGATCTCGCTGTGTTCCGTTTTGGCGGCGGCCTCCACGGCGTTGTCCAGCAGGTTAAACAGAAAGCCACACAGATCCACCTCCTCAATGGGCAGCGTTTCCGGCAGCATGGCGTTGACATGGAAAGAAACGCCATACCTGTCTGCCTGGGCCGCAAAGCGCTGGAGGATCGTGTTGACCGTCGAATTGGCCGTATAAACCTTTGGGAAGAGCTGCTCCAATTCTCCATCCAGCCGGTTCAGATAATCCAAAAGACCGGCTTGATCCGGCTTTTGCGCCAAAAGGTGCAGGGCGGCGATATGGTTCTTCCACTCATGGCGGAATGCCGCCGTCCGCCGGACTGTCTCCTGTGCCTGCTCATACTTTTCCTGCGTTGCCTGGCTGCTGCTTTTGATCGCCTGCATCCGGCGCTGGCGAAGCAGTGTTTCGCGCACAAAGCCCGTCACCACCTGCACGGCGCACAGCGCACCGGCAAAGCCGCACAGGATGGCGTAAAATGCATGGGGATACCCCGCCAGCAGCGTGGTCACCGGGTTGGTCAGTGGATAAAAGATCCCGCTTCCGCTGAATCGGGTCACGCCCCAGAACGCAAATAAACCGCCCGCCACCGCGCAGAGAAACAGGCTCGCTCGGCGCAGCGGCTGCTCATGGGAGAACAGAAGCAGCGCCGCTGCCAGAAGAAACAGGGTGGTGCCGAGCCAGTCTCCCGCTACACTGGCGAGCAGCGGCAGCGCCGCGAAGCTCCACAGCGCAGAAAGCAGGATATGGAGCAGCGCACCGGAGAGCAGCACCCACCGCTTCCAGCCGTGCAGCGCCGCGGCCAGATAGCAGTAAAGAAGATCCATATAGATCAGGTAGACCCAGTTCAGAAGCCCGGCGTCAGCATTCAGCCCGGCCGAAATTTCGAGATAGGTATGACAGACCCCGGCTGCCGCCGCCAGCAGGAAATAGCCGATTAGAGGCAGCAGCTTCCAGAGAAACTCGCCATCGTGTGCGCCAAGCAGCAGCACCAGTAGCAGACAGATCGCCAGCAAAAGCTGCGCCGTGACTGCCGCCATGGGCCAGACGACGCCGGAGGTCTGTACCACGGCGTCGGAAAAGCGTCCCACCAGCGAGGGCAGTACCGGCTGGCGAAGGCCATCGCCGGAGGGTCCGTAGGTGACAATGCGAAGCCGCTTCCCGCCGCAGTCCTCCGGCAGCGGAACGCGGAGCCCGTCGTGGGAAATACTGGCAGGATCAACATCCTCCAGAAAGCTGTCCACCGGGTTTTCCTCGGCCGGAAAGTCTGTATAGAGAAGCGTATGATCCAGAAACACCTGCAGGCCAGCGCCGTAACTGTCAAACTGCAGAAAGTGCCGCGCACCCGGTTCCTCCATCACGTGCTCCGCCGCGACAGGGCCGGTCCCCTCCGCCGGAATACCGTTGATATAACCACCAAAGCCGAAGACAGGTTCCACTGGGCCGGCCTCTGTAAAGAATACCCAGCCGCCGCGATCCGACTCTGTGCAGTTCAGGTAGACCGACCGCTGTTCCTGATCCGGCTGCGACAGGCGGAACAGGAACCCGATCGCCGCCGCGACCGTGAGGATCAGCAATACCCCAGCAGCCCAGATTTTCCTGTTTTTTGTGCTCACCGTACCGGCCTCCTTTCTTCCAACATTGTAGCAAAGGAGCACAAATCGCACAAGCGATATATGCCCTGTTCTCCTAAACAACACGAATTCGCCCCTAAACGACACAGCGCGGGCGAGAAAAGCATGGTAAAATTAGAATAAGCAGAATTATGTGACACCCTGCGAAGCAAAGGAGGAATCGCTTATGAAACATTGCAGCAGAAGACTTATGGCATTGCTGTTGAGCGCCATCCTGTGCGTGCAGCTTTTGCCCGCCATGGTGCGGGCGGAGGAAGGCACTGCGGCTGCCTCCGAGGGCAAGGGAGCCTTCGGTCTGCCGGCGGCTACAGGACTGACAGCGGGCAGCACTGAGTACAACAGCGCGGTGGCGGACGCCCCCTTCGGCAGCAGCGGCCGCGCCGTGCCGCTGTTTGTCAAGTCGGAGCTGATGCTGTCCTACAGCTGGGGCGGAGCACCGCTGTACAGCCACACCTATGACTACAATGGGGACGGCGGCGAGGCGGGAAATCTGATGGGGGCCTTCCCGAATCTGGCGAACCAGTACCGCGTGACGTTCAACTCCCTCCCGGCTTCAGCGCAAGCCAGCTACCGTGTGGCGGCCACCGACGGCGTGAATACCGGCAGCGGACGCCAGGAGCACATCGCCATGATCGGTCTGAGTGCGGCAGGGATCGAGCTGTCCCTGCGGGACCGGAACAACAATGCGGTGCACACCAGCACGGTGTCCTCCGACGGCCGGAGCTGGATCAACCGCCTTGCCTTTGAGCTGGGCGGCTTCGCCGCCATCGCCTGCGGCGACTTCGACGGCGACGGCGTGGATTCCGTGGTCGTCTACGTGCCGCCCACGCAGGGAAACAGAGATGCCAAGCTGATGGAATACACCATCAGCGGCGAAGGGAGCAGACTGACGCTGACCAAGAGCGGCGAGATCGGAAACGTGTACGACTTGCTGGATGTCCGCACCCTGAAGGCAAATCATATTCAGAATGTGCCGGTGGTGCAGTTGACGGCGGCGGATACCGACAAGGACGGCTACGATGAGCTGGTCATCACCGCCGGGCTGAACGATACCTATGGCAACGACAGTGTCCAGAATCTGGGCACGCAGGTGTTCCTGTACGACAGGCTGGAGGGCGTGTGGACGCAGACCTTCAAATACGCGCCCTCGGCGGGCGATGGGCCTGTTGCGGTGGGAGATGTGTCCCCGGCGAGCAAGCTGCACCGCTATGTCTGGGGCAGCTCCTCCGTGGGCAATGTGCTGGTCAGTGACGACTCCTCCAACGGGACGGATTTCCCGGAGATCGTCACGGCGGGCATGATCGACTACTCCGGCAACCATAATATCTCGATCAACAATAAAACCTGCGGCTTCTCCATGGTTCGGTGCGTCGGCATGACCGAAGCGTGGGCGGGCGTGCAGAAAAACTTTAAGGGCAAGTATGAGTTCCTGCACCGGCAGACACATACCACGAATACGCTGACCACTCACGGTCTGTACAGCGGCGACGAGGTCCTCAGTCCGCTGATCGTGAAGTGCTTCCGTTATCAGGGCGGGGCGCAGCCGGATGCGGTGTTCTTCTCGGGCAATGTGTACGCGTGGGCGGACAACGACGGCAACGGCTCCCTCGCCCACAAGTACACTCACGGTGCCTTCAATCACACCGACAAATACATTGGATCAACCAAGATCACCAACAAGCAGGTGCAGGCCGTGGCCGTGGGCAACTTTGACGGCAACGGCGAGGGGCGCGAGCAGGTCGTCTTCGCATCGCTGGTCAAGCAGAGCGGCACCGGAAACCATTACAGCACCCTGTATACCATCGGCTACCAGCCAAAGAGCGATAACAACGGCTATGAGTTCAGGCACTCGGAAACGAAAGGTTGGTTCATCAGCAAGCAATCTGGCGCTTATGTGTGTCTGACCGACTTCAACTATGACAGCGACAGCACCCTGGTGCGCTATGTGGGCGTGGAGCGTCAGTGGACGGACTACGACGTGCTGGCCGTGCTGGAGGCCGTGCCCTACTTTGAGGAGCTGGGAGACGATCTGGGCGAGGGCCGCACGGCTTACGGCAAAAGCCGCAGCAGCGGGAGCGGCAGCGGCAAGAGCCACGGCCTGAACACTACCGTGATGGTGGGGTACGAGGTCGAGGTCGAAAACTCCGGCGCCGGTTTTGAGACCACCATCGAAAACAACTTCACCTGGGCCACCAATGTCAGCCGCTCCATTGAACACAGCGTCGACTATGAAAACAATTCCGGAGAGAACGCAGTGGTGGTGTACCGTGTTCCCGTACTGGTCTATACCTACCAAAATCTTTCCGACGGCAAAGATATGACGGTCATGAAGACCCTGCCACCCCACACCAGTATCGTCTCTGTGGAGGAATACAATGAAGAAGCCGTCGCCTACAGATTAGAACCCATTGCCGAGGATCGGCTGGCAGAGGTGGGCAACCCCTTCAGCTACCGCTCCAACGTCAGCCAAATCAACAACGCAGGCGGCTCTAACGCTCTCGTGTCCAAAAGCGGCTGGTCCGAGTTGACGGGTAAGGGCAACATCGAAAAGACCATTACCGTTACCACGGAGACAGAGAAGAGTTTTGAGTACGAACTCTCTGTGAATGTGGTGGCATGGAAAAAGATCGGCGGAGCGAAGGTGGGCGGCGGAGCCGGTTATACCTTTACCAAGAGCCACTCCAAAATGAACGGCACAGGCACGGAGCACAGCGGCTCGGTGAACAGCCCCAAGGCGGACGGCTATGGCTTCTCGTGGAACTTCGCCATGTGGAACATGACGCTCAATGGGAAAAAGGTCCCCGCGCTGGGCTATCTGGTGAAAGATGTCTCCGCGCCGTCCTCTCCGCCCAGAGATCTGGCAGTAGAAACGATTACCAGCACCGGCGCAACGCTCACCTGGAGTGCGGGCAGCCGTCCGGCGGAGGAGTATCGTATCTACCGCGTGATGGAGAACGCCGCAAGGCCGTATGCTTTTGTTGGTGCCGTTTCCGGAACGAAGAACAGCTTTGAGCTGAACGATCTGGCGGGAGATGTGTCCTACACCTTTGTGGCGCGCGGCTGCACCAACGGCGTGGAGTCTGTGGACAGCAGCTCGATCAGCTTTACCACGCCGAAGGAAAACGGCACGAACTATGTTCAGGTCAGTACGGTCGCCGATCAAACGGTGCGCCCCGGAGAGGATGCAGTTTTTTCGGCCACAGTACTCAAGAGCAATCCGAAGACTACCCTTACCATGCAATGGCAGGAGCGCAGCCCTGGCTCGCCTGCGTGGAAAGATGTACGCAGCGCGACCAGCTCGATACTGACCGTGAGTGACGCAGCGGTCGCAATGAACGGCACCCAGTACCGGCTGATGGTGACAGCATACACACTGGCGGAGTCTTCTGCGGTGTATTATTACAGCAACGCGGCCACGCTGACGATCGGCGCACTGCCCACCAGCGTTAGCGCTGTAACCGTGACACGCGCGGACGGCGGGAAAGGAACGCAGAGCGAGCCATACTACGGCGGGGCGGACTGGACGGAGCAAACGACCGCTACACAGCAACAGATCGTTCAGAAAACAGCCTCCTTCGAGAAGGGTGGCGTGCAGGGCACTGTGTACCGGGCGGGAGAAAAAGGCCCGTACATCGGCGTGATCGAGAGCAAAACCACACAGGACGGCACCACGATCACGAAGACCCATTATTACCAGCTGACCGGTCCGGACAGCAACAATCAATATACTGTGACAGGGGAAGCGCTTTCTCCCGTATATACTGCGTTCAACGGAACTGCCGCGGTGGAAGGCTTTACAGCAGCCTGCGCCGAAGGCCAGCTGAGCAAGGAAGTAACCGCCGGCGAGACGAGCACGGTCTACTTCGCTGTGGCCCACTGGGATGGCTCGACCGCAAAACCGACCTTCTACTGGGAGAGCGGCGGCAAATATTTCAGCGACGACAGCGGCACTGTCGGCACGGAAGCTGAATTGGAAAAATCCAGCAAGCCGCAGTATTCCGTTTTCCATCGTAGTGAGAACGACGCAGAGATCGTGCTCTTCGGCGAGAAGGATGATAAGGAATGCTTCTTCCTCCTGAAAAAGTCGGCGGACACGGACTCCTACACCGTGACCGAAGTCGATCCGGCGGAAAAGCTGCTGATCGGCGACGCCGCATATCCCCTGAGCAGCCTGATGCCTGTTTCCTATAGCGAAACAGTTGAGGTTTCCGTTGACACCTATAAGCAGCAATCGGGCTCGAAGTTGAAGCTCACTGCCGAGGTGACGAGCGGCAACGGTAAAAGGCTGGCAAAGAAGCCCGCGGCCTTCGTTATCACGGACACCGCCACCGGGGAGAGCTTTTCAATCGCAGTCACGACGGATGCGAACGGCACGATGACTATGGAATGGACAGCTTCCACCCAGGGCGTATACACCATCCACGCGGCTGTGAGCGCGGATGGCGGCTATGCGGCCTCCAGCTCGAAAACACCGGTGTATTACGCTGCGCTGGGCAAGGACACTGAAGGGAAGAATACCACTCTGTACCGTCTGTTGCTGACCGAAAACGGCAAGGCGCTCGGCGCATCTGTGGAATACGGCGCAGATCTGACGCTTCAGACGCAGAAGTGGGACGATGCGGCGTGGACGCCGGCAGACGAAACCGTCTCCTATCAGGCGGCAGCCCCCGGCGCGGCGGCGGCCGACATCGACACCGGCTGCTTCCCACAGACCGCCGGACAGTATACCTTCTCGGCAAAGGACAGCAACGGCAGGGAGCTTGCGTCCGCCGTGCTGACCGTTACACCGCGCAGGCTGACGATCCGCCCGGCCTGGGATACCGCGCCCACCGCACTGCTGGGCATCAGGCTCGACTTTGAAGGCGCTCTGGAGCGCGACAGGGCTGCGCTGACAAACAGCCTGACCGTTTCCGACATCAACGAATATTTTTCTAAACCGGGCAGGACCGGCGTATTCACCTTTGCGCCGCAGTGGAAGGAATCGGAGCATTCCAGACGCCTGCAAAGTGCGTACTCGGTCACGCTGCAGACGGACTCTCTCCGCCGCGAGGCTGATGCGGCGCCGGTTTACTATCAGGTGGCCGCCACCGGGCATGGCACGATCTTCGGATCTTATGGCAGCAACCTGACGAGCTTCTCCTCCGGCCAGAACCGCAAGCAGGGAGAGCCGCTTGTGTTCCAGGCCAATCCGGAGGCCGGCTATCAGGTCAGCCGCTGGCTGGTGAACGGTACGGAGGTCAGAGAAGTCTCGCCATACCGCATCGGAGCGACCACAGGCTCGGCCACGCAGACGCTGAGCATCGACGCGTTCAGCATCACCCGCGATACCATAGATAGGCAGCTCAAGGTCGAGGTGGAATTCGCCAACCAGTTCTCCGTGATCCATTACAGCGCGGGCGAAAAAGGCTCCGTCACCGCCAGGACCGGCGGCGGCAGCACGATCGCAAACGACGCAAAGGTCACCTACGGCTCCTCCGTCACCTTTACCGCAGTCCCGCAGAGCGGCTATATGGTGGAAAAGTGGACGGTGAACGGTACGGACTACACATGGCCGGGCGCCGGTAAGCCCTACCGCGAGGAAGAACTGACCCTTTCCGGACTGGATCAGACGGAATACACAGTCACGGTCTCCTTTGTGACGAAAATAACCTTCACCGCCGCTGAACCCACGCTGACGGATGGGCAAGGGAACCCGGTTTCTGCAGGCACGGTCGCCATCACCTGGGCGCGGACCGGCGAGACTTTGGCTGCGGGCAACGCTCTGCCCCAGGGCACGGCGCTGACCTATACGGTCACCTTCACGGACACGAGCTTCAACACGGTCAACCGCTGGGAGTACTCCACGGACGGTGAGATCTGGAAGGAAGGCGGCTCCGGCGGTAGCTTCACGCTGTACGACACCGCCTTTGGCAGCGATCCGGCAGCGCTGTATGTCCGCGCGGTGGTCGCCGTGGCCAACACCCACCGTCTCAGCTGGGAGATCCTCGGTCTTGCAGCCGAGGACGGGAACATGGCGACCCTGACAGCCTCCAGCAATGGCACGGAACTGGCGAGCGGAGGCTCCTATGCGGCGAATACGCCGGTGGACTTCACGCTGACGCTGGACGGCAGCTATGATCTCGTTTCGTGGAGCGAAAATGTAACGCCTGCGGCAGGCGGCAGGTCGGCGAAGCTGAAGCTGGCCGCCGATACCGAGGTCACCGTCACCGTGGCAAAGAAGCCGGTCGTGATGATCAAGAGCACGGCAAACGGCACGATCGAGGTGCGCGGCACAAGAAACAGCGAGCCTGTCACCATAACCTCTACCGATTATGTGGATCCCGGAACGAACCTGACCGTTACCATCAAGCCTGATACAGGCTATGTTGTGAAGAATCCCGGCGAAGCCTGGACAGCGGTGGACAACAGCGATAATCATACCTATACAATCCACAATGTCAGGGCAGATCAGACGCTTTCGGCAGATTTTGCAGCCTTGGACAAGTATGCGATTTCCTACTCCGTGGCGGCGGTCGGCGGCAGCGACAACGGCATCCTGACCGCAAACACGGTCCGCAAAAATATGGCGGCGTATATATACAGGCTCTCTTCGGACGCAGAGGTCTATGAGGGTTCCGATTTGACCTTTACCGCAGCTCCGGATAACGGCTACCGTGTGCAGGAATGGCGCGTGAACGGCGAGGTGTACCAGGAGAGCGGCGCGGCCTTCATCGGGACGCAGTTGGTGCTCAGAGGTGTTGACGAGGAGAAGACCGTTATGGTACAGTTCATGCCGCTGGGCGACAGGATCACGGCATCCGCCGGAGAGCACGGCCGCCTCACCGGCGCAATGGCGGGCGGTACGGAGCAGGTTGGTAATATTGCCTCCGGCTTCACACTGGCAGAAGGCGCTTCCGTCACCTTCACCGCCGAGCCGGATACCGGCTACGAGGTGGAGCAGTGGTCGGTGAACGGCACGCCGGTCAGCGGTGAACCGGACAGCACCTACATCTATACCGCCGGAAGCGCGGGCGCGGTCATCACCGTAGCGTTCCGCCCGGTGGAGTACACCGTCAGCTGGACGGCGGAGCACGGCACCGTGACCGCAGATGGGTACTCCGGCAGCGCGGCGAGCATCCGCGGCGGCACGCAGGTCACCTTCACTGCCGCGCCGCATAACGGCTATGTGTTCGACCACTGGACGATCGATGGCGAGACCCATACAAACGAGACTGCAACGCTGCGCTGGACGGTTCCCACCGGGCAGGAGGCAACAATGGCATACGCCATTGAAGCTGTATTTACAGAGAATACCACTACCTATTCGGTGACCTACGATGCTTCCGGCGGCGGCACGATCACCGCCGAGGGTCATGAGGCAAGCCCCGCCACCGTGACCTACGGGCAGAGCATCACCTTTACCGCCGTCCCCGCGGAGTACGGCTATGTGAAGGAGTGGCGGGTGGATGATGTTCCCGTGCCTAACTCTTCCAAC
>OHLE01000735.1_pt1 | contig 16473 bp, 13 predicted proteins | sample 1568971 | NCBI WGS metagenome assembly OHLE01 (sample SAMEA3879556, study PRJEB24766) | human gut metagenome | biome: human-associated habitat; feature: feces | place: USA | collected 1985/1987
CCTGCACCTCTACCACGGCGCGGCGGTGCGCCTTGCAAAGGCAGTGCTGCTGGACCGCGACGCGCTGCGTCCGGGCGAGAGCTGCTATGCCCAGCTGCGGCTGAGCGAAGCGCTCGCCGCGCGGCAGGGCGACCGCTTTGTCGTGCGCTTCTACTCGCCGCTCGAGACCGTCGGCGGCGGGGTGATCCTGGACGAGCATCCGTACCGGCACAAGCGAAACGACGCGCGCGTGATCGCCGCGCTCGCCGTGCGCGAGAGCGGATCGGACGAGGTAAAGCTCGTGCAGGCTGTCGGCGAGCACGGCGCGGATGGCATGACGCTTGCGGACCTTGCCGCGTGCTTCGATGAACCGGAAGAAAAACTGGTGGAAATGCTCGCCGTGCTTTGTGCGCGGGGAAAGCTCGTCGAGATCGCGCCGTCGCGCTATCTTACATCGTCGACGCTGGACAGGCTGTGGACAGACTGTGAGACGATGCTGGCAAAGTACCACCGCGAACATCCGCTGCACGCGGGCATGCGCCTCGCCGAGGCGCGGCAGCGGCTTCTGCTCGGCAAAGCACGGGAAAATGCGGACGCGATCCTCGCCTGCTTTGCGCGCGAGGGAAAACTCACGCTGACGGCGGAGCACTGCGCGCTTGCGGACTTTTCCGTGCATCTGACCAAGCGGCAGAGCGCCATCCGGGAAGAGCTGCTGCGCACTTGCCGCGCGGCGGGAATTCTTGGCAAAAAGCAGGACGCGCTCTGCGCGCTGTTCGACAAAAAAGACCGCATGGAGTGCGCGCGCGTGCTTGAGAGTCTTTTATCTACCGGCGAGCTTGTGCTGCTCGCGCCAGAGCTCTGCGTCGAAAAAAGCGTTTTGGACGCGGTCGACGCAAGGGTGAAGGCGTGGTTCGAAACGCACGACACGCTCGCGCTGGGAGAATTCCGTGACGCTCTCGGCACCTCGCGCGACCACGCGCTGCTGGTGCTGGAATACTACGACCGTCGGGGCATTCTTCGTCGCGAGGGAGATGTCCGCAGGCCGGGCGCACAGTTTGGCGAGATAGAAAAATGAGGCGGCTTTGGCCACCTCTCACATGGGAGCAGATGGGTGCTGGTGTGCCCCCCGGTCTTCAAAACCGGTGAGAGGGGTGAAGAGCCTCTCGGGTGAGTTCGATCCTCACATGCTCCCGCCAGAGCCTCGCGGCCGTGTGCCGCGGGGCTTTTTGAAAAATGTGGATTTCCCTCTTGACAGAATGGGGGGAAGCTCATATAATACTACTGTTCACGACGTGAGCCGTACAACTTCATATCCGGGTGTAGCGCAGTTGGTAGCGCGCATGGTTCGGGACCATGAGGCCGTGAGTTCGAATCTCGCCACTCGGACCAGTTAAAAGCCTTGAAAACGTAAGTTTTCAAGGCTTTTTTGCAACTTTTTAAGAGCAAAACGCGAGGTGCGCAGATGTGTAAAAACTCCAAAAGCGCACAAAAAAGCGCACAACTGCGAAAATCGCGCGTGAAAGTCATTGATACGTCAGAAATGAAAGGGTGCGTTTCAATGGCGAACATTCGAGAAAGCAAGAAAAACAGCAAGATTATTTCTTTCCGCTTTATCGTCTGCTTAGAGCGTGATGTGCGCGGCAAGCAAATCAGAAAATACACCACTTGGACAGCGCCCGCCGACTTGACGCCCGCAAAGGCAAGAAAAGCGGCGGAACGTGCGGCGGATGCGTGGGAAGAGGAAGTTAAAGCAGAGTACCAGAAGCAAAAGAAACTCGGCAGCGCGTACCGTTTACCACCCGATAAGCGGCGGGACGATTTTATGTCGTTTGTGAATGATACGTGGTTCGTTTTGCAGATACGCGGCGAGAATGACAAGCCGAACACCATAGCGTTTTACAAGAACATGACGCGCATTATATCGGAGTATTTCAAGGGTTCTGTCTTGCAGGAAATCAGTCCCGTTGATATTCAAAAATATCTCGTCTATCTGCGTACAGAGTACAAGAGCAAATTGGGAAAACCGCTTTCGGCAAAAACATTACGTCATCAGTACGGGACGCTCAACCTGATATTTGGCTAAAAGTGGTGCGCGGGAAAAGAAAAACGAAATGCGGATCACATGATTCTCAATGGCCAAAAACGGCAAAAAGATTCGATCACTTTTGGAGAGTCTCATTAAAAAGTGCCCATTGAATAACTGTTTGCACAATGCTATAATCCAATTCATACGTCAATAAAAACAGTGGGTTAGAGACTTTCTTCACACCCCATAAAAGGAGAGACGATCTATCATGGACATCAAAGGAGATTGGAAAAAGCGGGCCGTCAGCGGATTGATGGTGCTGGTAATGGCACTGAGTTTGCTGCCAACTTCTATTCTGGCGGCCGATACGCGCAGCGTTACGGACAACGCCATCAAAAACGGAAGCTTTGAGGAGCCTGCGTTTCACGACAAGAATTCGCCGCAGTGGCCTGCAAACAATGTTCCTGACTGGGATACAACGGCATCCGACAAACTGATCGAGTTCGGATCGAGGCGGAACGGCAAAAATGCTCCCCAGCTTACAGGCGTCGACAAGACTATTCCAGATGGATCTCAGTTTGCGGAGCTGAACGCCGACGAAGAGAGCACGCTTTATCAGTATGCCGAGACGGTCGGCGGCAATGTGTATGAGTGGGGCCTTTCTCATCGCGGCCGCGATGGCATTGACCAGATGGCGGTCATCATCGGCCCGAAGCAGGACGATGACCCGGACAAGCCGAGTGCAGACGGCAAGGACCAGTTCATGCGCATGACGGACTGGGTGCGCCAGCACGCATCGGAGATGGGCGTGACCGTCTACAACAATACGGGCTGTACGCAGAAGATCACGGTCTACTCCAAAAAGTTTGCCAAAAAAGGCGGATTCCAGAATGATATCGGGGATGCGTTCAGCGCTTCGCCGTCGGACGTGTACACGGAGAAATGGAATGTCTGGATCATCGGCACGAATAACAACGCCTGGGGCAATTACGGCACGAAGAGCTCGGACTATGCGGAGGGGAATCTCGCGTACAGCTGCCGCTACGCCGTGCCGGACGGGCAGTCGAAGACCGTTTTTGCCTTCTGCTCCTATTCTGCGGCAGGCGGTAGTACATGCGGCAATCTGATCGACAATATTCATTTCAGCCTTTATCAGACCATCACGGCGGCGGCCACGGCGGGGGGATCGGGCTATATCGGCGTTCCGACCGGCAACGAAAGCGTGCTTTACAAGATCGACGACAAGATGCGAGAGCTGGTAGTGGCTAACGGCAGCACCATCAAGGTGAAGGCGGTCAAACCGAAAGACAGCAATGTTCAGTTTGTCGGCGCGTATGTCACGCGCCAGACGGCGAAAGGTCTGGAGCAGGTGTTCATTCCTGTGGCAGACGAAGGATGGAGAGAAGAAGGCGATACGTACACCTATGAGCACCGTGTGGAGGAACCGGCGGATATCGTGCTGGTCTTTGTCAAAAAGCCTATGGTCATATATGAGGCCAAAGGCGGAGACCGGTATATCTACGGCGACAATGGAACAAATGCGGTCTCCTTTGCTCCGCAGGTGAGCGGTGATGGCAGCACAACAGCACGCGGTCCCTATGAGTCAAAGGCGGCCACAACAGCAAAGGACGGCTGGAAATTTGATGGCTGGCTGCTGCCACGAAAAAATAAAGTGCTGCCCGCGGTCCACACCGTGAGCTATGACGCGGAAAGAGAAACCTTTACCTTTGCCGCAAATGGCGAGACGACGGAGCTCGAATCCGGCGGCGCGACGCTCATCGCCCAGTGGAAGTGGCGTCAGCGCTTCGTCACCGCCTCGCGCGTGAAGGACAAGGACGGCATGGTGAGCGCTGATATCCAGGAGAATACGGCGTGCGGCAGCATTACAGTAACGAGCGACGGAGCGGCTGTTAAAACAGAAACGACTGAAGCGGTCACCGACTACTATTCTCAGGCCAATGAGAAGATCACGGCGACTGCGACGGCCAAGAATGGTTACCGCTTTGTCGGCTGGTATCAGCAGTTGGACGGCGATACCTACCAGTTCGTCAGCAATCAGGCAACATATACTTATACAGCAAAGGCTGAGGGCGTGCAGACGATCTACGCCCGCTTTGCCCCCACGCATACGGTGACGTATCGGTGGACAACCGAAGAAGGGAAATGCCCGCCGGAAGAACTGCTGAACAAGAACGGGATATCGCTTCCCGAAACTGGTACGGTCGTCGACGGCGGCACGTATTATATTTCGAAAGACTTGGAAATAAATAAGACCATCGACGGAACAGGCACGATAGATGACAGAACGGTTCCCGGCAAGTGGGTCTTTACCGGCTGGCGCAGCGGGGAAAGCGGCGACAGTGATATCCGCGAAACAGAACTTATCAAGGTGAAGGGGGACCGCACGCTGACGGGCTTCTGGACATTTGAGCCTGAGGCAGAACATTCGCTGTCCTATCAGTTCGCGGACAGCGGGAGCTGGAGCCCGAGCGGCAGCTTCGCGCAGACGGAAGAACACTACCGCGGCGAGAGCGTTACGGCGCAGGCCGAGCCCGCCCGAAATCAGACCACGGATGAGAAAGGCAATCCGATAGATGTGCTGGCCACGGGCAACGTGACGCTCTATGGAGATTGGTCATTCAACGGCTGGAAGCGCAGCGACAATGATAGCACGATTGCAGCGGGCAGAGGCTTTAACATGCCGGGAAAGGATCTGACGCTGACCGGCCAGTGGGAATTCACCCCGTATACCTACACCGTGGTGTATGATTTGGGCAACGAGAAAACGGTAGCTGATCCGAACAACGAAAACTATAATTACAGCAAGCTGCTGGACAGCGATAAGTCGGGCCTCAATGCCCCGTCAACAGGCATTCCCTTCGGCGCGTCGATCGAACTGATGGAGCTTCCTGCCGGGACGGAAATCCCGGATGACAAGTATTTCGCCGGTTGGAGCCTTGTAAAGCCAGAGAATAACTTGAGTACTATCGAAACGCAGGCCCCCGGCGATTCCGTCGGATACAGAAAGCTTGGAATCAGGGAGAACAATCAGAAAGTAACGCTCTACGCTGTCTATAAGAACAAAGACATGGCAACGGTGGACTTTGCCGTCAACGATTCGAACTGGGGCGATGTGGACACGAAGAGCGGCAGCTTTATGGTGCAGAACGATAAGGTAGAAGTGAATACCGTTTCCTCGACCGCGACTCCGCGTGAGGGCTACCATTTTGTCGGCTGGTATGAAAAGGGCGCTCTGACACCGGTGAGTACGGATGCGACGCTGACTGTTACCACGGCCATGATGCAGGCGAAGCTGGACTCGCTCACGGAGAAGCTCGTGGTGCACTATATCGCCGTGTTCGCGCGCAACAGCTTTACTGTCGAATTTGATAGAAACGGCGATGATGTGACCGGCGAGATGCCGCCGCAGAAGTTCCATGATCCCGACTCGAAAGACCAGCCGACCATGCTCAGGAAGAACGCCTTTAAGCGTCCGGGGTATGAGTTTATCAGCTGGGCAGAGTCGGAAAATGGGCAGGGGCGCACCTATGTTGATAAAGCGCCGTTTGCAGAGGTGACGAAGTATCGGGGAGTTAAGATTGAGGACGGCGGTACGATCATCCTCTACGCGCAGTGGGAAAAACTGCCCGATGTGACCATCTCCTACACGCCGATACCGACTTCGCTCGGCACGGTTAAGCTGAATGACGCTGCTGCGGAAGCAAATGATACTATCACCGTGCAGGAAGGCGCGGTCTATGAGCATCTCAATCCCGAGACCGGCACGGCGCGCGGCGCGACGGCTGTGCCGGGAAAAGGCAGCGTGTTCGTCGGCTGGTACGATGAGCAGGGGAAGCATCTCCCGACAGACGGAACGACCTATACGCCGGAAAAGGACTCGTCCGGACGCTACCGGAACGGCAGCTATGTGGCGCGGTTCCGTCTGAAGCAGTATGTGCTGCACTATGACGCCAACGGTGGCACGGATACGATGGAGGACCAGACCTTCCCGCACGGGCAGGCTCATCCGCTGGAGAAGTGTGCCTTCAGCCGCGAGGGCTATAGATTCGTGGGCTGGGCAACGGAGTCGGCAGGCGAGGTCAAGTACGTGGATCAGGAGAGTATCAAGCTGGACGAGGAGTTTCCGAATCTTACAAATGATAACGATGTGGTGACCCTCTACGCCGTCTGGGAAGAGCAGAGCGTGACGATCGGCTATGAGCCGAACGACGCGGAGCTCGGCACGGTGACTGTCGAGTCGGAGCCCGTTGACGCTGTAACAGGAACGCCTCACGGTTCGACCGCGCAGGCGAAGAGCGGCGCGAAGTTTGACGGCTGGTACAGCGCCGACGGCACGCAGCTTTCGACTGAGCTTACGTTCGTTCCGAAGAAGGCGGACGGCGCTGTCTGGCAGGGAACGACCTATTACGCGCGTTTCAGCGCGCGGCGCAGACCCTCGACCCCGTCTACGCCCGCAAAGCCGGACGAGACAAAGCCGACGCTCGCACCCATCCCGGAAATGCTCAACGGCGAGGATCATTACGCCTACTTGCTCGGTTACGAGGATGGCACCGTTCGCCCGAACGGAAGCATCAGCCGCGCCGAGGTGGCGACCGTGCTCTTCCGCCTGCTCAAGGACGATGTGCGCGCGCAGAATTTGACGAAGGACAACGCTTACAGCGATGTGTCGGGTACCGCGTGGTACGCCGCGGCGGTGTCCACACTCTCGAAGATGGGCGTCATCAGCGGCTATCCCGACGGCACGTTCCGCCCGAACGCACCCATCACGCGCGCGGAATTCGCCGCGATGATCGCACGCTTTGACGAGACTGCCAAGTCGGCCGACACGCCGTTCACCGACATTTCCGGCCACTGGGCCGAGAATGCGATCGGCAAGGCTTACGGCAATGGCTGGGTGGAAGGAAGCAGCAAAACGGTGTTCTGTCCGGAAAGCAACCTCACCCGCGCCGAGACAGCGACGCTTCTGAACCGCGTGCTGCACCGCCTGCCGGAGAAGGAGAGCGACCTGCTCGCAAACCAGATCGCCTGGCCGGACAATCCGGAGACCTTCTGGGGCTATCTTGCAATCCAGGAGGCGACGAACTCGCACGAGTACGAGCGCAAGGCGGACGGCGTTCACGAAACGCAGACCGCCAAGCGGGAAAACCGCGACTGGTCGAAGGAATTTGAGCAGTAAGCATATAAACCGCCATCTCGGTGAGCAGTAGCTCATTGAGATGGCGGCCTTCTGTTATTGCGGCATATAGCATTTTTCCGGAACTCTCACGGGCAGCAGCTTTTCAGACCACGCTTCATCTGTTTCGCTCAGACCCGGCGCATTTCGCAGAACCCAAAGCAAGTCCGAGACGTTCAGCGCAGATCCGTTCGAGTATGAGTTCATGTATGCCCCGATGGGCGATGGCGGCGTTTACGAATATGTCGAGCCGTGGTACGGCTTTGCGGTCAAAAAGGAGAGTGACGCGCAGGACTACGCGGTCGAATTTCTGCGCTTTATGGCCCGTCAGGACGAGCTGAACACGCTTGCTTCTATCAAGGGCGTTCCCTCTGCTGCTAAGGAAACGACGGATGAGCGCTACACCGCGCTGAACGATATCGATAAGGTGGAGATGAAGGTCGTCAGCGATGGAACGGTTCCGGCCTACATCGGCACGCTCCTGAGCCATGCGGCAAACGAACTGATGGACGGCAGCATCGCAAGCGCCGATGACGCAGTCGCGTCATTCGTCGCCCGCTGCGCAGAGTCCACGCAGGGCGCGGATTGAGAGCAGGATTAATAAAGGCAGGCACTTAGTGAGTACCTGCCTTTTTGCGTCGCCGGCAGATATTTTAAGGTTACTTTTATTTCACTGCTTGCTGATATGAGAACATTTTATTTGTCTCCCGCTCGTTTTTTCAATACTATGCTTGGAAATCTAGGGCAAATCGTTATTGCTAATTGGGATGACTTTTCGGATATAATTCCTATAATTCTACTTGAGCCAAAAATCGGCAAGTTTCTGTAGAAACTTGCCGGTTTTTAATTTTATTCGGTTGTTTCCTCGCGCAGCGAGTCTTTGAACAAGCTGCTCATATAATCGCTTCGTCCATAGAGAACGCGGTCAATGTAGACATCGCAACCTTGCACACGGTAAAATAGCATATAATTGCCGCTGACAAGAAAACGATAGTCTGTTCCTACATCTGCAATGGAGGATAACGGGGTTCCCATTTCTGCGAAATTTTTCAACGGGTCAACCGCGTTCATAATGTGATCTATCACGCGCTCCGCAGCAGAACGATTCTGAGGTTCCAATACGATGTAATCCCAAATATCATCCAAATCGCGACGGGACTCGGGTGAATAATGAATTTTATTCTTCATTCGCTCTTGCGCGGAAGTGCGCCCTCATATCGTCCGGTGTCAGCCAGCCTTCCGTTTCGCCGGAGTGGCGGCCTTTTGCAAGCTCATTCATCAGGCGGATGGTCGCCTGTGTTCTCTCATAGTCCTGCATATCCACGATAACGTACCGTCCGCGCCCGTTTTTCGTCAAAAAGACAGGAGCGCCCACAGTCACATCATGCAGTACCTCGCTGTAATTTCGCAGGTCAGAAATGGGTTTAATGTTCGGCATTATCTATCAGCTCCTTTCAAACATAGTATATCCCATTTTGCTGTAAAATTCAACAGCAAGTTTGCAGCGTACATTTATAGAAATGCGCGCTGCCTATGTATTTAGAATGCTATCCATTCATTGGCAGAGGAAAAAGAGGCGCATCTATGATTCAGCAAGGGCAGAGTACATCAACAAGATGCCACTCTGCCCTTTTTATTTTATAATTTCGTCATATCAAGACTCTTTCACAAATGGTGTAATTGTGGTGTAGTAGGCGCCGTTTGAGCGATGAAAACCATTGATATAGCAGGCTTTTTCGAGGCTTCTTAAGATATTGCCGTGGCAGATGAATAAGATTTTTGTCATTGCTGTTATATCCCTTCAAAAGCCTCCAAGCCTTGATATTTCAGGGCGTTTGGCACTTCTTTCATTTTTGCTGTTGTGTCGGAAACCTACACATATTACCGTAACTCTACGCAGATTTTCAGGCAAATAATCAATGCCATCATCGAGCTGCTTCTGGATTTCCTTTTCTTTTTCACGCAGTTCTTTCAGATCGGAGGAATACACCGTCTGCTGCTTGCTGCGAATGTCTGTGTACCGATATTGATAAATCAGGCCTTTTCTCTGGCTCTCTCCTGTCCGCAGGATGCGTCCTTTGTTGTCTTTGCGCTTTTCGGACATTGTCAAACTCCTTCCCGTGATGGAAAGAGCCTTGATATGACACACTTATTGTATCATATCAAGGCTCCGATTTACACCACAAATTTCAAATAGAATACGCCTGCTCGATGAACTGATCGAACAGGCGGCGTTTAATTAGGCGCTTGTTGCCCACCCAGAGGACAAATTTGCACCGGTCCTCGTTGGTGATCTCACGCAGTTTGTTGATACCAATGCCGGAATAAGCCGCAGCCTCCTCCAAGCTCAGATTGCTCTTTTCCCAAATCGGGATTTCCTTCATAGGCAGTTTACCCTCCATACAAAAATATGAAGTCATGCAGAGCTATGTGATGCACAAACCGGCAAACGATCCGATTTTTACATTCATTGAGAAAAAACGCGGCGAGGGGAAGAGCGGTAAACTTGCCATGGTGGCAGGCTTGAATAAGTTCCTCCGAAGCGATACGAGCTATCCCATTGGGCAGTGCTGTGTGGATATTGTGAACATGGACGAGGAGGTACTCGACGAGATCGACCGCCGTGTGGAGGAGTTCATCCCTGCGGCGCAGGCGCTGCTCTCGAAAAAGACAAACAGCGCTGTTGCCTTCGCACAGAAGAAGCTGAACGCTGTTTGGAATATCATTTTTACCATGCCGGTGTACCGTGACCTGGATATGGCCCTGGAGCTCAGCTATCATTTGCTGGAGAGACTTTACGAGCAGAAAGAGAAATGGGAGCAGGTGCAGAAGATACACTCGGAGGGGCATGAGATATATGAGCGCATGATCGATGATCTGGCACACTTTGCAGACAGAGTGCGGGCACTTCGTTTGCAGCTCAGGATCATGACTGAGAAATACTTCGAACCGTTAGAGCGGAGAAACAGCGCGGCTTACGGAACGGCGTACTCAGCTTTCTACGCGGATATGCTCCGAGCCGGTGCGCTGTTTTTCGGCGAGGACTTTGACCAGAAGTTCTCTGTGGAGATCGACTTCGTTCCCATGATGCGGAAAGAAAACGAGAGCGAGTTTTTCGTTGCAGAGAAGACAACCTTCCACTATTTACATGATTTTCTGAGAACGGAGTTCTACCGTGGGCTGGCGATCGGGAACGCGCCGCGGCGGTGTCATAACTGTGGAAAGTATTTTCTGCTGACCGACGGCTACAACACATGCTACTGCGGCAATATTGCACCCGGCGAGACGGAGCGAACCTGCCGGAAGGTGGGAGCGCACCGCAAGGAAGCGCAGGGCAAGGCAAACCGCAGTCCGGCCCGTGTGGAATATGACCGTACCTATAATCGGCTGAAGCAGAGAAAGGTCCGAGGGAAGATCGGCGTGGACGAGTGGAACGCCGCCGTTGCGAAGGCAATGCAAGTGCTGGAACAGGCGGAGCGAGGTGAACTCACGGACGATGAGATGAAGGAACGGTTTCGGGAGTTTTGAATTGAAAAAGGGAGCTGCGTCTCTGATCGAGACGCAGCTCCCTTTTATTGACTGTTATGAAATGAGTCTTGTCAAGGGGGAAATTGCCTGTCAAAAGCAAATATTTGAGCAAGGGCATGTGAGAAGAGCTGAGACGATCAGAATTCCGGCATTGGCCACTCTGTTATACGTGGATTGGTTACCACAGGTCAATGGTCCGCCAGGAGCTCTACTGTCTTCAGTCGTGGATCACGAAAGTGCCATCATAGTCAATACGTAGATAGCTGAACCATATTCATGTGCTCAGCTCCTCACAAATGCCCTCGCCCGAGGGACTTGAATCGAATCCATCCCTTGCTCACTTTCTATTATGGATTGGGAACTGGGTCAAGGACGAAGCCGCGAAACGCGGTGCGCAGCATCCTTGACGCATGTTTCCAAGACGTAATATCATCCCCAAGGGAATGGATACTACGCCGCGTTGGAAATGTTTCCGGTCATCATACCCCAGACAAAACAGGCCAGTTCGCGCGCAATTGCGGTTTTGGCAATATTGTGCCTGGACTTAAATGTGATGCGGTAATATTTGCGTTGCATGCGTTCATTGGCTTTATCCGCGTAAGCGATGACCTCGGCAGGATTGCCGCCCTGTCTGGCCTTGAGCGCTGCGCTCTTTTTCCCAATGGCTCCTCGATTGTAGGATTGAGCTGCCTCGACCAACAGTCGCCGTAAATGGGTGTTTCCTGCCTTTGTAATACTGGTGCGTATCTGTTTATCAGAGCTGGAATGTTCTCCGGGAACAAGACCGAGATAGGCGGCAAAGTGTTTGGCAGAGCGAAAACGCTGGAAATCGCCTACCTCAACCAGCAAAGATAATGCGGTATGAGCGGCAACACCGCGGAAGCAGCAGAGCTTCTGCACATTTTCTTCATAGTGCTCCAGATGGGACATTTCCTCGATTCGGGTGTCATAGACCGCAACTTTCTCATCCAGCATATAGTAAAGAATCAAGTATTTCTGAAGGGTTTCCTTATAAAGAGGATGCTCAAAGACGAGTGTCTCCAGCCATTTGAGGTGTTTCTGTGTCCAGTAGCTCTTTCCATCAAAAGCAAAACCGTGTCGAGTAGTGAATGCGATGATCTGTTGCTTTACACGCTTCAGATCAGCCTTGATATCATCTCTCATACGGATATATTCTTTCACGGCATCATCTTCTGTGGTAGAGACATAAACGGGGCTATACAGACTAAACGCCAAGCATCTGGCAATGTTTTCTGCGTCTCGGCGATCCGTCTTGATCCGTTTCCCCTTTTCCTGATGCATCGTTGAAGGTGCCAGAATAACGCAGTCCACACCGCATCTGGTGAGTTGGTGGTAGAGTGAATAACCCAAACAGCCAGCTTCATAGCCGCAAACAAATTTGCATTCTTCACCGCGTTGCTTCTGGACACGTTCCATATACTTGATTACCTGACGGTAATCCGGTTCTGTTTGCGCAACAGCAAAGCCGCGGTCGGAATCTACGGTATAGCAGCAAAAAGTGAAATTTGTGGTATGGACATCCATGCCGACGTAGATTATACTTGCCATGATGACTCCTCCTTGTATGTGGTAGGTCTGGTACTTTTGAGTTTGCGCTAAAAGTATGACAGGTAAATCCACGTTTTACAAGCGCAGGAGTCATTTCATATTGTCTACAGCGGCGCAAAATATGCACGTTTTACTCCGAAAATTGCCACTGCGCCGAAAGCACTTTTTCGCGTGGTTGAAAACAGCGGATTCCTCAACCGCCTGCGAAACGTCCACCCTGAAAAGTCCGCTGTCACAGGCCTTTTCTGTGTCTGACGTTCACCCAAGACTGCGAAAACACCTCTCAAGGTGCACCTTAGACTGCGGTTTCAAAACCTTGGAAAGCCCCGCACTGCGGGGCTTTGAGGCCGGGCCGCGGGCGCTTGCGACTGCGGCCCTTTATCTTGTGCTAAAATCGAACGGCCTTCACTGTCCAAAAATCTGGCTTAAAAAGTTTGGCTTTTCGCTCAAAATCGTTCCCGCAAATATCGTCCAAAAGTTACCGCCGCAAGTTTCATCTCAAACCATTTCTCATCACGATTTTCAACTTCTCTCACAAATGGCTCACGTTTGCTTTCACTCCCAAAAGCGGGTACACACTCGGCTTCACTCAAAGGATCGCACACAGCGGCTTACACGCCGAAATAGGGGCCTTCCATTCCTCGTCCACAGTGCAGCTTTGTGCTGTCAGTGAAATTCTTTTTATTCCGCCACGCTTCTATATACATACATTTCCCGGTTCTCTGTGAACCCTCACTATCGGCAACAGCTCTATCTCAGACCATCTTTCATCCCAATTTTCAACTTCTCTCACAAACGGCCCACGTTCGCTTTCGCGGGCGAAAATGGGTACACCCTCGGATTTACTCAAAAGATCGCACACAAGGGCACACACGGCGAAACACAGGGCTTCACTCATGCTGCCGTGTGGAGTGTTCAACTCTCCTCTCGCATTTGGACAGAGAACAGCCGGAGAAAGTGGATGCACGCCAATGGCGTGTGTCCGCTTTCCCCGGCACCGCGGCCTCGCTGGGCTACTCAGTTTCCTATCCTTCTACGTTCGAATCGGTAACGCCACTCTATAATGTTTCTCAGATAAGATTCCGTCATTGATTCCAGTAACACAGACCCTTCTCCACTTATTTTTTAAAGGCATATTCCTTGGTGTTCTCTTCCTCGAATGGTCCTTTTCTCTTTAAGCAATCCACTAACCAGCATCTTCCTAATTATCCAGTATAACGATGGGACGCGTTTGCCCAGCCCCTTCAAAAACCTACTTCCAAATATGAAAATACCTCACTGTACCCGTTCTCTTCAATGTCACTCTGCACCAACAGGATCGACCGGAATATACAAACGATAGTAATCGACTGACGCATCCGGAGACGGGGCATGAAGCGCAGGGCTCCAGATGATATCACCGTTGATACGAAAGCCGTGCTCAGCGGCATATTGCAGAACATGGACATGGCTGGTATAGTCCACACCTGTACGACAGCAGATACCGGCCAGCAGACACAGATGCGGCTGGATCACGGACAATCCGCTATTTTCAGGCAGCTGCAGCTTTCCGCTCTTATCTTCTAACGCAAGGATCAGTTCTGTACCAAAATCCTCCGCCCTTGCACGGAGCAAAGCCCGCTCGTATTCCGGAGAGATTGCACGCTCCCTGTGGACGCGAAAGACCATTTTGGGCTCCGGACGGCCAGGAAGCGCCCGAAACAGGTCGATTGCCTGTGAAAATGGAATGCTCAAATTACGGGTGATCATACGCGGCGAAATACAGAGCTCGATTTTTCCAAGCAGCCTGATTGTATCATTCACCTCGGCTAAGAAACGGCGGTTTGACTCGTACAGTGCGTCAAGTTCAAGACGTTTTTCAGCGAGCTTTGCATCATGCAGCCGAGCGGCATCGGCAACGCTTTCCAGCGAACCGCCGTGCATCAACGGGCCGATATCCGCCAATGGCATATTGTTCTTGCGGAGACGGAGAATATATCCCAAACAGATGAAATCAGTGCGTGTGTAGTAGCGGTAACCATTCGGGGCTCTATGTGACAGAAGAACACCCTGCCTATCATAAAGGCGCAGAGTATCTGTGCTGATGCCATAGTGCTTGGCAAGATCCCCAATGCAATATTTATCTTCCATTCTCTCATTTCTCCAGTTCCAGGCAGATAAGTGCTTCATACTGCAAAAGATAGATTTTATACATATTATAGTGTTGTCAGTTTTCCCCTGTCAAGTATTTACAAATCCATTTTTCTCTGTTTTATAGACAAAATGTACAACATCATTTTGTATTAATTGACATTTTTTGTTATTTTAATTCAATTCTATTGACCTTGGACTTAGTCCAAGGCTTACCATCAATCCAGCAATTGCCAAATAAAAATACAAGAAGGAGAAAATCATGGAAAGCACGAAAAAGAAAAAAATGCAATTCCCGCACCCGGTTATATTTCTCTTGCTGCTGGCACTGCTTATGCTGATCCTTTCGTGGATCATCCCCGCCGGCCATTATATGGCAATCGACGCTAACGGTGTTGTTCAAGGGGTGGAGGGCTACGACACTGCTACAGGCACGCTCATTTACGATGATGCACACTTTTTCCAAGAGTCTGCCCCCGCACGCTTGGGTATCTGGGCTGCGGTCCAACAGATCGTCAATGGATTTCTGGCCGGTAAAAGCGTTATTTTCCTGATCCTCTGCGCATTCTCCGCAATTACGCTGATTGAAAAAACCGGCGCGCTTGATGCGATGGTCGCCTCCTGCGTTCGCATGACGGAGCGCCGTCCGAAGATGGCCCCTGTGATGATCGTTGTTATCATGTACCTCATGGCGCTTTGGGGCGGCACAGGCACGCTCTCTTACGAGGAGATTGGTGCGTTTATTCCCATCTTCTTGCTGCTGTGCGTTTCCCTTGGCTACGATCCTATTGTCGCTCTGGCAACTTGCGCAATGTCCATGGGCTTTGGCTTCGCCTCCGGTTATGCCAATCCTTTCACCACAGGTACGGCTCACAACATTGTTGGCCTGCAGCCGCTCTCCGGTGCCGGCTACCGCATCATCGTTCTTATTGTAACTGTTGGCTTCCTTGCGTTCTACACGCTGCGCTATGGCGCCAAGGTCAAGAAAGATCCGTCCCTTTCGATCACAGCCGACATTGACTTTTCTCATCTGCGCATCGATGAGGAGAGAAAGGCGACCAAATTTACACCGGTTCGTATCTGCACGCTTATTGCTCTGGTCATTATGGTCGGCGTGATGTTCTATGAGCTGATGTTCAAGGGCCAATTCATTGACTGCTGCACCGCACTATTCCTCTCTCTCATGTTCATTATCATGGCGATTCGCTGGTTTGTCCCGCTGATTCAGAATGCCAAAGCAGGCAAAGAAGTGGAGAAGGTTTATCTGCCCAGCGATACGATCCGTGACTGGTTCGATGGTATGGGTCAGGCTGCTCTTCCGGCAATGATCGTTGGCTTTGCTTACGGTGTGAGCAATATCATGTCCGCCGGCGGCATCAAGGATCCTATGATCCACGCCATGGTCGGGTTGCTTGGCAAGACGAATGTCTACATTTCCATCGTCCTGATGTTCATCTTCCAGACCTTCCTCAACTTCATCATCCCCTCCGGTTCCGGTCAGGCGGGTGTCGCTATGCCGATCATCGGACCCATTGCACAGGGCATCGGCATGAATCTCCAGTCTGCAACGCTGGCATTCAACTTTGGTGACGGCTACTCCAACCTCCTTTGGCCGACGGCCTATGCTGTTATGCTGCCCACGCTGGCAGGCATCCCCGTCGGACGCTACTATAAGTGGTTTGGTAAGCTGTTCTTCTTCACCTGCATTATTCTCATTATTCTGCTTGAGATCTCGCTTATAATCTGGCAAGGGGTATATTAAAGCAACTGTATGTTTTGGTATCAGGCCGTTTGCCCTAAAAGAAAGTAGGAACGTAAATGACGATTTATGAAAAAGCATTAGAAGTGCAGCCATTCGTACAGGACTGCCGGCATACCATCCACCGTTGGCCGGAGCTCGGTATGGAAGAGTTCCGCACGACCGATTTCATCTGTGAAAAGCTGGACGAAATGGGCATTCCCTACCGACGTTTGGAGCCGACGGGCTGTATTGCGGAGATCAAGGGAAATCAGTCCGGCAAGATCGTTGCCTTGCGTGCAGATATTG
>OHLE01000751.1_pt1 | contig 16176 bp, 12 predicted proteins | sample 1568971 | NCBI WGS metagenome assembly OHLE01 (sample SAMEA3879556, study PRJEB24766) | human gut metagenome | biome: human-associated habitat; feature: feces | place: USA | collected 1985/1987
CCGACCAATTCATAAGCGAACTGAAATACAAAAACGATATCGTAAGCGTGATATCGCAGTACGTTCCCCTCACCAGGAAGGGGAGCAAGTATTTCTGTTGCTGTCCGTTCCACAACGAAAAGACCGCCTCTATGTGCGTGAACGCCGACGGGCAGTATTATCACTGTTTCGGATGCGGGGTCAGCGGGGACGTCATAACGTTCGTTATGGAAATGGAATCGCTCTCCTACGTCGAGGCAATCAAATTTCTTGCCGAGCGCGCCAATATGACGTTGCCCGAATTCAAAGGGGACGCCGAGTATCGCAAGAAAAAGGAACGCGGGGAAACCCTGCGCAATCTTATGCGCGACGCCGCGGCGTACTATCACGCCAATCTGGTGCGCGAAAACGAGGGCAAAGAGGCGAGGGCGTATCTGGACAGCCGCGGTATCACGGAGAATATCCGCACTTCGTTCGGCCTCGGACTGTCCCTCGGCTACGACCAACTGCAAGGTTATATGCGCCGCAAGGGATACGCCGTGAAAGACCTCGTAGCCTGCGGACTGGTGAACGGCGAAAGACTGTCAGACGCTTTCGCGGGCAGAATCATAGTGCCCATTATGGACGGAATGGGCAACGTGATTGCGTTCGGCGGGCGCATTTACAGAGGCGAGGAGAACGTCGCGAAATACAAGAATTCAACCAACACCGTTCTGTTTGACAAAAGCCGTTCCGTTTACGGGGTGAATTTCGTAAAGAAAGAGAAGAAGCGCGTGCAGGGGCTGAACGAGGTTATCCTGGTCGAGGGATATATGGACGTCATAAGCCTTGCGGCGGGCGGCTTCCGCAACGCCGTGGCGTGTATGGGAACCGCGCTTACCCCGCTTCAGGCACGCGAGATAAAGAAACTCGCTTCCACCGTTTACGTCTGTTACGACGGCGACGCCGCAGGCAGGAAAGCGGCGATAAAGAACGTGGACCCGTTGATTGCCGAAGGACTGGAAGTCAAGGTGGTGTCACTCGCGGACGGTTGCGACCCCGACGACACCGTGAGGAAAGAAGGTGCGGACGGTTTCGCAAAACGCGTCAGAGAGGCTTTGCCCGTCATAGAATACAAACTCAAAGTGTGCGCGGACGCCTGCGATTTGCGCTCCGCAACGGGGCGCGCGAGATACGTATCCGCTGCGCTTAACGTGCTGGCAAAAGTCGACGGAGAGGCGGAACGCGAGGTTTATTACAACGAAGTGTCGGCAAAAAGCGGCGTTTCGGTCGATACGTTGCGCAGACAGTTTGCCACTCGAGGCAAGGCCGCGCCTGTCGCCCCCAAGCGCGAGACGGAAGTCAAGTCGAGCGGCGCCAAAGCGGCGAAGAACGTTCGCGCGGCGAGATTCGTGCTGAATGCGATGTTCAGGAAGTGCCATTTCGCGGACGTGTCGGACGTGATTCCCGAGTGGTTGCCGAATGACGCTCTCAGAAAGATTTATGCGTGGATAGTGGCGCGCAACGACGCCGAAGCCGGACGGAAAGGCGGAGCGCAGGGCGCGTCGGGCACGCAAGCGGAGTACGGGAATGAGACAGGCGTGGACATTTTCCGCGGCGGCGTCGACAAAGAGGAACTGGACGCCGTGCTGGCAAGCGAGACGGAATTCGGTTCGGAAGGTTCGGCGGCAGAGGCGACGGACGCCAAGTTTTACAGCGACTGCCTGACGGTTCTCGGCGACGCGTACGCCGCGGGCAGAATAAAGAAACTCACGGAAAAATACAAAAGTTCGTCGGACGCTGCCGAGCAGGGCGACATTCTGCGGCAGATAACGGTCTGGCAAAAAAAAGCAAAATCCAAAGGATAAATTGCTTTAATCCGAGGAGGAGAAATTTTGGACAGAGAACAACTGTTGAAACAGGAAATCGAAAAACTCATCGCTCACGCCCGTGAGAAAGGCACCATACCCGAAGAAGAGGTTATGACGCGTCTCGAACACCTCGGGGCTACCGCGGAAGACCTCGAAGGTGTGTTCAAGGCGCTTTCCGACGAGAATATCACCGTGGTGTCTTCCACGAAGGACGACGAGGACATCGACAAGATTATCGAGGGTAATTTCGACGATTCCGTCAAGATGTACCTCAAGGATATCGGCAAAGTGCCGCTGCTTTCCGCTGAAAAAGAGGTGGAACTCGCTAAGCGTATGGCGGAGGGCGACGAGGAAGCGAAACGCACCTTGTCCGAAGCCAACCTGCGACTCGTCGTGTCCATCGCAAAGCGTTACGTCGGACGCGGTATGCAGTTCCTCGACCTCATTCAGGAGGGCAACCTCGGGCTTATGAAAGCCGTCGAGAAATTCGATTACACCCGAGGCTTCAAGTTTTCCACTTACGCCACGTGGTGGATAAGGCAGGCCATTACGCGTGCGATAGCCGACCAGGCGCGCACCATAAGAATACCCGTGCATATGGTCGAAACCATAAACAAGCAGGTGCGCGCAACCCGTCAACTGTTGCAGAAACTGGGCAGGGAACCCACACCCGAAGAAATAGCGGAATATCTCGGCTGCTCCGAGGAGCGCGTGCGCGAAATACAGAAGATAGCGCAGGACCCCGTTTCTCTCGAGACGCCTATCGGCGAGGAAGAGGACAGTCATCTCGGCGATTTCATCGAGGACAACACCGCGCTGTCGCCGTCCGACGTCGCCGAAAGCAATATGCTCAAGGAGCAACTCGTGCAGGTGCTCAACACCCTTACTCCCCGCGAGGAAAAGGTGCTGAGATTGCGCTACGGTCTCGACGACAGTCACCCCCGTACCCTCGAGGAAGTGGGCAAGGAGTTCAATGTCACGCGTGAGCGTATAAGACAGATAGAGGCGAAGGCGTTGCGCAAACTGCGTCACCCCAACCGTCTCAAAAAACTGAAGGACTTCGACAACTGATATGCCCGTAAAGTTGGACGAAAGGCTTTACGCGGCGGCGGTGCTGTGCCGCCCCGTCGAGGGGAGAACCTTTTGCGACGTGGGATGCGACCACGGCAAACTCGCCTGTCATCTTGCGGCGCTCGGCGCAAAGAAAGTGATAGCCACCGACATCAGCCGTCCTTCGCTCGCCAAAGCCGTGCGGCTCGCCGAGGAATTCGGCGTATCCGACATTGTGGAAACGCGCGCAGGCGACGGGCTGGACATCGTGGAGGCGGGCGAATCCGACGTGGTGATAATCGCCGGTATGGGCGGCGACACCATTGCCGAGATAGTCTCGCGTGCGGCGGGGCAGGACAAAGCGTTTGCGCAATACGTTCTGTCTCCCAACACCCACCCCGAAAAAGTCAGGGCGGGTCTGACGGCGGCAGGTTATCGCATAACCGCCGACGCGGCGGTGAGCGCGGGCGGCAAGAATTACACCCTCATTGCCGCAGAAAGGGGAGCGGAAAGTCTGGACGAAATGCAACTGCTGTTCGGCAAGTTTTTTCGCACGGACGAGTCTTTTCCCGCCAGGGCGAGCGCCGAGAAACGACTGCTGGAAGGCAAACTGGGGAGCGCTCCCGCGCACTCCAACGCGCGGTACGACGCGCTGGTAAAAGCGCTTTCCGAGGTGGAAAATGAAAATTAACGACGTAATTCTCGCGATAGAGCAGCGGGCGCCCGTGTGTCTTGCGGAAGAGTGGGATAACGTGGGGCTGATGCTCGGCGACGGCGAAGCGGAGTGCACGGGTGTGGCGGTGTCTCTCGACTGTACGGCGGAGACCGTGCGCAAAGCCGCGGAAAACGGCTGCAATCTCATCGTTACGCACCACCCGCTGATATTCCGTCCGCTGTCCAATCTGAATTATGCGGGGGCTTCGGCACGGCTGATTGCATCGCTCGCGGAAAAAGGTATCGCGGTGTATTCGGCGCACACCAACCTCGACGCGTCGGAGAGCGGAGCAAGCGCGGAAATCGCGCGAAAACTCGGCGGCACTCCGCGACTTGAGGGATGCGGGTGCTATGCCGACATAGACGAAAGAAGCGCCGCCGCGCTTGCGAAAGATATTGCCCGCATACTGGGCGGCACAGACGTGCGCGTGTCTTCTCCCGACGCCGTGGTGAAGCGAGTGTACATCGTGTCGGGTGCGGGCGGTGACGACGAGGGTTACGCAGCGGCACGTGCAGGCGCCGACGCTCTTGTCAGCGGTGAAGTGAAACATCACGTGTTCGTGCGCTCGGCGGAGGAGAAATTCCCTGTGGTGGAGTTCTCCCACTATTACAGCGAAACAATATGTTGTGACGTGCTTATCGACATTATAAAGTCGCGTTTCAGCGAACTGAAGGTCGTCGACGCGCGGAACGGCTGTCCTTATAAAACTTTGGAGGAACTATGAAATTCGACAAAATACTTGAGTATCAGAGCAAGGACCAGGAGTTGCTCGCGCTCGAAAACGAGGTCGCCAAAAGCAAGGAGCGTATGGCGCTTATGGCGGCGAAATCCCGTCTCGACGCCGCCACCGCTTCCGTGGGCAAACTGTCCAAAGAGGCCGCCGATATCCTTGCGGCGCACGCCCGCCTTGCCGAACGCGCCGAGGAACTGAACGCCGGACTCGACGAGTTCAACGGCGTGTTGGAGGGTGCCCACAACGTCAACGAAGCCGATTACTATATCCGCCAGATAACCGCCATAAGCGACGAGATAGCCGCGCTCGAAAAGGAAATTGCGAAGACGGGCGAACGTATCGACGGCATCGGCGCCGAATACAAGCGCACCTGGGAGCAGGGTATCAAGGCTTCCGAGGCGTACAAGGCGGCGCACGCGGCGTACAACGCGTATATCGCCACCGTTCAGCCCAAGGTCAAGCAACTCAACGCCGAACTCGAGGCTCTGAAGAAAGGCGTTCCCGCCGAGATTATGGAACTGTACGCTTCCTTGCGTGCGGCAAAGAAAATGCCGGCGTTCGTGCCGTACCGCACAGACGCGGGCACGTGCGGGCGTTGCTTTATGGAAGTGTCGGGTGACACCCGCGGAAAACTCCGCAATCCCGGAGATTATGCGGAATGCCCGAACTGCCGCCGCATACTCTTTATTCCCGAAAACTGAACCCGACCGTGTCGGTCGCGTGAAAATACAATGCGCAATCAAGGAGAGAAATTATGAAATACTACAACAATCCCGATACGTACGCAGTGAACACTCTTCCCAAGCACGGTGCGGGTTATCCCTTGGGACGCGACGGTTCCGCCAAAAAGCGCAGTCTCGGCGGGGAATGGAACTTCAAGTTCTATCCGTCGGTTACCCTTATGGACGTTTCCCCCGCGGAGTGGGACAAAATCAAAGTGCCTTCCAACTGGCAATTCGAGGGGTATGACAAACCCATCTATACCAATATCCGTTATCCCTATCCCATCTGCACCAATCTTTGCAAGATGCCCGCGATAGACGACACCGACAATCCTTGCGGCGTGTATATGCGCAAATTCACGCTCACTCCCGAGGAACGCGAGGGCAGAGTCCACGTCGAGTTCGCCGCCAACAGCGGTGCCGAGGTCTACGTCAACGGTGAATTTGTCGGATACAGCGAATCCTCATTCGACTATCAGGAATACGACATAACCGCTTTCGTGCGCGACGGCGAGAACGAAATCAAGATAATCGTCTACCGTTACACCACGGGCAGTTATCTCGAGGACCAGGATATGTGGCGTCTCAGCGGTATATTCCGCGACGTCGAACTCATATTCGTGCCCCGCGTGCGCGTCGCCGACATTTATGCGCGTGCCGAATTCGACGGACACGATTTCTCGAGCGCGCTTTTCAAGGTCGGCGTGCAGGTTGACGCCAGAGGCGTTGCGGCAAAGGGGTGCAAAGCCCTTGTGACTCTGACCGACGCCAAGGGCAACAAGGTGGCGGCGGGCACGCTGGATTTTGCGGACATCGCCGACGGCGGCGACGCTGTCGCTCTGTTCTCCGCGAAGGTCGACAATCCCTCTCTCTGGAGCGCGGAAAATCCGTATCTCTACAGACTGTACGTCATTTTGTCCGACGGAGAGGGTAACTTCGCCGATATGAGAGCGCTCAATTTCGGTTTCCGCAAAATCGAAATCGTGGGCAAGACCGACGAGCACGAACCGATGATTCTGTTCAACGGCAAGCAAATTAAAATCCGCGGGGTCAACCGTCACGAGTTCCACCCCGAACGCGGTCACGCCGTCACTCGCGAAGACAACGAGCGCGACATAATCATACTGCGCAACAACAACATAGACAGCATTCGCACCTCGCACTATCCCAACTCCCGCGATTTCTACGACCTGTGCGACCGCTACGGAATTATGGTTATGAGCGAGAACAACCTCGAGACCCACGGTCTGGCTCACGCCATTCCGCGCAGTAAACCGTGGTGCGTCAAGCATTGCTGCCACCGTATGGAAAATATGGTGCGTACTTTTCGCAATCACGCCTGTATCCTTTTCTGGTCTCTCGGCAACGAGTCCGGCGACGGCGGCAGAGCGTTTTCCGCTATGAAAGAGACTGCGCTCGCGCTTGACAAAACCCGTCCTATTCATTACGAAGCCGACGGCCTCGTCACCGTGTCCGATATGCTCAGCGAGATGTACACCAAACTCGAACAAATGGACGAAATCGGCAAGAACCGTCCGCATTATCACAGCAGAGCGCTGTGGAATCCCGCGGGACATCTTCTTATGCCGTATATGTACCGTGACAAGCCCTTCATTCAGTGCGAATACGCGCATTGTATGGGCAACAGCCTCGGCAACTTCGCCGACTACTGGGAGAAATTCAAACAGTACGACCGTCTGTGCGGCGGTTACATATGGGACTATGCCGACCAGTCCATACGACGCGTTGCCGCCGACGGCACGGTGGAATGGACCTACGGCGGCGATTGGGGCGACCAGCCCAACGACGGCACTTTCGCGTTCAACGGCATAGTGCGTGCCGACCGCGTTCCCAATCCCGCGCTGTACGAAGTCGAAAAGGTGCACCAGCAGATTAACTTCGCTTCCGCGGGCAAGGGCAAAATCGCCGTCAAGAACGAATTCCTGTTCACCGATATCGCGAAGTATGCTCTCGAAATGCAACTCGTCGTCGACGGCGTTGTCACCGAGACCGCTATCCTCGATATGCCGTCCGTCAAACCCGGCGATACCGCAGTCGTCGATATTCCTTTCGCGGAAATTCCCGCAGACAAGGAAAGCGCCGTCAACGTTTACGCCGTGCAGAAGGAATTCGAGCGCGGAATAGAAGCGGGGCACATCATAGCGCGCGAACAGATAGTTATGAACGGTTTCCGCGCGGCGGAGTCCAAACCCGCGGAAGGCAAATCGGTCTTTGCCGACGGTAACGATTACGTCATCAGGTGCGCCAACGTCGAAGCCCGCGTCAGCGGCGAGACCGGATATATCGAATCCGTCAAAATCGGCGGTGTCGAGAAACTTTCCGAGCCGATAAAACCCAATTTCTGGCGCGCGCCCATCGATAACGACCTTTCGCCGCAGGTGCCGCCCATTGCAAGTTGGGTGTTCGGCAAGTTTGTTTACAAGAAGGCGCAGGAGCGTATTTACAAGGCACGTCTTTCCGTCACCGACGACAGCGTTATCATCGATTGGGGCGTGCCGCAGATGAGCGGTGTGCGCAGCGTTTACAAGGCGACTGCCGAGGGCCTCAGGATTTCGCTTACCTGCCGTCCCATAATATACGGACTGCCCAGGTTCGGTTACTCTATGAAACTCAATGCGTCCGACGATGTGACGTTCTTCGCCCGCGGACCTCACGAGAACTATTGCGACCGCAAGACGGGCGCATTCCTCGGGGTATACAGCGGCAAAGTTGCCGACTTCCAGCACGATTACCTCGTCCCGCAGGAAAACGGAAACCACTGCGACGCGCGTTTCCTCGTGGTCGGCGGCGAGAACGGCGTGGAATTCGCCGCAACCGAAACCCCGTTTGAGTTTTCTTGCCACAATTATTCGCAGGAAGCCCTCGAAAAGGCGACGCACGCGCACGAACTCGTCCACGAAAACAACGGCGTTTACGTCTTCATCGACGGCAGACAGCGCGGTGTCGGCGGCGACATTCCCGCGCTTGCCTGTATCAAGCCGCAATACAAGATAAAGGGCGGGAAGAGGCATTCCTTCTCCTTCACCCTCAGATGAGGCGCGTCTGAACTTCCTGTAACCGTTGAGCCGCCCGCGCGTACGGTCGCGTGCAAAGCACGTCCCGTCCGTCGGGCGGCTTTTCGGTTTGTTTCTGAGAGTGCCGTCGCGGTGTCGCGGCAACCGTAAATTCGGATTTTGCCTCGAAATCGCAAAACCAGTTGCGAAAACGGCAGGGCTGTGGTATATTTCTACACGTGCACGACACAACGTGCGGTACTTTGCCGCTGTGGCGGAACTGGCAGACGCCTACGACTCAAAATCGTATGGGTAACCCCCGTGTCGGTTCGAATCCGACCAGCGGCACCAGTCTTACGACGGTCTTTCTCGGGTGAGAAAGGCCGTTTTATTTTTGACAGAAGAGCGGTTCGGGGTTGACGGCGGGGAGACGTTGGGCTAAAATGAACGTACGATATTCTTTGGGTGGGTTTTGACCCAACCGGCGGATACGGTGAGATTCCGTAACCGCCTGTAAAGTCAGATTGGGAGAGAATATTATCTCCCTTTGCGCTATGCAAAGGTTTTTTCTTTTCCGCCCGCCCGCAGGAGTTTTTATGCGCGCAAAAAGCAACTCTGCGGCGAAATTCGCAACCAAAACGGTAGTTTACTGCGCTCTTATGACTGCGCTCGTGACCGTGGCGACGGTTACACTCGGTTTCCGCACGGGAGACTTCTTTTTCAACTGCGGCGACGCGGTGATATTCGTGACGGCGGCGCTTCTCGGGCCGTTGCCGGCGGCGGTGGCGGGCGGGCTCGGTTCGTTTTTTGCCGACCTGGCCGTGTACCCCGCCACTATGTTTTTCACCTTGGTAATAAAAGCACTGGAAGGATTGACGTGCGGACTTCTTATGTACGCCTTCCGCAAAATATCGTCGGGCAGGGGGCGTTCAGCGGTATGGGGAGCGTTGTCTATGACCGTCGGCGGAGCGCTTATGATGACGGGATATTATATTTGCAACAGTTTCTTCTACGGCACGCCCGCTTCCGCTTTGGTGGCTTTGCCCGCCGACGCGGTACAGGCGGCGGCTTCCGTCGCTCTCGCCGCGGCGGTCCTGTACGGCCTCGGGCTTATAAAATTGCGCGACAGGCTGGGATTTATAAAGCCCTCGGTGCCACCCGCGCCCGAGTACGTAAGAATGACCTCGGGCGGAAAAGACGTTGCCGACCACGGCAACAATCCCGCCGACGACTGAGCAGCACAACTTTTGGGCGGATACGGAATAGCCGCAGAGACTTGACCCCAAAAGAAAAACGCACCGCGATTGCGGTGCGTTTTGATTGTTGTTGACGGGTTATTTGGTGAGGGCTTCCTGAACTGCGACTGCGCAAGCCACGGAAGCGCCGACCATCGGGTTGTTGCCCATTCCGATAAGGCCCATCATTTCCACGTGTGCGGGGACGGAGGAAGAACCCGCGAACTGAGCGTCGGAGTGCATTCTGCCCATCGTGTCGGTCATACCGTAAGAGGCGGGACCTGCTGCCATATTGTCGGGGTGAAGCGTTCTGCCCGTGCCACCGCCGCTCGCGACGGAGAAGTATTTCTTGCCGTTCTCGATTGCCCATTTCTTGTAGGTGCCCGCGACGGGGTGCTGGAAACGGGTGGGGTTGGTGGAGTTGCCCGTGATGGACACGTCAACGCCTTCGAGACGCATAATGGCAACACCTTCGGTGACGTCGTCCGCACCGTAAACGCGGACTGCGGCGCGCTCGCCCTTGGAATAGGCGGTTTCCTTCACTACGGAAACTTCACCGGTGTAGTAATCCATCTTGGTCTGCACGTAGGTGAAACCGTTTATGCGGCTGATGATGTAAGCCGCGTCTTTGCCGAGGCCGTTGAGGATAACCTTGAGGGGCTGTTTGCGGACTTTGTTCGCAGTTTTGGCAATGCCGATTGCACCCTCTGCGGCGGCGAAGGACTCGTGACCCGCGAGGAACGCGAAGCACTTGGTTTCTTCGCGCAGAAGCATTGCGGCGAGGTTGCCGTGACCGAGACCGACCGCGCGCTGTTCGGCGACAGAACCGGGAATGCAGAAACTCTGCAGACCGATACCGATTGCGGCGGCGGCGTCAGCGGCGTTCTTGCATTCTTTCTTTATGGCGATTGCGCAACCGACGGTGTATGCCCACACGGCGTTCTCGAACGCTATGGGTTGCACGCCCTTGACGATGGCTTCCACGTCGATGCCTTTTGCGTCGCAGACGGCTTTTGCGTCTTCGAGAGAGGCGATGCCGTATTCGGCAAGAGTCTTGTTGATTTTGTCAATTCTTCTTTCGTAACCTTCGAATCTGATGCTCATACCTGCCTCCTCTTATTCCTTGCGGGGGTCGATATACGACACTGCGTCGGCGAATCTGCCGTAAGTGCCCGTGCTCTTCTTGAGGGCTTCGGCGGGGTCGGTGCCTTTCTTGATGAGGTCCATCATAACGCCCAGACGTACGAATTCGTAGCCGATGATTTCCTTGTTCTCGTCGAGAGCAATCTTGGTGACATAGCCTTCCGCCATCTCGAGGTAACGGGGACCTTTCTTGAGGGTGGAGTACATCGTGCCGATTTGACTGCGGAGACCTTTGCCGAGGTCTTCGAGACCTGCGCCGATGGGCAGACCGTCTTCGGAGAATGCGGACTGAGTTCTGCCGTAGACAATCTGCAGGAACAGTTCACGCATAGCGGTGTTGATAGCGTCGCACACGAGGTCGGTATTCAAGGCTTCGAGAATGGTCTTGCCGGGAAGAATTTCGGCGGCCATAGCGGCGGAGTGGGTCATACCGGAGCAGCCGAGAGTTTCGACAAGCGCTTCCTGAATGACGCCGTCCTTGACGTTGAGCGTGAGTTTGCACGCACCCTGCTGAGGAGCGCACCAGCCGACGCCGTGGGTAAGACCGCAGATGTCCTTGACTTCCTTCGCCTGCACCCATTTTCCTTCTTCTGGAATAGGAGCGGGACCGTGGTTGGGTCCCTTGGCGACAGGACACATAATTTCAACTTCGTGAGAATATTGCATATATGCCTCCGTAACATTTTGTTATCTTCGGTATTATACACCAACCCGCGCGCGCATACAAGCGAAAAGTGCAAACACTTCGCAGGTCGATTGTTTCCGAGAATGTATTTCGCAAAAAACGGAGAGGCAAAAAAAGACAAATTCGTACGTCAAAAATCGACTTAATTGTTAAAATACCTGATTAGATAACGGAAAACAGACCGAATTGTTGCACTCGAAAAGTTTCCCGAATTCTTTGTTTCGCAACTCGGGTCTTTCTCGCCGTTAGTGAGGCGCACGCGGACGTGGTGTGTTTGTGCGCCAATCGCGTCAGCGACAGGTAAAGAATACCATCGCGCGCAAACAGTAAAACCCGCTCGGAAAGAGCGGGTTTCTCTGGCGGAAGCGGTGGGAGTTTATACGAACACAAATTTTTATTATAGGCAGTCTTTTTTCGAGACTGCCTTTGCACTTTTTGTATTATTTCTTGCGTAACTCTATACTTCGTATAGTTTTCGGTAAAGTTATATGTTATCGTTACGTTGTCGTTATCGAGTATCACTTCTCGCACAAACGCTTTCACTATCAGTTTCCGCACGGGCATTTCCTGTATGTCGCCGCATATAATCGAGTTCAAATACTTTTCTACGCTTTCAGGTGAAAGATATGTATAGTTGCGTTGTTTCTCTTGCCCGATGTCAAAGTCAAGTCCTGCGATCTGTGCTTCGAGTTCTTTCATATCAAGACTGTCACATATTTTTATGGACACTTTTTATCAAGTATTGCTACACCACCAAATTCAATTTTTCGTTTCAAAAGGGTTTTGACGGGTACTGCGATTATTTTTTAGCAGATTGCTTTATCTGCGAATGATAGAAGTAATTTATAATGATGGGTTTGCCTGTGGGGTTGCGCAGGAAAGGTTCTTCGTCGATTACATACATGAAATCGTTTGCGCAGGCGTAGTCCGCAACCTTTTGGTCTAATATCTTCCAATAGGTCGTATCGTTCTTATTATAGATTTCGCGGTACAGCGGCAAAAGAGGGGGGTACTTTTCCTCAATATAGTTCATGACGTCTGCCTTGAAATTGCCGCGCAGATTCAGATTTTCCAGCCAAATATAGTCGCAGAAGTCCTTGATTTTTTCAACAATGTCAAATACTTCGGTGATTTCAGGGAATATGGGCGATATAAAGCAGGTTGTTCGAATGCCTTCTTCGTGACACTTTTTCATTGCCGCAATCCTGCGCTCTATGGAAACAGCGCTGTCCATATCGTTCTTGAAATTTTCGTCGAGTGTGTTTATCGACCAACTTATAAGGGGAGACGGGAAAGTCTTTATCAAATCAAGGTCGCGCAGCACAAGATCTGACTTGGTGGTGATAATAAGGTTTATTCTGCTGCCCTGCATCTGCTCTAAAAAGGCGTGCGTCCGGCGGAACGTTTCCTCCTGCGGATTATAAGCGTCCGTGACCGAGCCTACGATCATCGTCTGCCCGTCGTACCTCTGCGGATTTTTGATCGGCTCCCAATGCTTTACGTCGAGAAAGGTTCCCCACGGCTCGTCATGCCCCGTAAACCGTTTCATGAAACAAGCATAGCAATACTTGCAGGCGTGCGTGCAGCCTACATAGGGATTTACCGAGTAACCGGCTATGGGCAGGTTTGATTTTGTGAGTACGGTTTTTACTTGTATATCGCGTATCTTTACTTCGTCCATATCAGCCTCCCAAATTGTTGAGGATGCGTTTCAGATAACTTTCAAATTGCTTGACCTCCTCGTCCGAAAAGCCTTTGTAATAAATATCTTCGATCTCTTTTGTCACACCGTCGTATTTATCTTTGAGTGCGGCGGTTTTTTCAGTCAGGCATACAAGTGCGCTACGCCTGTACTTCGAAATAGGCGAATGAATACGGTCCCAAGGCAAATACCGCCGTGCCATCCGTAATGGTTGCATTGAGCGGCTTTCCGTCGGCAGAGCATTCCCAAACAGTACCCGATACGACAGTTCCGTTCGGAATATCCGCGCCGCTGATGTTTGTCACGATATTTTTACCCGTGTCGGCGCAGTTGGAAACAAGCATCCCGGTTGTTCCGTCTGATATATCGGTGACCGCGATCGCCCACAATCCATGCTCGGACGTAGTGACGCTGAGTTGCATCGGGGAAGTCATCGAATAGAGTCGATCATATGCGCTCATCGCATACGTACCTTCGAGCAGCTTGCGCATAAAAGAATTCAATGCCTCCGCGCCGCCTGCCATATACGCTTCGATCAATTCGGAAAGACTTTCGTTGCCGATATCGAAGTACGGTTTGTAGTAAAGGCCGCACCACATACCGGTCATCTGCGAATCGTAGTACAAAGCGGCGTCGACAGCCGAATTTTGGAGAGCGATCAGCGAGGCGGCAACATACGCCCCAGATTTGTTCGAAGAAATAATGCGGTAGCTGTCAGCGAGAGATCCTTCGTCCCATCCCGATACGAAATTCCATTCGTCAAGTATGAGCAACGCATTTGAATAGCCGTGTTCCGCGAGCATATTTTTAAAAACGGAATACTGATCGGAGTTGTATTGTTCAGGATCGCTACGATAGGCATGAACGGACAGAAAATCCAGAGGATAGCCATCGACGGCTTTAAGAAAAGCCCCGATGGTTTCGGTAGTACTTGTCGCAAGCGCCGGTCCTCCGATTTTGACTTGCTCCCCGAATTCTTCCCGGATAGCCTGCGCAGTTACGCGATATAATTCGTAATACTGTTCGAGAGTGCCGTTCCACATTGCCGGTTGATCGGGTTCGTTCCAGATCTCGTAAAATCGAATGCCATACTCGTAAAAGTAGTGACGTACGACTTCCGTGCAGATATTTGCCCACTTGACAATGTCTTCCGGGACTACGGTATAACCGCCTGAGCCCGTATGGTCTATGCTTTCTCCCAAACGGTAAATGATCTCGGCATCCGGTACGGCGGTAAGTATCGATCGCACATATTCGTCCGTCTTATCGAAGTCGTAATTGGTTATGTCCTTTTCATCGGCGGAAAAGTCGGGGAAGACGCAGTGTATGTCGACATAGCCGTCTCTTCCGAACGGATATTCCGTGTCGTGCAAACGTACGAAAGGAGTTCCCATATTCGCAAAATATTCCGAAGCGTCGATATACGGCTCATCGAATATTCCGATACCGTTTACAGGACCGTTATTGATACCGTTTACAGGCTTCATTTTATCGGCAACGACAACGGATCCGTCGATCGCGATCGATGCGGACATATAACCGTTGTCGGCTTCGGAGATAGGTATGCGTCGCGCATAGAATGCCGTGTCGCCGTCGATCAGTGCGGGGAAGGTCGTTTTTTGTCCGGTGTAGTCAGCGTCGGAGTACCAACCGTCAAATACCATGCCCGCGACCGTAGGTACATCGGGACAGCTCACGGTGCCGTTTTCGACTTTAACGGCACGATAAAGCGTGCCGTCTACGTAAAACCACGCAGTACCGTCGCTGCGCCCGGGCGAAACAACAATTACGGAAACCGCTATGGCACCTCCCAGTAATATGGTCAATACGATTACAGCGACAGATAATGCGGCTATGACTTTTTTAGCGGTATCTTTCATTGACGCCTCCGTAAAAAGTATATCATATGATCGCGTTAAAAACAAGATTGCTCTACTTACAATAGCTTTCAGGCAATAAAAGACCGTGAGCCGAAAAACAGCTTCGGGAGCCCTTTACTATATCTGCGCTTGTCAGAAAAACTTTTATCCGCAATAGGCAAAAGCAGGTGAGTTCAAAAACAAAAACTCTGCCGTAATGCAAAGGTCATGATATTGCTTGGATAAGGGGTCGTTGCCGTGCTGCTATTGCCGGCAAGGATCGTCGTATGCGTATTAGTATACGATATAATTATAGCACTTTTTGAAGCAAAAAGCAAATATAAATCATACGTAAAAAATCTTATGGCACTATGGCGGGTGTTTGAATAAACAAGTGCGGCTTTTAGGCATTGTGGTGCGGCTATTGCCGCACCACAAACCTTCGCGCTTCGCGCTCGGGCGCCGCAGCCAAGCACACGCCACGAAAAAGACAACAAAAATAAAACGAAAAACCAAACCGAAAGCGCGGCGGCGCGGAGCCGTCCCCGCTAACCCGCTTGGGGACCGGCTGCCGCTTTTCCGCCGCGCATGGCTTTCTCTTTATTGGTTTTTATCGTTCTGCACCTCTTGAATTTTGCCTCTGTTGGTAACGGCTATCTGGATTTCATTCTTGGCAGCATCGATTCCTACGATGTTGAAAGTGATGAATTCTTCACCGTCATAGAGTTCGAATTCCGAGAGATAATATTTCTTGAATTCAGGAATTTGGGAGACTTTGTTTTCCATAGGATTTACCTCCAAATTTATTTTGCCTTTCGGCAGTAGCTGAGCAGCACCGATTGAGCATAGGTCTGTCTATTGGAAGTAAAGAAACCAGAAGTCAAACGGCCACGAAAAAATATTGAGTTGGAGTTGTTAGATTTTCAAAGCAAAAGAAAAAGCCGAGAAGAAATTTCTTCCCGACTTTTAAGTTAAGATATATTTGATTTTTAAGCGATATTTTTTTGCATTGACTTCTGCGAAATCTGTGCTACGATAGCCGCCACGAAACGGCAAAATTTGGAGCGTTTATTTTAGTTCAACGATGATGCCGAAGTAATCAACGGCAAAAAATAATACGAACCCGTTTTCAGAGTTCGTATTATTCACTAATGGCGGAAGCGGTGGGATTCGAACCCACGGACGAGTTACCCCGTCACCGCATTTCGAGTGCGGCTCGTTATGACCACTTCGGTACGCTTCCGTGCGACGATTATTCTACAACAGGGCAAGGGAATTTGCAAGCGATTGAGCAAATGCGGCGCAGACCTGTTCCGAAATCGTTTTTTCGCTCGCTTTCGGAGGATAATACGTTTATATCGCGTCGTGAAAATCGTAATGCTTGAATTTGCGGCGCGAATGATATATTATTTTGTCGGAGAAATGCTTTCGGAGAGCGTATATGATTGATTTGAACGGCAATTGGGCCTTGAAAGACCTTACGGACGGG
>OHLE01000754.1_pt1 | contig 16151 bp, 16 predicted proteins | sample 1568971 | NCBI WGS metagenome assembly OHLE01 (sample SAMEA3879556, study PRJEB24766) | human gut metagenome | biome: human-associated habitat; feature: feces | place: USA | collected 1985/1987
AAAGCACGGGTGAAAGCATAAATCGCGGCGAACTGTTTTTGGGTGACGGCGGAATTCTGGAAAGTTTTACGTCCTCTTTCGACGCTTTTGCGGAACCAAATCTCGATTATCCTCAGATGATATACGACGGACCTTTTTCGGACTCTTTGGAACACCGTGAATGCAAAGCGCTCAAAGGTCTTGCGGAAATAACGCCCGAAGAAGGCGTCGAACTCATCGGCAAATACATTCCAGACGCCACCGACGTCAAGTATTACGACAAAACCGAAGGCGACATAGTGACGCTCAACTATTCCGTTTCGTCCGAGGGCGGAGAAGGTTTCGTACAGCTTACGGAAAAGGGGGGACTGCTTGTTTCCTACAACGTGAACTACGAGCGCGCGTCGGTTGACGCAGGTTATCCCGAACATTGCGCGGCGGCAATCAGATTTGCCGAAAACGCAGGTTTCGAAAACCTCACTTCGGTATGGTGTTCGCAGGCAAACGGAATAGTTTTTGTCAACCTTGCGCCCGTTCAGAACGGGGTGGTGCTTTATCCCGACCTTATCAAGGTCAAGGTCGACGAGGCAAGCGGCAAAGTCATAGGACTCGACGCAATGCACTACGCGTTCAATCACACCGAAAGAAGTTTGCCGTCTCCCGCGCTCACCCAGTCGCAGGCGGCGGAAAAAGTCGTGTTGCCCGTTGTGTCTTCGCCTATGCTTGCGCTCATTCCGCTTGACGAAACCAGAGAAGTGCTGACCTACGAATTCGAATGCGAATCGGGCGGAACGTACTTTGTCTATATCGACGCAATGACGGGAGAGGAAAGCAACATTCTTTACGTCATAGACAGCGAGCAGGGCACCGTTCTGATGTAAATTGCTTTGTCGTTGTTCGACGGTTTTCTGAAAGACTGTCGACACCAAAACGAAAAACGCACGGCTAAAACCGTGCGCGGAAAGGGGGATAAAACAAAACGCCGCAGATTGCGGCGTTTTGTGTAATGTTGCGATTAAGTTACGCGACTTTCTTTTTCATGCTCTTCAGGAAAACGAGAGAGCAGATAAAGTAAATCACGGAGAGTGCCGCGGGCACTACGATGAGATAAAGTCCGCCGTCGATTATTCCCGCGAAGTAATTCGCAATCGTTCCGCCTGCTTCATTTACAATAACCGCCATGGGGTTGAAGAAGATAATGCACACGGACACCGCGAGCATTGCCGCCGCGAAGAGGAAGTTGAAGAACCTCGAATACTTTTTGCCTATGAACGCCACGAGTGCGACGAAAGCAATCAGTATTGCAAGCAGGAAGAATATCGAGGGCAGAATGAAAGAGATACCTTGCGCGGGGTCTGCTTTGAGCATTTCGCCGTATACTTCGGGATTTGCGGCAATATCTTTGAGGTTGCCGACACCGTCGAAGAAACCGAATCCTCCGAGTTCGTTCACCGCAATGTCACCCTGCACGAAGAAAAATCCGAGAAGAGAAATCACGATGAACAGAGCGGCGAAGACAAACACTACTGCATTTCTGCTGCGGCCTGTCTTTTTGTTGCCGGCAGCCGCTTTGCGCGCTTCTTTCTTTGCAGCTTTCGTTTCCTCTGCGGAAGGCTCGTAGTTGGGTGCGTTGTATATGGTTTCGGAAGGGAAAGCGTTGGGGTTTGCGGGCGTGAAAGTAGGTTGCACGGAAGCGATGGCGTCGCGGTTGGGCAACTTTACGCCGATTGTGACGCCGCAGCTGGGGCATTTGATTCTGTGCTTATAGCCGTCGGGAAGATTCGCTGCGTTGGCAGGCGGTTCGAAACAAATTTCGGCTCTGCAACTAGGGCATCTGGTATACATAGTTTTCTCCTTTTTGATATTATACACCATTATTATAGATTGATATGATTACAAAGTCAATTATAAAGCGTTTTTTTTGCCTTTGTCAACTGTGCAAAGTACGTCGTCGGTTGTCCGAAAAGGTCGAATGGGTGCAAACTCTACTTAAAATCGGAGCTGATGAATATCGGAAAACGGCGAATTTCGGCGATTGGCGTCGTGCGGTTGTCAAAACAGGTATGGCGTGATATGATTATGCAGTCGGGTGCGACGCAAGTCGAGAATCGGGAAGACGGGTGAAAGTCCCGCACAGCCCCCGCTACTGTAAGGTGAAACGGAAAACGCCACTCGAAAGGGGAAGGCGCCGCGGCGAAAGCCGACCGAAGTCAGGAGACCGGCCCGATAATAACAAAAGCAGTTGTTTCGGTGGGAGACGACGGCGTTTTTCGTCGTACCTCCCATGAAAGAACGGGAGGTTTTTTTATGAAGCAGCAAACCAAAAGAACATTCATTCTCGCCGTCTGTGCCGTGCTCCTCGTGTGCGTGCTTTCTTTTGCGCTCGTGGCGTGCAACGACGGACTGAAAAACAAACTCGACCAGTGGCAGCAGGATACGTCGGGCAGCTCTCCCGAAGAAGGCAAAAAGACCGTCGAAATCATAGTAGGCGACGAAGTTTTCTCCTTGCAGACGGAAACCGAATACGTAATGGACGCGCTTATCGAACTCAAAGAAACGGGCAAAATTTCCGTGCTCGAATACACGACCGGCCAGTACGGTGCAATGATACAGAAACTGGGAAATCTTGTTCCCGACGCGAACAGCTACATTACGTTTTATCATACAGTCAACGAAGAAGGGTTGAAAGGCGCGGACTGGGAAACGGGTGAAATAATAACGGTTGAATACAACGGAAAAACCTACTATTACGCAAATCTCGGCGTATCGTCGTTCCCTCTGCGCGACGGTGCGTCATACCGCTTCTTTGTTGAAAAAAAGTAACTTTATCCGACGAAATTCGCATATAAAGTTTCGGTTCTGACAAAACAATGAAAAATATCGGCACGGGCACAAGAACGGTGCAAAGCGAAAAAAACGTCGGTAGAGGTGTCAAACTCACGGCGCGGTACGTGGTGAAAGTGGCGGTTATGACGGCTATGCTCACCGCGCTTAAATTCGCGTTGTCTTTTGTGCCAAATGTCGAAGTCGTTACGCTTCTGATACTGGTATACGCCGCGGTTTTCGGCGCGGCGTACGCCGTGCCTGCGGCGCTTGTTTTCTGCGGGATAGAAATTGCGCTTTACGGCGTTGCAAGCTGGGTTGTGCTGTACTTCGTCTACTGGCCGACGCTTGCTCTTGTCGCATCATTGCTTTTGCGCAGGCGCAACGTTTTTGTGGCGGTGATAATCGCGACTGTGGGGTCGGTGTTGTTCGGAGTTCTTTCCGCCTGCGCCGACACAATGGTGGTTGCTCTCGGCATATCCGAAGTCGACCTTGCTAAATACTGGGTTGCTTACTACGCGAGAGGATTGTATTTCGACCTCATACACACCGCGTCAAATTTCTGCGTGGTAGGGCTGTTGTTCGTGCCGCTTTGCGCGGCGGCGGAACGTATAAAAAACGCGACTGCGCCCGCTACCGCGAAAGAAACCTATTACGTCAGAGTGCCGCGCGAAAACAAAGAAATCGACGAAGATATCGACGAAGAAACTGACGCCGATGAAAAGGATTGAGATATCGACGTTTGCGGTTTTTGTCGCATTCGGAAGGAAAAAGCAACAATAGGGCAACTTTTGTCGCTATCGTCCGTCCCCGCTCATTTTATGTTAATATGCAGTCGGAGGCGGAAATATGGCAAACACCAGACACCCTAAATGCGCCATACGCAGTATGGCGGTCGAAGCCAAAAAGAGGTTGCAGAGCAAAGCGTACGGAACGGGAGAAATTCCCGCGCCCGCAGGAATAAGTCCCGCGCAGAGAAGAATCTACATAAGACTCAGAGAACTCCGCGAATCGGGCGAGGAAGTCGTCAATCCCATTCAGCAACTTGCGGACAAAGAGTTCATGAAAGGATTGTCCCACGAAGAAAGACAGCGTTACATCATTCAGCTTGCCGCAGATTATCTGGCGGTAAAGAAAGAGCTGGACGACAGAAGTGCGGCGGAGCGCAGACCGTCGTTCCGTGCGGGTTGACGCGGCGTAACAAGAATATTATTGTTTTCGGTTCTCCGCGTCCTGCGGGGAACCTTTCTTTTTTCTCTCGGGCAAAATTCGTTTGAAAAGGACAATCAGTTTTCTTCCCGCAAATATTCCCAGCACGTAACACGCCGCGCCGTAAAAAGTGGGTTGTCCCTGCGCACCGAAATGAACGGACGCGATGAATATGCCCGTAAGTGCGACAACGGCAAGAAAATCGGCAAGGAATTTTTCCGCACCGCGCAGTTTCAGCCCGAAAAGCAGGGTCGCGAAAGCGGCAACCGCACCGAACCCGAACGATGCCGTCGCCGCGACGAATTGCAAAGACCACGATGCCCCGACCATATTCGGCTACTTGAAGATTTTACGTATAATCGACGACGGCGCGACAGCCGAAGAATATTTCATCGAGGTTACGTAACCCGATGCGTTGAACTGTCCCGTTTCGAGGTCGAGACCTTTGACCGTAAGGTCGTGCCCCGTGACCACGAGGGATTCGCCTTCGAGTTCGATTTCGATGAGTTTGTCCGTAAACGTCGGCACCGCTTTGACTCCCGACACCGACAGCAGTCTGTGTTCGGCAAGCTGCAAAGAATGCGGGCGTACGGGCTTTTTTGTTTCTTTCTGGTTGGAATCGCTCATTGTTTGTCTCCCCGAATCCGCACTGCGGACTTCACGCACATCATTATATGCGGCAGGAGGGCGTTTCAACACGAATACGCAAGAAACCGCGCGGACGTGCATTTCATTGACAACTGTTGTAAAAAATAATAGAATGGTTAAAGCATTCAAGTCGCGCGTCGCGCGCGCAACCAACGGAGGGTCGGGCTATGCGGTCTGAGGCTGAAAAAAAACAAAAACCCAAGAGATACAAGCTCGACGTTTCGTCGCAATTCTATCCCATAATTTCCACACCGAGAGCGCAGAGTCTTTTCCGCGTAACCGCCGTTATGAAAGACAAGGTCGACGGCGATTTGCTGCAACGGGCGGCGGAAAGCGTGCTCAACCGTTTTCCGACCTTCAAAGTCAGACTGCGCAAAGGGTATTCCTGGTACTACTTCGAGGAAAACACAAACCCGTTCAGAGTAGGCGAGGCGGACGACAAGTTGCTCACGCCCATAAACCCCAAAGAAACGGCGGGTTATCTTTTCAGAATTACCCACAGGGACTGCAACATAATATTCGAAGTTTTCCACGCGGTGTGCGACGGACTTGCCGCGCTTGAATTTCTGAAAGCCGTGATTTATCGTTATGCCGTTCTCAAAGGCGACGCGGCGGAAGGAGCGGCGGACATCATAGACATCAACGCTTTGCCCGACGACGAGGAACTCGAAGACAGCTTTTACCGTTATTACCGCCCGATAAAATTCGGCGACGTCAATCTGAAAGGACTCATGGGCGAAATGCCGTTGTTGCTTGACGGCACCCCCACCGACGACGGATACAAATCCGACTACGAGTCGCTGTCCACATCGCAGTTGTTGTCCTTCGCGAAAAAAATGGGTACAACTGTGACTGCGTTTTTGTGCGGTGCAATGGCGTTTGCGGTAGAGAAGGCGACGTGCGGCAAAAAGCCGATAGTAATGATGGTGCCCGTAAATCTCCGCAAAATGTTCCCGTCGCGGACGCTCCGCAATTTCGTGAACTTCGTGAGAATCGTTTTCGAGCCGAAGAAATGCACCACGCTCGGCGACTACGTTGCGGAAGCGGCGGCACAGCTCAAAGAAAAAGCCACCAAGGAAGAAATGGAAAAGTTTTTCGCCACGACCGTACGAACGGAAAAGTCGCTCGTTCTTAACGCGGCTCCGCTTTGGTTCAAAATATTCATGGCGAGGATATTCCGCTTTTTCCTGAAATCGCGTCAGACAATGATTTTCAGCAACATGGGCAAAGTAAACATTCCCGAAGAATGCGGACTGAAAAGAATGGTGTTCAACGTCAACGTATCAAAACGCGCAAAAGTAAACGTGGGCGCAGTAACCGTAGGCGACGAAACGACGATAACGTTTACCCGTTCGATAAAGGAACGCACCATCGAAAAAGAGTTTTTCGCCATACTTGCGGCGGCGGGACTTGTCCCGACGGCAAAAAGCGGCTGCTGAACCATATTGCAACAAACAAGACTTTAACTGCGAAAATCGCTATATAAAAGAGGACTTATGAAAAAACTCAACTCTACCGAACTGCGAAAAGCATATCTCGATTTCTTCAAGGAAAGAGGACACGTTGTAATTCCCACGGCGTCGCTCATTCCCGAAAACGACCCCACCGTACTGTTCACGACGGCGGGAATGCACCCCCTCGTTCCTTACCTTCTCGGTGAAAAACACCCCGCGGGCAACCGCCTTACGGACGTTCAGATTTGCGTGCGTACGGGTGACATCGACGAAGTGGGCGACGCGTCGCACTGCACGTTTTTCGAAATGCTCGGCAACTGGTCGCTCGGCGACTATTTCAAGAAAGAATCAATCACGTGGAGCTTTCAGTTCCTGACCGAAGTGCTCGGCATTCCCGTTGAACGCATAGCGGTCAGCGTATTCGGCGGCGACGAGGATTGTCCCCGCGACGACGAAAGCGCGAATATATGGAAGAGCCTCGGTCTGCCCGAGAAAAACATTTTCTTCCTGCCCAAGAAAAACAACTGGTGGGGTCCCGCGGGCGTTACGGGTCCCTGCGGTCCCGATACGGAAATTTTCCTTGACACGGGCAAACCCGCTTGCTCCGACGAGTGTTCTCCCGCCTGCGACTGCGGCAAATACCTCGAAATCTGGAACAACGTTTTCATGCAGTTCTTCAAGGATGCGGAAGGAAAACTCAATCCCATGGAACGCAAGAACGTCGACACGGGAATGGGACTCGAACGTACGCTTGTCACGCTCAACGGTTATCAGTCCGTTTACGAAACCGATTTGTTCGACTATGCGATAGCCGCGCTCGAAAAGATGTCGGGCAAGAAGTACGGCGAGAACGAAGCCGACACCGTCGCGATGAGAATAATCGCGGACCATACGCGCACGGCAACGTTTATGCTCGGCGACGTCAAACCCATTTCTCCGTCCAACGTAGACCAGGGTTACGTGCTCCGCAGACTTATCCGCCGCGCTATGCGTTATTGCAGAACGCTGGGCGTGGAGTTCGACGCGCTCACCGAACTTGCAAAACTTTACATCGCAAAATACGCCGACGTTTACAAGAACATAGCCGACAACAGCGAACGCATAATTTCCGAACTGGAAACCGAAAGAGGCAAGTTTGCCAAAACCATAGAGCAGGGGCTAAAAGAGTTTGACAAAATTCTGACGCACATTCCCGTCGGAACTTTCCCCGGCAAAACGGCTTTCCGACTTTACGATACGTTCGGCTTCCCCATCGAAATGACGGAAGAACTTGCCCGTGAAAAGGGGTACACCGTTGACCGCGCAGGTTACGACAAGGCGTTTGCCGAACATCAGGAGAAGTCCAAAGCAGGCGCGGAACAGAAGTTCAAAGGCGGACTTGCGGACGGCGGCGAAGCCACCGCAAAACTGCACAGCGCGACGCACCTTCTCAACTATGCGCTCAAAAAGGTGTTGAACGACGAAAACATAATGCAGAGGGGCAGCAACATAACGCCCGAAAGACTGCGTTTCGATTTCAGTTTCGGAAGACCTATGACCGAAGATGAAATCAAAGCCGTCGAAGAAGTCGTCAACGCCGAAATCGCAAAGGCGCAACCCGTCGTATGCGAGGAAATGAGCGTTGAAGAAGCGCGCAAACAGGGCGCAGTAGGCGTATTCGGCGACCGTTACGGCGAAGTTGTCAAAGTTTACACGATAGGCAGTTCCAAAGAGATTTGCGGCGGACCTCACGCCGCCAATACGGGCGACCTCGGCAAATTCCGTATAGTGAAAGAACAGAGTTCGTCCGCAGGCGTAAGAAGAATAAAGGCGGTGCTCGAATGATTAAAGTCGATTCGCACGTGCACACCCGACACTCGTCGGACGGGCACGACCCGATAGCGGATATAGTTGCGGAAGCCCGCGAAAAAGGGTTGTATTATCTCGCGACGACAGACCACCTCGACCTCGAACTTAAATTCGGCGGCAACAAAACCCCCATTCCGTGGAAACACATCGACCTCGACGCTTACTATGCGGAATGGCGCGCGGAAGCCGACAAACTGGCGGCGGAAAATTTGCCTTTGAAGTTCAGACTCGGAATAGAAGCGGGTTTCGGCGCAAACGTCTGCGACAAGTACGTCGAAACTCTGGCGAAATATCCTTTTGACGTCGTCATCAACTCGGTGCACTTCGTCGACGGGTGGGACGTCTATTTCCCCAACGCGTTTTTCTTCAAATCCAAACGCAGAATGTACGGGCAGTATCTCGACAACATCATCGCAAGTCTGGACGCGCCTTACGAGTACGACATAATCGCGCATATCGGATACGTGACGCGCAATGCGCCTTACATAAACAAAAAACTCGAATACGCCGATTATCCCGACAAGTTCGAAAGAATACTGAAAGGCATAATCGACCGCGGCAAGGCGCTCGAAGTCAATACGCACACAACGCTGTTCCCGACCGAAGAAATACTGCGCAAATACTACGAGTTCGGCGGAAGAAAAGTGTCGTTCGGTTCCGACTCGCACCACGCGGAACTTTGCAAGGACTACGAGAATACCTGCAAACTTCTGAAAGAAATCGGGTTTACGCATTTTTCCGTGTTCACCGCGCACAAGGAAGAACTCGTGCCAATCGGCTGACGCTGGCATACTGTATGCGTGGCGACGCGCAATAAAACATATAAAACGCGCAACGCAAAAACACACACATACAACGCACGCATAAATACAACGCAACATATAACGCACGCATACAAAGCGTATAAAAGTGCACAACTCACAAATGCAAATTCGCACAATGCAACAAAAACGCCGCAGATTGCGGCGTTTTTACGTTGTTGATTTATGTATCCGTCAAGCGGAAACTTATTTTACGAGTTCGATGAGGTGCAGGGCACGTTTCAGCGCAAGTTTGCTGTTGACTTTGAATTGGAAGGGGACTTCGGCGTAAACCTTTTTGTGTCCTGTGTTGGCGTGAGGCATTTTGCCGTCGTTGAATTCGGGCGCGTCGGGGTCGAGAGGCAGGTTGATACGCAGAGAAGTGCCGATTATGGTGACTTTTGCCACGATGTCGCCGCCGCGACGGTAGGTGTCGCACTGCTTGCTGATACGGCTTTTGATTTTGGGCGTTCCCTTGGGCGTGGTGGTCAACGCTTCTTTGAGCGCGGCGTAACGGCTTTTTACGATGTCGTCGGCAAGCGCGTATTTTTCCGCGAAACTCAGGCTTTTGCGCGCGGCTTTTTTCTGCATTACCTTTTCGAGGTCGAAGGCTTTGCCGAGAGAAAGTCCGTCGTCTTCTTCTTCGATTGCTTCGGCGGCGAGTCTTTCGAGTTCGGCTTTTTCTTCTTCACGCTTTTGGTTCATTCTTTCGAAAGCGTTTGCGCAGGGGGTTGCTTCGTCTTTGTTGCACCAGACGCAGTAATCGTAACTGCCGCACATATCGAAATGATTGGTTTCGGATTCCAGCCACTTTTCGACGTCTATCTTATGTTGGAGTTCCTGATTCGACATAACATTTACCCACATTTCAAAATTTCCGATAATCTATCCGCTCGGATTTATATAATAATATATCAATCAAACCTCACAGTCAAACAAATGAAGGGGTAAAAATTCCGACGAAAAACAAAAACTCTCGGCAACCGAGAGTTCGTTTTTCTCCGCGAAAAGGGTTAGGGCTTGTAAATCAGCATAAATGGGGAAGTTTGGTGCGCTTGCCTGACGGAGGAATGCAAGCGTTTTGGGGAGGGAGAGCCTCAGCTCTTGATCACAGTGTACAAGCCTATTCTTACAGAAACATTAAAATAAAATTTTTGTCAGAATTTTTTGTCAAAAATATTTTTGGATGTTTTTCGCAAGGACAGGCTGTCTTCCAACGCGCGGTTTAGGGCGCGGTTTCGGGCGTCGATTGAGTTGCGGATTATTGTCGGTCGGCGTCATCTTCCGACCTTTCGGCGGGAAGATTGTCGAAAGACGTGTCGGGGGCGGATTGTTGCGCGTTGTCGTGGTGCGCGGACGTTTTTTCTTTGCGGGCGGGTTTGAGTACGGGGAGTACGACTTCGAACACCGTGCCTTTGTCCTTTATGCCTTTGCACAGGATTTCGCCGCCGTGAGCAAACGCCGTTGCCTGTGCGATTGCAAGTCCCAGTCCGAAGCTGTTTCCGTCCGTGTTCTGGCGCGCTCCGTCCGTGCGGTAAAAACGGTCGAATACGTGTTTTGCGTCGTCGTCGGATATTGCGTTGCCCGTGTTCATCACGTACATGCGCACTTTCTTGTCCGCAACGAGTTTAAGTCCGATTTTGCCTTTGTCGCCGCAATATTTGGTCGCATTGTCGAGCAAGCAGGTGACCAACCGTTCGAGGGAGTCTTTGTCGCCTGCGACGTGAATGTCGGGCGTAATGTCAGTCATGAGCGTAATGCCTTTTTCAAAGCACACCGCGTCGAAACACAAGCACGCGCCTTCCACGATTTCGCTGAAATTCAGGTCGGTTTTGGGAAGTGACACGTTTTCCATTTTGGACAGTTGCAGCATGTTTACGATAAGTCCGTTCATGCGCTGTATCTGTGCGTCGATTGCGTCCACCCATTTTGCGTTGTCCTCGATTGTGGACTGCGGCTCGGATTTCATGACCGAAAGGTTGGTGGATATGACGGTAAGCGGTGTTTTCAGTTCGTGCGACGCGTTGGCAACGAGGTCGCGCTGTTTCTTGAACGAGTCGGCGACGGGAGCAAGCGCGCGCGACGAGAAAAGATAGAAGAAGAGCACGACGACAATCATGGCCGCGATGTAAATCAACGCCATGAGCATGCTTGCAGACACAACGCTGCCGCGGTCGGACGTGCGGTCGATTACGGCATAGAGAGTGGTAGTATCGTTTATGCGGGAAGACATAACCCTGAAATAAAGGTTGCCCACCTGAAACTTTCCGTTGCCGACGCTGTACGCCTTGTTCACAATGACGAGCGCGTCCTGCCCGTATGCGTTGAGCTCGTCCTCATAGGATTTGAATGTGTGTGCAGTCGGGTCGCCTTCGGTGTAGTAGAACGCGATACATCTTCTTCCCATATCGTCGTCGGCTCCCGTTTCGGGGTGTTCGAGGATTGCTTCGAGGGTGCGGTTTGCTGTTATTTCCGTGGTCGCGTAAAGCGTCGCGCAGAAACCTACCGACAGCACAAAAAGTATAATCCCCGCAAGCAACGCGGTGGACAGAGTGAATTTAAGACGCAGTTTTTTGAGAATGGAGTTCATTGTCGTTTTGCCGTTATCGAACTTTTATTTTGCGTTTTTGTGTGTTAAACGTCTGATTATGCCGATTGCCGTTTATTCTTTGCGTATTTTCGAACGAATGGTAGAGCGCATGGAACGCATTCAGAAACAAATCAGGCAGACAAATAAAATCGGGCGCGTCGTGCGCCCGAAACGATTTCAGTTTTTGTTGTTGGGAACAAATCTGTATCCCACGCCGCGCACCGCTTCGATAGTGAACGAGGCTTCGAGGTGGTGCAGTTTTTTGCGTATGAACGAGATGTAAACTTCGAGGTTGTTGGACTCGAAATCGCTGTCCAGCCCCCACGCTTTCAGAATGAGGTCTTCTTTCGCCGCCACGAAATTGGGGTATTCGAACATATAACGCAGCAGCTCGAATTCTTTGGCTGTAAGTCCGATTTCGCCTTTGGGCGTGGCAAGCGTGAAAGTAGTAAGGTCGAGGGTGGCTTCCGCGTATTCCAGTTTGTTGTCGGTGACGAGTTTGCCTCTTCTGCGGAGCAGGGCGCGTATTCTCGCCGAAAGTTCGTCAAAGGAGAAGGGTTTGGAAACGTAGTCGTCGGCGCCGCGGTCAAGTCCTGCGATTTTGTCGTGTTCGTCGCTCAGTGCCGTAAGCATAAGTATGGGCGTTTCCACCTTTTTGCGGCGAAGTTCGGCAAGCACCTCGAAACCGTTCATTTTGGGCATAATGACGTCGAGTATTATAAGGTCGTAAAGTCCCGACAGAGAAAAACTCAGTCCGTCCAATCCGTCGTATACGCAATCGACATCGTAGCCGTCTTTTGCGAGCATTTTCGCGAGTGCGCGCGAAAGTTCTTTTTCGTCCTCGACGAGCAAAATTCTCATTTCTGTCTCTCCTGATTTTAGTTTGTCACTAAATTGTGTTCTTATTAGATTAAACGAGCATTAAACCGAAAGCCTGTGCCGAATGTCAGGCGTACAGTGCCGCAAGAAGTTTGTTGACCGCGCGTTCGGGCAGGAATTTTGCCAATGCGACGAACAGGGCGTACTTTTTGCCTCCCGTCTTTGTTACGGGCGGATTTTTCATCGTGGCAAGTCGGTAGATGTCCTTTGCAATGACGACGGGCGGCATACCGTTCTTTTCGTCGCGTTCCATAGTCGCGACCGAACGGCGTATTCTGTCACCGTAAACGGGGTTGTCGGATACGTTCTTTTCGCGGGACGCGGTGAAATCCGTTTTGACGTCGCCGGGAAGAACGGACGTAACTTTGATGTTGAAAGGCGCGACTTCGGCGCGGAGTGCCGCGCCGAGCGAAGACACCGCGGCTTTTGTTGCGGAGTAGAAAGCCTGAAAAGGAATGGAAAGTTTTGCGGCAACCGAACTCACGTTGACGATTACGCCGCCGCCTCCTGCGCGCATAACGGGCAGAACAGCCTGAATTACGTTGAGAGCTCCGAAAAAGTTAAGTTCGAAAATTTTGTGCGCGGCGGCAGAGTCGGTGTCTTCGATTGACCCAGATATGCCCATACCCGCGTTGTTCACCAAAACGTCGATTCTGCCGTATTTTTCCGCAACCTGACCGATTGCGCGGTTGACCGCGTCCTGGTCGGTAACGTCCGTGGATATGCAGTCCATATTTTCGACCGTTCTGCGGGCAAGGCACACGACTTTTGCTCCGCGTTCGGCAAAATACAGTGCGGTGGCTTTGCCGATGCCGGCAGTCGCTCCCGTGATTACAACTACTTTGTCTTTTACGCTTTTCATTGTCCCTTCCTTTTCTACGATTATACATCTTTTGATATGCCAATGCAACAAAAGTTAAGTCCCATATGAAATTTGGCAAACTTTTTCCGAGCGACGGCAAAAAAGCCTTTTAACTGCAATAAGAAATCAAAATCCTGCCGACAAAGATTGACGATATTCGGCTTTTAATATACAATATATACGGACATTTGTATAAATTTGTTGACACAAACAAGGTTAAGGTTTTCGAGAGGCTGATATGTTTGACTTTGTCGCCCACGCACTCACGGCAGTACAGGCGGGACTGATAGGCGCGTGCGCCGCGGTGGTCGTGCTGATAATCGCGGTTTTGCTGTGGATAACGGCGGCGAAAAAACGCAGGGACAAGCGGCATAATCTACCGAACGAAACCGAAAACGCATTAGGTGCGACAGACCTTTCCGCAAAGGTCGAAACCGAGGAAAATACGGAAGACCAAACGGAGTCGGTTGTCGACACGCCCGGCACGGACGGACACTTACCGGACACGGCGGAAACTTCCGTGGCGGAATTCAATCCGCCGAATGTCGAGGAAGAGGCAAAATCCGAAATTTTCCGGCAACAGGACGAATACGAACAAACTGTCGCAAACGAAAGCGACGCAAACGGAAATGTTGCAAGCGTAAACGACGCAACCGTTAATGACGTAAAAGACAATGCCGAAAACTCGTTCGACAAAGGCGTATGGGAAGACGCGGAGTTCGACGACGACGTAATCTTGGATTACGGAACAGGCGACTATCCGTTCACGCCTTCGCTGGAAAGTCTGTTCCCCGACGAATATGTGCTCAACGTTTCGTCTATGGGGCTGGACCGTCCCGTCGTCACCGATGACGATTTCCGCCGCTCTCTCGGCGTCGAACTCGAAGTCGTCGACGGTAAAAAGAAAGCACACGGCGTGCTTACACGTTACGACGCCGACACCTTCACTCTGTCAACCGAAGGCGAAAAGCCCGAAGAAATCACTATCTCACGAAACAACAAAGCCAAAGTACAACCGTACATCAGGTTTTAGGAGGAAAAAATGGTCAACAAAGAGTTCTTTCAGGCACTCGACGAACTCGAACGCAGCGGTAAACTTTCCAAGGAACTTCTCATCGAATCCCTCGAAGCGGGACTTGCGTCCGCCTACAAGAAGGAATACGGCGAAAGCAGGAATATCACCGTCCGCCTGAACGAGGAAAAGCAGTCCATCAAGGTCTATGCTCACAGGCTCGTGGTCGCGGAAGTCGAGGACGAGGATTCTCAGATTTCCCTCGAAGAAGCGCGCGAAATCAAGGACACTTACAAAGAAGGTGACGTCGTTATCGAGGACATCACGCCCAAGGAGTTTTCGCGTATCGCCGCACAGACCGCAAAACAGGTCATTATGCAGCGTATCAACGACGCCCGCAAGGAGTTCGTGCTCAACGAGATGAGCGAACGTCAGGGTGAAATCCTGAACGCCGTCGTCCGTCGCAAAGAGGGCACCACCGTTTACGTCGAAATCAGCGGCACCCAGATGGAAGGCATTATGATGCAGAACGACCAGGTGCGCGGCGAAACCTACAACGTCGGCGACGTAATCAAGGTCTACATCAAAAAGATACGCGATTCCCGCGGCACCGCTCAGGTCGTCGTGTCCAGAAGTTCCGCAGGTTTCGTGAGACGTCTCTTTGAAATCGAAGTGCCCGAAATCAAAGCGGGACTCGTCAAGATTATGTCCATTGTGCGCGAAGGCGGTTTCCGCACCAAACTCGCCGTCTACTCCGAAGACCCCAACGTGGACGCCGTCGGCGCCTGCATAGGCAACAAGGGCGTGCGCGTAAACGCCGTCGTTGCGGAACTGTCCGGTGAAAAAATCGACGTTATCGAATGGTGCGCCGACCCCATAGAGTATATTGCCCGCGCGCTCAGCCCCGCACCCGTTCTTATGGTCTCCATAAACGAGGAGGAAAAGCACGCGTCCGTCGTCGTCCCCGACGAAAAACTCAGCCTTGCAATCGGCAGGAACGGGCAGAACGCACGTCTCGCCGCCAAACTCACCGGCTGGAAAATCGACGTCAAGTCCTATTCGACCGTCGTTTCCACGGCTGAAGGCGCCGAGATTCCCGAAGCCGCGAGCGAGGAAGAAAATGCCTAATCCCGTAGGTATCCGCCGTTGCGCCGCCTGTCGCGAACACGCCGACAGAGCCGAACTGGTGCGGATATGCCGTGCACCCGACGGAAGAATATTCCTCGACGAAAGCGGAAAAGCGGACGGACGGGGAGTATGGGTGCACCCCACGCGCGGCTGCGTCGATATGCTGATAAAAAAGCGCGCGGTCAACGCGTCTCTGGGGGCACCGCTTCCGGACGAAGTCAGGGAACAACTTTATGGAAAGGTCTAAACTCTCCACATTCGTGGGATTTGCCGTCAAGAGTGCTTCGGTACTCTTCGGCGAAGAGGCAATAGGCAGACATCCGGACCGCGTCAAAGCGGTGCTTACGGACGTTTGCGCGCCCGAGAAACTCAAAGCCCGCGTCGTCGGGCACACAGGGGATTCCGTCCCCGTCTTCGAAGTCGAAAGACTTTCGGAACTCGTTCACAGAGATAACGTGAAAGCCATAGGCATAACGGACAAACCTCTTGCCGATGCCGTAATAAACCTGTTGAGGTAGAAATGAGCGAAATTAAGAAGGACAACGCACAGGAAGCCGTCAAGCAACTCGGTCAATACAAGGTCGGGCAGTTTGCGCAACTCAAAAACTTTGTTGCGGAACAGAAATCGCGCGTAGCGGCGCTTATGGCGACGGCTGTCGTCAGACGTGACGCGCTTGCGCTGAAGGAAGACGAAGAACGCAAAGCGCGCGAAGCGGAGGAAGAGACCGTCGTCAGGACGTCGAAGCCTCCCGTCGTCGAACAACAACCTGCCGCAATCGAAAAGCCGACGGAAGAGGTTGCCGCACCCGCACAACCCGCCGTCGTTGCCGAGCCCGAACCCGAAAAGGGAAAAGAACCCGAGCAACCTGTGATTGCCGAAGAGGTAAAACCCGCGCCCGAACCCGCTCCCGAGAAAGCG
>OHLE01000763.1_pt1 | contig 15911 bp, 15 predicted proteins | sample 1568971 | NCBI WGS metagenome assembly OHLE01 (sample SAMEA3879556, study PRJEB24766) | human gut metagenome | biome: human-associated habitat; feature: feces | place: USA | collected 1985/1987
TGGATTTCGACGGCGCGGCGTTCTACGGCGCGATGCGCCGCGGCGCGGTCGTCAAGACCTCAATGGTCAATCCCGACCTGATGGCGAAATACTTTGAGCGTGCGCTCTCTCAGGGCGACGATGTGCTCTACGTCGGCATGTCCGGCGGCATCAGCGGCACGGCGCAGGCCGCGGTCATCGCCGCGGGTGAGCTGACGGAAAGATACCCCGCGCGCAAGATCGTCACGATCGACACCTACGCCGCCTCCCTTGGCGAGGGCTTGCAGGTGCTCGAGGCCGCGCGGATGATCGAAGAGGGGAAGAGCCTTGAGGAGATCGAAAAGCAGCTGCTCGCGAGAAGACCGCACATGTGCCAGTTTTTCACGGTCGACGACCTTGCGTACTTAAAGCGCGGCGGCCGCATTTCGAGCGCGACGGCGCTGATCGGCACAGTACTGAGCATCAAGCCGATCCTGCGCGGCGACGAGACGGGGCACATCGTCTCCTGCGGCAAAGTGCGCGGCATGAAGCGTGCCTATCAGGAGCTTGCGAATTACTACGACGGCCGCGCGCTCAACAAGGGCGAGATGCTCGGCATCGCCCACGCGGACAATGAAGAGGGCGCGCAGGCGCTCATCGCGCTGCTGCGCGAGAGGGGCTTCACCGGCGAATGCCTGAACGTGGTCTACGAGCCCGTCACCGGCGCCCACGTCGGCCCGGGAACGGTGGCGCTGTTCTTCTACGGAAAAGAAAAGTGAACATAAGGAGCGCCCGAAGGGAAACCTTCGGGCGCTTTTTATATGGTAGACTTTGCGCAAAAGACCTGATATAATGACGAAAGAGAGACTTTGAGAGAAATGGGAGGGTTTTATGAAAAAGACATGGCTCATCAGAGCGCTGCTGCTCACCGCGTATTGCGTACCGTTTGCGTTTTTCTCTGTGAAGGGTGATATTACTTCGGGGACGATGGTGTATTACGGCGTGATGATCGTCAGCTTTGTGATTTTGTACCGCTGCGCGCTGAAAACAGACAACGTTCCGATCATTTTTATCGGAAATATACTGAGCTTTATTTCTTCTTATTTGACGGCAAAGCTGTCGAGGTTAGACCCGATGGAATGGTACTGCAAGCCGTTTACATCCCACTCTCAGATTGTCGCGATATCGGTCGCGTCCCTCATCATCCATGCGATCATCGTATGGAGAAGAGGCAGAAAGCAGAGGAACGCACAGGGGTGTGACAGAACATGAGGAAACACAAAAAAGCGATGATCGCACTGCTGATCGTAGCCCTGTTCGGTATGATATTGGCCTGCATTTCTTCCCATCCTTTTGTTTCACGCAGGTGCGAGGTGCCGGAGGAGTATGTCGCTGAGATCCGCGCGCAGTCGGTGGGAGTTTACTCAAAGAAAGTGCCCTTGCTGCCGATTTACATTTCCATTGAGCAGTTTTCAGCGGGACGGGCCTATTATACGGTTCACTATTTCCCGTTTGGAACGCTTGGCATGTCCTATGGTTTGACCGACGGATTTTGCCAGGAAAATCCGCTGACGGGCCTGCAATAAGATGAATCGGCAGAACCGGCTGTTTTGCCACTGGATTTTTTCACCTGCTTCTGCTATGATAAACGCCAAAGAAACGCTATGGATCGGCATTGCATTCAAACCGTCAGCAAAGGAGAAACGAATATGGAAACGATACAGGCCATCAGAAGCAGAAGAAGCATCCGTAAGTACCAGCAAAACCCCGTCTCGCACGAGGTCATCGAGCAGATCGTCGCAGATGCGGCCTACGCCCCCTCGTGGAAGAATACGCAGATCGCGCGCTATGTGCTCGTCGAGGACCGCACGACAATCGACAAAATGGCGGAGGAGATGGTGCTTGATTTCAAGCTGAACGAGAAGACGCTCAAAAACTGCCCCGCCGTTATGGTGCTTACCTATGTGACCGGCCGCTCGGGCTACGAGCGCGACGGCTCGTTCTCGACGCCGAAGGAGGCGGGCTTTGAGATGTTCGACGCGGGCATCGCCGCGCAGACATTTTGTCTTGCCGCATGGGAGCGCGGCGTCGGCACGGTCATCACGGGCTACTTCGACGAAGAGAAGATCACGAGACTTTTGAACCTGCCGGAGAATCAAAAGGTCGGCTGTGTTATCGGTCTTGGCTATCCCGATGAGGAGCCCGCCGCGCCGAAGCGCAAGAGCGTGGAAGATTTGCTGACGTACAAATAAAAAGCTGCAAGCGCCCGAGGAAAACGCCCTCGGGAGCTTTTTCGCTGGATTCGGACAATGCTTTCTGGTAAAATAAGCAATATAAAAATATAGAAAAATGAGAGATATGGAGGCCATAAGATGAAAAAATACAGCTTATCGGTTATTTGCGTAGTGCTTTTTGCCCTGCTGGCTGGATGCGGCAGCAAGGAAACGTCAAATGTAATGGTCGATTATGGCGATTCGGCTGTCTACACAGAACAGGATATGGATGATGCGATAAAGGTGATCGAAGAGATGATCGGTTCGTGGGAAGGCTGCGAATTACATAGCATTTCATATTCGTCAGATGACGTCTGCACGGATGAAAAGAACCTTTCGTGGATGAATGATTTGGAAAAGGCAAATGACAACGATCTGGCTTTTACACAATGCATCATGTTCGACAGCAGCTTTCGCTCTCCGAAAGAGGGCGGCGGAGCTTGGGAACCGGACACGGAATACACATGGTCCTGGTGGTTGGCTCGCAGCGATGGCGGGGAATGGAAACTGATGACTTGGGGATATTAAAGTGCTTCCCAGTTTGAGGCTCGTATTTCCGACGGCACAAAGGGTATGCTTTTCGCGCTTTCTGCAAATCCTACCGGAAATGACTTTCGGGAGGACTTTGCCATGAGAAGCGAAACGAAACCCTCGCAGGACGAGGAGAAAAACGGGCAGGAGCCGCTGCTGCCGCCCATTCAGCCGGTCATCGACTTCGGCTCGGTCGTCATCAAAAATAGCCGCGCGGCCATCCACTGCCTGACGATCGCCGGACAGATCGAGGGCCACATGCTGCTGCCGAACACGCAGAAGGCGACGAAATACGAGCATGTGCTGCCGCTGCTGGCGTATCTGGAGGAGAGCGAGGACATCGACGGCGTTTTATTCCTGCTCAACACCGTCGGCGGCGATGTGGAGGCGGGGCTTGCCATCGCCGAGCTCATCTCAGGGATGAAAAAGCCGACGGTCTCGCTCGTGCTCGGCGGGGGACACTCCATCGGCGTGCCGCTTGCTGTCGCGCCGATGGTGACGATGATCGCGCCGTCGGCGTCGATGACCATCCATCCCGTGCGCACGAGCGGCACGATCATCGCCGCGCCCCAGACGTACCAGTATTTTGAGCGCTTGCAGGAGCGCATTGTGCGCTTTGTGACGAAAAACTCACGCATCGGGCGCGACGAGTTTCTGCGCCTGATGATGGACACGCAGGACCTCGCCTCTGACGTCGGCAGCGTGCTCTACGGGGAAGAAGCAGTGGCCTGCGGTCTCATCCAGCGTCTCGGCAGCCTCTCCGACGCGCTGGACACGCTGTATGCGCTCATTGACGAAAAGAAGAAGTAAAAAGCCTCGCAGAGTTTCGTGCCGCGCACGGCACGAAATCAATTCAAATCCGTTTTCTGCCGTGACATGTGCGTGGCAGAAAACACTGCGCGGAGCGGAAAACGGTGAAGCGCCGTCTGTGACGGAAACAGCAAGCCGTTTTCGAGGAAGCGGCACGATTGGCGCGCCTGAAAGGGCGCGGGAATCGTAATGCCGCGACGGTGCAATGTCGCAGACGCCCTTTGGGCGGCAAGGCACGAAGCGCAGCGAAACTTTCTCAAAAAAGCTGCCTTGGCAGCTTTTTTGAAGACAAAGAAAGACGCCTTCGGGCGTCTTTTTGTGCTTTGTTCATCGAATGCACTTGAAAAGACGGCGGAAAAATGGTATATAGTATTAGTCAAAATGTGTCATTATACCCTTATCGTGGGGGATGACGCCTTTTTCCAAGGAGGATATCGCTCGTGTACTTAAAGGCATTGGAGATCCAAGGGTTCAAGAGCTTCCCGGACAAGACGGTGCTCAACTTCGGTGAGGACATCACCGCCATCGTTGGCCCGAACGGAAGCGGCAAATCGAATATTTCGGACGCCATCCGCTGGGTCATGGGCGAGCAGTCGAGCAAATCGCTGCGCGGCGCGAAGATGGAGGACGTCATCTTCGGCGGCACGGAAACGCGCAACCAGATGGGCTTTGCGCAGGTGACGCTCGTGCTCGACAACACCGAGCACATCTTCCCCAGCATGGAGGAGACCGAGGTCGCCGTCACGCGCCGGTACTACCGCAGCGGCGAATCGGAATACTATATCAACAAGCAGTCCGTCCGACTTCGTGACGTAAATGAGCTCTTCATGGACACCGGCATGGGCCGCGAGGGCTATTCCATCATCGGTCAGGGCCGCATCGACGAAATACTCTCGCAGAAGAGCGGCGACCGCCGCGAGATCTTTGAAGAGGCGGCGGGCATTTCGCGCTTCCGCTACCGCAAGGAGGAGGCAGAGCGCCGCCTGGCGCGGACGGATGAGAACCTCCTGCGCATCAACGACAAGATCGCCGAGCTGGAATTGCAGGTCGAACCCCTGCGTGCGCAGGCAGAGACGGCGAAGCAGTATCTTATCTACCGCGACGAACTGCGCCTTTTGGAAATTTCCGTGTGGCTTGAAAATCTGGAAACGCTCAAGACGAACGCCATCAAGCTCGACACCGACCTGTCGCTCGCGCGCGAGGAGCTCAAAAAGGCGAACGCGGATTTAGAGGCGCTGTACGCTGCGTCCGAGCAGTTTTCCGCGCGCATTCACGAGAACGACATCGCGCAGGAGGAAAAGCGCGCGCAGCTTTCCGAGCTCGACGCGCAGGTCAAGGAGCAGGAATCCGCTGTCGCGGTGCTGCAAACGGGCATCGCGCACAACGAGGAGAATATCGCGCGCGTGGAGGAAGAGCTCAGGAGCCAGTCTGACCGCGTGGGCTCGATGGATGCGCAGATCGCGCAGCAGCGCGCGCGTATCGAAGAGCTGGAGAGAAGCAAAAACGAAGTCGAAACAGCGCTCTCCGAGCTTTTGAAGCAGGCGGAGGAGCTGTCGAAAAACGCGGGCGAGGCCGCGAGCGAGGCCGAGACCCTGCGCGGGCGCGAGGCGCTCGCCCTGTCCGCCGCGGCGGACAGCCGCGCCGAGGTCGCGGCCCTGCGCTCGACGCTTTCGGAGATGGACGAGCGCGAGAGCGCCATTGCCGCCGAGCAGGAGAGCGGGGAGGCCCAGCTTTCCGACACGCGCAAAAGCGCCGCGGAGAACCGCAAGGCGCTCGAGACCGCGCAGGAGGAGGCCGACGCCATCCGCAACATCATCGCCGGTCACACGATGAAGATGCAGGGGCGTGTCGAGCGCGAGAAGGAGACGGGCGAAAAGCACGTTTCCCTCACGATGGAGATGAACAACTTAGACTCCCGCATCCGATTACTCAGCGAGATGGAAAAGGAGTACGAGGGCTTCAACAAGGCGGTGCGCACGGTCATGCAGGCGTCGGAGCGCAAGGCGCTGCGCGGCGTGCGCGGGCCGGTCGCCAACCTGATGAAGGTCGACAAAAAATACGCCGTCGCGATCGAGATCGCGCTCGGCGCGGGATTGCAGAACATTGTCGTTGAGCGTGAGGAGGACGCGAAGAGCGCCATCCAGCTCTTAAAGCAGCGCGACGGCGGACGCGCGACGTTCCTGCCGCTCTCGTCGATCCGCGGCGAGGCGTTGCGCGATGCGCGCGTGCAGAACGAGTACGGCTACGTCGGCCTTGCAAGCGAGCTGGTGGAATACGACCGCGAATATGACGGCATTTTCAAAAACCTGCTCGGCCGCACGGTCGTGGTCGAGGACCTTGACTGCGGCATCACGATCTCGCGCCGGTTTTCGAACGCGTTCCGCATCGTGACGCTCGACGGTCAGGTGTTGAACCGCGGCGGCTCGATGACGGGCGGCTCGATCTCTCGCAGCGCAGGCATTCTGAGCAGAGCCGGCGAGCTGCGCGAGCTGACGGCGCGGCGCGGCAGTCTTGCCGAAAAGCTCGACCTTGCCGCCAAGGCCGCCGAGGACGCCAAACGCGAGCTTGCCAAAGCGCGCTACGAGCTGGAGGTCGCACAGGGCCAGCAGCGCGCGGCGGAGGACGCCGTGCTCAAATTGCAGGGCGATAAAAATCATTATGACTTATTGCTCTCGTCGCTGCGCGAGCGGCTCGAGAGTTTGGATACCGAGCGCGAGACCATCGCGCGCCGCCGCGGCGAAGTGAAGCGCACGGCGGAGGAAAAGGAAGCGCTCGCGCTTTCGCAGGAAAAGGAGGCGGGCGAGCTGCGCGCGCAGGCGGAAAAGAGCCTTTCCGGCCAGAGCGAGCTGCTGCGTTCGACCTCGCGCCTCGGCGACGAGATCGCCGAGAAAAAGAGCGTACTCGCAGGCTATGCCGCCGAGCGCGAGACGACGGAAAAGTCGCTCGCGAGCTTGGAGGGCCTGCGTGCTCAGATGCAGGGCGACGAGCAGAGCAGACGCGCGCTCATCGAGCAGTACAGGGCCGCAAGCGAGCAGTCGCAGCGCGAGATCGGCACACATGAGACAGCCATTGCCGCATTGAACGGCAAGATGGCGCAAAAACGCGCCGGGCTCGAAGAGCTTTCCAAGGCAAAGCTCGCACTCGAGGCGGAGCGCAGTCAGAGCGACCGCCGCGGCCGTGAGCTCAACGAAAATGTGCTCAACGTCGAGCGCAGCGTCAGCAAGCTCGAGCAGAAGCGCGCGACGAGCGCGATGGAGGAGCAGCAGATCCTCGACAAGCTGTGGGAAAACTACGAGCTGTCGCACTCCGCCGCGCAGGAGCAGCGCATTGAATTAGAGAGCGTCGCCAAGGCGAGCCGCCGCATCGGCGAGCTCAAGCGCGCCATCAGCGGCCTTGGCGCGGTCAATGTCGGCGCGATCGAGGAATTCGAGCGTGTGAACACGCGCTACACCTACCTCACGACCCAGCGCGACGATGTGGAAAAGGCAAAGGGTGAGCTTGTCGGCGTGATCGACAGCATCACAAGCGAGATGACCGTCATCTTCAAAGAGCAGTTCGCGCTGATTCGAGAGAGCTTCCAGGAGACGTTTTTGGAGCTGTTCGGCGGCGGCAAGGCCACGCTCGAGCTCGAGGACGAGAACGACGTGCTCTCCTGCGGCATCGAGATCAAGGTCCAGCCGCCGGGCAAGGCGCTCAAGACGATCACGCTGCTCTCGGGCGGCGAAAAGGCGTTCGTCGCCATCGCGCTGTACTTCGCCATCCTGAAGGTTCATCCGACGCCGTTCTGCGTCATGGATGAGATCGAGGCGGCGCTCGACGAGCCGAACGTGGTGCGCGTGGCCAATTACATGCGCCGCATCACGCAAAAGACGCAGTTCATCGTCATCACGCACCGCCGCGGCACGATGGAGGCAGCGGACGTTCTTTACGGCGTCACGATGCAGGAGCGCGGCGTGAGCAAGGTGCTGACGATCAATATGAACGACATGGCGAAGGAACTCAACATTAAGGAATAAAGCGCGAGGAGAAACAAATGGGTATTTTTGCAAAGATCAAAAAGGCGTGGTTCGACACCATCGTGTGGGAGACCATTGACGACGATTTCTATGACGAGCTTGAGGACAGTCTCATTATGGCTGATCTCGGCGCGACGGTCGCGCACGACGCGGTGAAAAAGCTGCGCGACGTCGTGTACCAGAAGAGCATCCAGCGCGGCGACGACGTGAAGCAGGCGCTGCGCGATATTTTGATTGAAAAGCTGAACGTGGGCGACACCGCGCTCGACCTGTCGACCAAACCCAGCGTCGTGCTGGTCATCGGCGTGAACGGCGTGGGCAAGACCACGTCCATCGGCAAGATCGCCCACCGTCTGAAGGGCGAGGGCAAGCGCGTACTTTTATGCGCGGCAGATACGTTCCGCGCGGCGGCGGCGGATCAGCTCGAGATCTGGGCGAACCGCGCCGACTGCGAGATCGTCCGCTCGGTTGAGGGCGCAGACCCCGGCGCGGTGCTGTTCGATTCGCTCGCGGCGGCAAAGGCGAGAAATGTCGATGTCGTCCTCTGCGACACGGCGGGCAGACTTCACAACAAGGTGAATTTGATGAACGAGCTCGGCAAGCTTCGCAAGATCATCGACCGCGAAACGCCTGACGCCGCGAAGGAAACGCTTCTCGTGCTCGATGCGACGACGGGGCAGAACGGCCTTCAGCAGGCGAAGGTCTTCCGCGAGACGGCGGGGCTCACCGGCATCATCTTAACGAAGCTCGATGGCACGGCCAAGGGCGGCATCTGCGTTGCCATCGCGCAGGAGCTGGGCGTGCCGGTGAAGTACGTCGGCCTCGGCGAGGGCATCGACGATCTCCAGCCGTTCAATGCAGAGGAATACGTCAAGGCACTGATCTAAGACAAAAAAGCATAAGACTCGCGAGACAATAAGGAGACGAATATGGAAATCACTTCTGTTTGCCCCTATTGCGGAAAGAAAATGCGAGATGGAGCCATCCCTGTCTTGCGTGATATTTACTGGTGTCCAAGAGGTGAGGACGGCATGCTCAAAGACGGATTTGGCGACGAGAAGGAACAGGTCTGGCTTGGCAGAGCGGGGCTGTTAGGAGATTATTACACGCCCGCCCGTTACTGTGAGAGCTGCAAGGTGGTCATCGTGCCCGTGCCGGAGATCGAGTGGCCGCTCGATAAGCTCGACAAAAAGTTCACGGCATGGCAGGAAAAGATAAGCGCGCAGCGCGAAGAGCGCAAGGCGCAGCGCGAGGAAGAAAAACGGGAAGAAAAAAGCAGAAAAAGACGGGAAAAGGACCCGTGGGAGGTTTGACGATGAAATTTGTTCTGGCAACGCAGAACCCCAAGAAATTGAAGGAAATGAGCGCCATTCTTGGCGAGCTCGGCGTGGAGGTCGTGTCGGAGGCCGACCTCGGCGTAAAGATCGAGGTGGAGGAAACGGGCGAGACGTTTGCAGAGAATTCGCTTCTCAAGGCCAGGGCCGTCATGGAGGCGACGAAGCTGCCCGCCATTGCGGACGATTCGGGTCTGTGCGTCGACGCGCTGAACGGCGGCCCCGGCGTTTACAGCGCGCGCTTTGGTGGCGAGGGGCTGGACGACACCGGCCGCTACCGTCTTCTTTTGCAGATGATGCACGGGCAGGCCGACCGCCGCGCCCACTTCCACACGACGATCACCTGCGCGTTCCCGAACGGCGATATTTTGCAGAACGACGGCGAGGTCGAGGGCACGATCGCGTTCGCGCCGATGGGCGAAAACGGCTTCGGCTACGATCCCGTGTTCTTCGTGCCTGACAAGCGAAAGACCTTTGCACAGCTTTCGGCAGAAGAAAAGGCGGAGATCTCGCACCGCGGCAAGGCACTGCGGGCATTCAAGGAAACGCTCAAGAATTATCTTGCGGAACATCAATAAAAAGGATAAGGAAATACTATGGAATTAAGCAGCAAACAGCGCGCATATCTGCGCAGCCTTTCCAATGACCTCGACGTGATCGTCCACATCGGCAAGGACGGCATCGGCGACAACCTTGTCAAGCAGGCGAACGACGCGCTGGAGGCGCGCGAGCTCATCAAGTGCCGCGTGCTCGAAAACAGCATGCTCACCGCGCGCGAGGCGTGCGACGAGCTGAGCGCCTTGACGCGCAGCGAGCAGGTGCAGGTCATCGGCACGAAATTCGTGCTCTACCGCCCCTCGCACAAAAAGGACAAGAAGGACAAGATCGTGCTGCCCAAGGCAGCGAAGAAGACCGTGTAAAAGAGAAAAAGAGGTCGAACAAACTTGAAGATCGGAATTTACGGCGGCAGCTTCAACCCGCCGCATCTGGGTCACATGGCCGCGGCCGAGAGCGCGGCAAAATATCTGGGGATCGATGAGCTCCTGCTCATCCCGGCGGGCATCCCGCCGCACAAGATGCTCTCCGCCGACGCGGCGGGGGCGGAGGACCGCCTTGCGATGACGCGCCTGATGGGCGAGCAGATCGCGCTCGACACGGGCGTAAAGGTCACGGTCTCCGACATGGAGATCGCGCGCGAGGGCAAGAGCTACACCGCGGACACGTTGCGCATCCTGCATGAGGAGCATCCCGACGATGAGCTGTGGCTTCTGATGGGGACGGACATGTTCTTGACGTTCCAGTACTGGTATAAGCCGGACGAGATCATGCGTTATGCGGGCCTGTGCGCCTTTGGCCGCACGGAAAAAGACGGCGAGGAGCTTTTCGCCCCGCAGCGCAAGTACCTCGGCCAGCGCTTTCCGGGCAGCCGCATCGTGACGATGACGCTGCCGAACCTTGTCGACGTCTCGTCGACGGAGCTGCGCGCGCGCATCCCGAAGAGGGAGACGGATGGGCTTCTGGCCCCCGCGGTGCTGGGATATATTTACCGCAAGCATCTTTATGGAACAAATCTCGATTTAAAACGTCTAACCTTAGAGGACCTGAGACCCATCGCGCTCTCCTACCTCAAGGCCAAGCGCATCCCGCACGTGCTCGGCACCGAGCAGACGGCCAAGGCGCTCGCGGAAAAGTACGGCGCGGACGTCGAAAAGGCGCGCTTTGCGGCGCTCCTGCACGACGCGACCAAGCGTCTTTCGATGGAAGAGCAGCTCGCCATGTGCGAGCACTACCACATCGCGCTCGACGAGCTGGAGCAGAAGGCGCTCAAGCTGCTGCACGCCAAGACCGGCGCGGCGCTCGCGCGCGACGTGTACGGCGCGGACGACGAGATTTACAACGCGATCCTGTGGCACACGACGGGCAAGGCAAACATGACCTTACTCGAAACGGTCATCTACCTTGCCGATTACATCGAGCCGAACCGCGACTTCGACGGCGTGGAGGACCTCCGCAAGGTCGTGTGGGAGGATCTGGACAAGGGCCTTGCAATGGGCCTTGCCATGACCGTGGAGGAAATGGAGCAGATGGGCAACCCCGTTCACCACAACACACTGCAAGCGCTGGAGTATCTGAGAGGACATACCCATGAGTGATCAAAGAGAGATTTACGAGAGAGACAGGGAAGACCCCTATTACGAGGGGCGGCACACGCACCGGAAAGAGGGCTTTTTCGAGCGCAACTGCGACGAGGCCTGGGAGCAGGTCAAGGAGACCTTTTCCCACCCAGGGAGGCTCTTTGCCAAGGTGCTGCTCATCGCGCTGCTGTGCGGTGTGGTCGCCGGCGGCAGCTATCTGCTGAAAATCCGCGCGCCGGAGCTGCCGAGCAAGGACACTGACAGCAAGAATAACAATAGTGAGCAGATCGACGGTATCGACTATGGCGACGGCGTGCGCCCGAAGGCGGGCGGCGAGCGAAAGAGCAAGGATTTCTACACCGTGCTCATCCTCGGCCGCGACACGGGCGGCGGCGGCAACACCGACACGATGCTGCTCGCGAGCTATGACGTGACGAACCAGAAGGCGACCGTCATGTCCATCCCGCGCGACACGATGGTCAACGTCCCCTGGGATATCAAGAAGATCAACTCCGTCTACAACTACTACGGCGGGGGAGATAAGGGAATTCAGGCGCTCTATAAGGAGATCGCCCAGCTCGTCGGCTTTGAGCCGGATTATCAGGTCGTACTGGAATGGGATGCCGTCGGCGAGATCGTGGACGCCATGGGCGGCGTCTATTACGATGTGCCGCGCAACATGAACTACGACGACCCCTATCAGGATCTTCACATCCACCAGACCAAGGGCTACCGCAAACTCAGCGGCAGCGATGTGATGCAGGTGCTGCGCTACCGCCACGACAACGATATGCGCTATGGCTATCCGGACGGCGACCTTGGCCGCATCAAGACGCAGCAGACGCTTTTAAAGGCGATGATCGAGCAGCTTTTGCAGCTCAAGAACGTGACGAAGATCGGCGACTTTGCTCGCGCGGTGAAAAATAATGTTACCTCGGACCTTACGTTCGAGGAAATGCTCTGGTTCGGCTCGCAGGCCGTCATGGGCGGACTGACGATCGACTCGGTGAACTTTGTCACGATGCCGAACACCGGCAAGATGGTTTACAGCCGTTCGATCGGAGGAATGCTTTCCTACGTGGTGCCGAACGCGCAGGAGCTTTTGGATCTCGTCAACAACGAGCTCAGCCCGTTTGTCGAGACATTCACAATGCGCGACCTTGACATCATGTCCGTCAACTCGGATGGCTCGGTGTCCTCGTCCACGGGCCATGTGGAGGACAGTAAGGCTGCCAAGCCGCAGAACCACCATTCCTCCTCTGGCTCACAGACCGGCACAGGGGACAGCGGCACGACGACCGACCCAGGTACGGCCACCGATCCCGGCAATACCGGCGACAACAGCGGCACGACGGTCGACCCCGGCAATACCGGTGACAACAGCGGCGGTACGACCGTTGATCCGGGCAACACGGGCGATAACAGCGGCACGACCACGCCAAGCGAGCCCACCACGCCTGTCGATCCCGTGACCCCGACCGACCCCGGCACGGGAGAGGGCGGCAATACGGGCGATACCGGCAGCAGCGATACCGTCGTTGATGAAATGCCCGATTGGCTGCGCCCGTAACGGGAAACAACACGAAACAATATCAGATTGAAATAAGAAAAGGAGAACCCTATGTTACCTTCCAGAGAAATGGCCGAGATCGCCGTGAAAGCACTCGACGGCAAAAAGGGTAAGGAGATCAAACTCATTCGCATCGACAAGATCACGACGCTTGCGGAGTACTTTGTCATCTGCACCGGTACGTCCAACACGCAGATCAACGCCCTGTGCGACGAGGTGGAAAAGCAGCTCACGGAGGCGGGCGAAGAGCCGCTGCACCGCGAGGGCTACCGCGGCGGCACGTGGGTGCTGCTCGACTACGGTGATTTCGTCATCCACGTCATGCACCAGGAATCCCGCGAATACTACCGTCTCGAACGGTTGTGGAAGGACTGCCCGAGCATCGACCTGCAGCTCGAACACGCCGGGGACGAGCAGAAGCCGACGGCTTCCAGCGAAGCGTGATTTTTCATCCATCATCGAAACGTGCCTTCCCGAAAATCATGCGGAAGGCACGTTTTGGTATGCGCCGTCCCAGCAATCCGAATACGACGGCAGACAGGCAATAAATCGGAAAGACAACCGGCAGATAGGTGAGAGGCATGCCCAGAAACGTCGAACTCGACCATGATGAGACCATGACGCCACACGTGCGTTCCATCACACTGGTGCGCCACGGACGCACCGCATACAACGCGCAGCACAGGCTGCAGGGACAGATCGACATTCCGCTCGACGAAGTGGGTATGTGGCAGGTACGCCAGACTGCGTCCGCATTGCGTGAACTGTACGTGGACCGTCATCCCGAAGCGGCATGCCAGCTGGTCGTCTGCTCCGATCTCAAACGCGCGGCCGCCACCGCACACGCGTTCGCCGACCCGCTCGGACTCGACGTGCATCCCGACGTCCGTGTGCGAGAACGCAGCTTCGGCGATTGGGAAGGCATCGCCGTCGAAGAGCTCGCCAAACGGTTCCCCGAGGATTATCTGTCATGGGCCCAGTTCCGCGGCGGCGAGCTCAAGTATGGCGCAGAACCGAAGCAGAACGTCGGCAGGCGTGGCGTCGAGGCGTTGAACGATTGGGCGTCGAAGGCCGGCTCCGATACCGACCTGTACGTGTTCTCGCATGGCGCCTGGATCTCGCAGACGTTGCAGACGCTGCTGGGATTGAGCGAAGTGCATGGCGATTTCGCCGACATTCTGTCGATGCGCAACGCGCATTGGGTGCGGCTGGCGCCGTTGGAACTGCAGGGCGCGCTGCGGTGGCGTCTGGTCGACTACAACCATGGTCCGGCGATCGCCGACACCGAGCAGTGGGAGCATCCGCAGCTATAGCCGCCGACGAAAACGGGGGATGACGCGCGTCCCGTTCCCAAGTTTTTTCCAAGCTTTTCACAGAATCGCAAGTTTTTTCAAAGCGTAATCGGCTACCGTCATGCTCTGTGAAGAATTTTTTCAAGGGCATATCGTTTTCATCGATTTTCGCGGGCGCGCTTGCCGCGGTGACCTCGTTCCTGCTGTCCGCAAAAATCGGCATCGCGGGATCGGTGATTGGCGTCGCCGCCGGTTCCATCGTCTCGGCCGTTGCGACGCAGGTGTACAAGAACGTGCTCAAGGCGTCGGGGGAGAAGCTGCAAAACGCCGTACCGTTCGTGGCCAACGACAAGGACGGTACGGACGGTGCCGGCAAGAGCGGCGATGACGCCACCACGGTGATCGCTCCCGCCGAATCCGAGGGCGAGCAGACCAAGACGCTGTCCGCGGAGGAATCCGATGAGACCACGGTCATGACATCCGTGGACGGGGATACGACCGCGGCGATGCCCGCAACGTCAGGCCGTGTCATCTCCTCCGCGCAGGCCGGAGGACGCGAATCGAACATGCTTCCGGACAATGCCGGCGGAAGTATCCAGCATGCTGGACGCCGGGCGTCGTTTGACGCTTGGCTGCATGGCAAGCGTGCGCCGATCGTCATCGCGATCGTCAGCGCGCTTATCGGCGTGGCCGTGAGCGCCGGACTGATCCTGGCATTCACGGGCGGACATGGAACCGATACCGTGGTGCGTGACATGGTCAACAGCAAGCAGACGCCGTCGGATGACAATGCCGGCGATTCCACCTACGGCAGCGGAAACAACGGCACGCAGGACAATATGCAGAACCAGTCCGGCACGACGGACACCGATAAGGATTCCACCACGAACTCCGACAGGAACAACGGCAAGGACACCGGGAAGAAGACGGATTCCACAACCGGCGGCACCGGAACGTCCACCGACGGCTCGGACTCGTCCACCAACACCGGAGACGATTCGAACAAGACGGATTCGTCCACGGACTCCACTACGCCATCCGACGGATCGACGTCAGGCACCAACAATTCGGGACAGTCGGGCGCGGGGACGACCACCACGCCGAATGGTTCGGCATCCACGAACCAGAATCCGACGCCGAACGGTTCGAATCCCAATGGCACGTCATCCGGCACGTCAGGCAATGGGACGGACACTTCGAAATAGCCTATGAGGCATGTGTCCGGGGCTTTCCTCGACCACGTGCCCGACACGCCGCGAATTGCATGATTCTGCTCTGTGTTGTATCTTATACAAGGTTTGCAGAGCAGACATTGGGGCTATGGCGCAGCTGGTAGCGCATCTCCATGGCATGGAGAGGGTCAGGGGTTCGAATCCCCTTAGCTCCACGATTGGAAGGCTTCCGGAGAGATTCGGAAGCCTTTTTCTTTACCGTTTCCCGTCGGCTTCCGGGCAATCCACTGATCGGATGCGAAAACCAAGAAAGCGAGAACCATGATCGACGAAGTACTGTTCCTGCGCCACGGACGCACCGCATACAATCTCGTCAGACGGCTGCAAGGACAAATCGACATTCCCCTCGACATCGTCGGACGGTGGCAGGCGGACCAAAGCGCGTACGAACTCGCCAAAACCTACTATTGGGCGAAAGTCGCGCATCTCGCCGAACATAACGACCAGCTCGCGCAACCCACGTATGAAGGCGCGCATCTCGCAGACATCAGCGAAATCAACAACGCGCCCGCCGCGGCCCGCCGCATGCTCGTCGTCTCATCGGATCTGTTCCGCGCGCAGCAGACCGCGCACGCCTTCGCCGACCTCATGGGGCTGGACGTGGAACTCGACCCGCGTCTGCGCGAACGCAGCTTCGGCGAATGGGAGGGCATGACCCGCGAGGAGATCTGCGAGCATTACGCCGACGACTACCATTCCTGGCGCGCCCACACGGGAGGCGAAACCAAGCATGGCGTGGAAAGCCGCATCCATACGGGCC
>OHLE01000764.1_pt1 | contig 15910 bp, 10 predicted proteins | sample 1568971 | NCBI WGS metagenome assembly OHLE01 (sample SAMEA3879556, study PRJEB24766) | human gut metagenome | biome: human-associated habitat; feature: feces | place: USA | collected 1985/1987
CTTTAGCTCGTCTTATGATGAAAAAATGTTCTGTTGTTTTGGCAGATGAACCTACCGGCTCACTTGACAAGAAAAACAGAGATATTGTTATGAGGTTGTTGCACGAACTCAATGAAGAAGGTAAAACGGTTATCATTGTTACCCACGATCAGAGTATTATTGAAGATGAACCTTATGTTGTAAAAATCTAAGCTTTCATTTTCTATGATATTCTTTAACGCTATTAGCTGAAATACGAGCAAAAACGAAAACTTGTAGATTGCATCTTTTTATTAGATACAATCTACAGGTTTTTTGTGTTTTCAGAAGTTATTAGGTAAATTCAAAATGTTTTGTAGATGAAATGGATAGTTTGATGTATAGAACTTTTTAACAGACAGAATGGGCTACAGTGTTTTCTAAATAACTATTTAGTAGTTTTGAACACCTCACAGAAAATACCCTTGACAAATCTCATCTCAGAAGCGGATTTTGGAAAAGTATTGCCGGGATCACGGCTATACAGCCATCCGCCACTACGACGAGGACGACGGATATTCGGGAACCAACTTCAACCGGCCCGGATTCCAGAGGATGCTTGCCGACATCAAGGCGGGCAAGATCAAGCGCGTTGTCGTTAAGGATATGAGCCGGTTCGGGCGTAACTATCTGCAAGTCGGGATGTATACGGAAATGCTGTTTCCAGAGTACGGCGTCCACTTTATTGCCGTCAATGACGGTGTGGACAGTGTGCGCGGGGACAGCGAATTTACCGCCATCCGCAACGTATTCAATGAAATGTACGCCAAGGACACCAGCAAGAAAATCCGGGCAACGTGGCAATCCAAAGGACGCTCCGGCGAACACCTTACCACTATCCCGCCTTATGGGTACAAGAAAGACCCGGAGAACAAGAAGCGGTGGATCGTGGATGAAGAAGCTGCCGCTGTTGTCCAAAAGATTTTTGCACTGTGCATGGACGGCATGGGGCCGACGCAAATTGCAAAATGGCTCCAAGAAAATAAAGTTCTTTCGCCTGTTGCTTACTGCTACGAAAACGACTTGCCGACAACATCTAAACGGCCAACTGACCCTTATAAATGGGCAACAAAGACGGTAGTACATATTTTGGAACGCCTTGACTATTTGGGCCATACGGTCAACTTCAAAACTTCCAAGCAATCGTTCAAGAGCAAGAAAGTATTATGGAATGATCCGGCGGATTGGGTGATCTTTGAGAACACACAGGAACCTATTATTGAGGAAAGCGTGTTTCTGATCGTCCAGAAAATCCGACAAGGCCGCCGCCGTCCCACTAAGATGGGCGACATGGGTATGTTCTCCGGCCTACTGTTCTGTGCGGATTGCGGCGGAAAGATGTACTTGTGCAGAGCCAATCACTTCAAACCTGAACAGGAATATTACCTTTGCTCAACTTACCGTAAAGACCGCACTTTATGTTCGACCCATTCTATCCGGCGCGTTGTCCTTGAAGAAATCGTGCTGCGAAACCTGCGGGAAGCCATTCAGTATGTGACGCAGTATGAGGACGACTTTGTGCAGCGGGCCGCAGATCAAAGCCTGCGGGAACGGGATAAGGAGCTGGCACAAAAGAAAGATACTCTGGCGCAATCGCAAAAGCGGATTGCCGAGCTGGATGTTATCATCAAGCGACTGTATGAGGATAACATTTCCGGCAAGCTCTCCGACGAGCGTTTCATCAAACTGTCCCGTGACTATGAGCTGGAACAGACCAACCTTACAAATCTTGTCGAACATCTTCGGCAGGAAGTCAAGGAACAGGAGAAGCAGAAAGTCAACGTCAGGCAGTTCATTGCAGCGGTCAGAAAGTACACCGATATGCAGCAGCTTGACGCTTCCATTCTCCGGGAGTTTGTGGATAAAATTTATATCTCCGAGGTTTACACGCCGGACGAGAACGAGCCGCGCATTAAGGTCAGAGAAATTGAGATTGTCTATAACTTCATTGGTGCATTTGATTTTGAGGAAGCAAGGGAGCAATCCCAAGCAGCCCAAAAAGAAAAGAAAACCGGCGTAGCCTAAACTACGCCGATTCTCTCACATAAATGTTTTCTTACGGAACCACGCCTTTGCGCGTCCTTATTTTTTAAGTACCCTTAGACCTTAGGCCTGGGAGATGGCGCCGTTGGGGCAGGTATCAGCGCAGGAGCCGCAATCCAGGCAGGCATTTGCGTCGATCTGATACTGGGAATCGCCCTGGGAAATAGCACCGACGGGGCAGGCGTCTGCGCAAGCACCGCAGCTGACGCAGGCAGAGCTAATCTGATAAGCCATAATTAGTACCTCCATAAGTTGATGTCGCTATTATAGCATGTCAAAGCGAAAATGCAAGAGTCAGAATGCAGGAAAATATTGAATTTTCTGTGTCATTTACGGTGTTTATTTTTGAATAAACCGGTCAAAAATGAAAGGACGAAAAGGAAGCGGAGGGTAGAGCGATGAATGACCGGAAATTCAGCCTGAAGGCTGAACATGTGCTGCGCTGTGCGCAGGCGGCGGCGGGCGAGCTGGGGCACGGCTATGTGGGCTGCGAGCACCTGCTGCTCGCGATGCTGCGCGAGGAGGACGACGCGGCCTGCCGCGCGCTGAATGCATCGGGCATCTACGAGTCGGCAGTGCGCGAGAGGATGATCGAAAAGCTGGGGCGCGGCACGGCGGAAAGATCGACCGTGCAGGGGCTCACCCCGCACGCGCGCTGCGCGGTCGAGCTGGCTGTGGGCGAGGCGCTGCGCGCGGGCAGCGGAGAGATCGAGGCGGGACACCTGCTGCTCGGTATCCTGCGCGACAGCGGCAATATGGCTGTGCGGCTGCTGCGATCGCTGGGTGTGGATACCAAAAAGCTGTACAGCGACACGCTGCGCGCGATGAGCCTGTCACCGCGCAAGCTCCCGCTGCCCGAGGTGCGTGCAAGCCGCGCGGAGGCGAAAAACGGCAAGACGCTCTTGGAATTCTCGCGCGATCTGACGGCGATGGCGCGCGAGGGGCGGCTCGACCCCGTGATCGGGCGGGAAAAGGAGATCGCCCGTGCGCTGCGCATCCTGACGCGGCGGACGAAAAATAACCCCGTGCTCATCGGCGAGCCGGGCGTTGGCAAGACGGCCATCGCCGAGGGGCTTGCCGAAAAGATTGCGGCGGGCGACGTGCCGGAGGAGCTTATCGACAAGCGCATCCTGCTGCTCGACCTTTCGGGCATGGTGGCAGGGACAAAGTACCGCGGCGAGTTTGAAGAGCGCATCCGCGCCGTGCTCGACGAGGTGCGGCGCGACGGCAACGTCATTTTGTTCATCGACGAAGTGCACACCATCGTCGGCGCGGGCAGCGCCGAGGGGGCGGTAGACGCGGCGAATATCTTAAAGCCCGCACTCGGGCGCGGGGAGATCCGCGTCATCGGCGCGACGACGCTCGAGGAGTACCGAAAATTCATCGAAAAGGACGCCGCGCTCGAGCGGCGCTTCCAGAGCGTGCAGGTCGGCGAGCCGGACGAAGGAAAAGCGCTGCAGATCTTACAAGGCCTGCGGCCAAAGTACGAGGCGTATCACGGCCTTTCCATCGAGGACGAGGCCCTGCGCACGGCGGTGACACTCTCAAAGCGGTATCTGCCCGACCGTTTTTTGCCGGATAAGGCTATCGACCTTATCGACGAGGCAGCGGCTAGCGTGAAACTGTCCGCGCGCAGCGCCTCGCCCGAACTGAAAGCGCTCGAAGAGAAGGCGAGCGCCGCCGCGCGGGACAAGGAGACTGCCATCCGCGCGCAGGACTATGAAAAGGCGGCGCGGCTGCGCGACGCGGAGGAGAGCTTCCGCACGCAGGCGGCAGCTGAGCGGAAAAAACAGGCGCGCGAGGCGGAAAAGACCGCTGTGCGCGTGACGGCGGAGGACATCGCCGCCGTGGTGTCGAACTGGACGGGCATTCCGGTGACAAGGCTCAACGAGAGCGAAAGCGCGCGGCTTTTGACGCTTGAAGAAACGCTTCATGCGCGCGTTGTGGGGCAGGACGAGGCAGTGTGCGCTGTGGCGCGCGCCATCCGCCGCGGGCGCGTCGGCGTCAAGGACCCGAAACGGCCTGTCGGGTCGTTCCTCTTCCTCGGTCCCACGGGCGTGGGCAAGACGGAGCTCAGTAAAGCGCTCGCCGAGGCGGTGTTTGGCAGCGAGGACGCGATGATCCGCATCGACATGAGCGAGTATATGGAAAAACACACCGTCTCGCGCCTGATCGGCTCGCCGCCGGGCTACGTTGGCTACGACGAGGGCGGGCAGCTGACGGAAAAGGTGCGGCGCAAGCCGTACTCCGTCGTGCTCTTCGACGAGATCGAAAAGGCGCACGAGGACGTGTGGAATATCCTGCTGCAAATTTTAGAGGACGGCGTCGTGACGGACGCGCAGGGGCGCAAGGTGGACTTTCGCAACACGGCGGTCATCATGACGTCGAACATCGGGGCAAAGAGCATCACGGCGGCGGGCACGCCGCTCGGCTTTGCGCCGGAGGAGCAGAAAAGCGCCGATGCGCAGTTCGCTGCCGTGAAGGCGGCGGTGATCGCGGAGCTGCGGCGGACGTTCCGGCCGGAGTTTTTGAACCGCGTGGACGAGACGATCGTCTTCCGCCGCTTATCGCGCGAGGACTGCGCCGAGATCGCGCGGCGGCTGCTTGCGCAGACCGTTTCCCGCGCCGCGGCGCTCGGCATCACGCTTGAGGCGGACGAGGGCTGCGCGGCCTCTCTCGCCGAGCGGGGCTACGATGTTTCCTACGGCGCGCGTCCCCTGCGGCGGCTCATCCGCAGCGAGGTGGAGGACGCGCTCGCGACCTGCCTTTTGGACGGCACGCTCGCAAGCGGCGACACGGCGGTTTTGGCGGCGGAAAACGGCACGCTCTGCGTGCGCCGGCGGGAGAAAGCGGCGGCCGCCGCCCTCGGCGATGTCGGTGCGCAGAAGGCGTGAAAAAAGGGACGCATCAGACAGAAGACCCGACCGATGGATGCTCATCGGTCGGGTCTTCATGCTTGTGCAAAGATTTTTTGCGGTCGAATGATGCGAGGCCTTTTTGCCCTTGAAGGGATGAAGCCGGCTTGGCAAACCGGAAGCTGTTAAAGAGGGTGATTCCAATATTCTACAGCATTTCCGTTCACGTCATAAAAAGTAATGCTGCCCGCATTGATCGGCAGGACGATCGCAAAGGGCTGATCGCTGTCGATATCGATCGCTTGTTTGGCGTGGCCATCATCAATTTGAAGCTGCTGCACATGCTGCTGATTCATGGAAATCAATGCGCGCTCATTAGCACCCTCTGTGGTGAACTCTGCAATTCCTTCCTGGATCTCCGAGAGTTTTCCGCCCGCGCGGAAGAAATATCCGAAGGAAAGTCCCGGGCGATTGACATAGACGGAAAAAGTGTGGTCGCTCATGTCCTGCGGATAAGAAATATATGCAGCCATCGTGTCAGAAACACTTCCATCGATCGCCCAATCCTCCTTGATCTTCTGCGACGAACGAATGTCAGTCTCTAGATTCCCTGATGCTATGCCAATATCGCTGCTTACATAAAGAAAACCAACAAATAAGCTGCAAGCAAGAAGAATCCCTATCACAGTTTTAAGAACTATCTTTTTCATGGCTATCAAAACTCCTTAGTAGATTCCTGATTTTTTGCCCCGGATGCGCTCCTCCTCATTCAAAGCGCTCAACGGTCGTTGCGAGGTCGTAGCTTGCCTTGAGCGCCTTGAGCTTTGCCATCGGCTCGCCCGCGGAGTGCTTGTCGAGCGCGGCGCGGTCGCGCCAGTGCTCCACGAGCAGCACGCAGTTTTCCTCGGCAAGAGGCCGGTAGTAGTCGTACTGCATGCAGCCCTCTTCCGCGAGGACGGCGGCGCGCAGGCCGCTTCGCTCCATCTCCGATGCAAAGTCATTAGCCTTTTCGCCGCGATAGAGAACGTGAAGTAAAATGCCTTCCATAAAGTAACGCTCCTTTCCTGCTTGTTCGTATTACGATACGTCGATCATTTCGAGGTATTTGTAGCCGTTTTCGGCAATGTGGTCCTTGCGGCCCTGCAAATTGTCGCCGAGCAGCAGGTCGAACGAGTGCGCCGTCGCCTCCGCGTCCTCGGGCATGACCTTGATGAGACGGCGTGTCTCGGGGTTCATGGTCGTGAGCCACATCATTTCGGGGTCATTCTCGCCGAGACCTTTCGAGCGGTCGACCTTGTAGCGCTTGCCCTCAAGGGTCTTGACGATGTCGTTTTTCTCCTTGTCCGTGTAGGCGAACCACGTCTTTTCGCCGCAGGTGATCTCAAAAAGCGGGGTCTCGGCGATGTAGACATAGCCCTCGCGGATCAGCGTCGGGCAGAGGCGGTAGATCATCGTCAGGATGAGCGTCCGGATTTGGAAGCCGTCGACATCGGCATCGGTGCAGAGGATGACCTTGTTCCAGCGAAGATTGTTGATATCAAAGGCGTTCAGGTCCTTGACAAACTTGCCCGGCACCTCGACGCCGCAGCCGAGGACCTTCAAAAGGTCGGTGATGATCTCACTCTTGAAAATACGCGGATAGTCGGCCTTGAGACAGTTTAAGATCTTGCCGCGCACGGGCATGATGCCCTGAAACTCGCCGTCGCGCGAGAGCTTGACGCTGCCGAGGGCGCTGTCGCCCTCGACGATGTAGATCTCGCGGCGCGAGACGTCGCGCGTGCGGCAGTCGACAAACTTTTCGACGCGGTTTGAGATGTCGATGCTGCCGGAGAGCTTTTTCTTGATGTTCAGGCGCTGCTTTTCCGCGCTCTCGCGGCTTCTTTTGTTGATGAGCACCTGCTCGGCGATCTTGAGCGCGTCGACGCGGTTTTCGATGAAATAGGTTTCGAGGCGGGACTTCAAAAAGTCCGTCATCGCCTCCTGCACGAACTTGTTCGTGATGGCCTTTTTCGTCTGGTTCTCGTAGCTCGTCTGCGTGGAGAAGTTGTTCGAGACGAGAATGATGCAGTCTTCGATGTCTTGCCAGGCGATACGGGCTTCGCCCTTCTGGTATTTGTTGTTGTCCTTCAAATACTTGTCGATGGCGTAGACAAAGGCGGTCTTCGACGCCTTTTCGGGGCTGCCGCCGTGCTCGAGCCACGAGGAGTTGTGATAGTGCTCGATGCGCTGCACCTTGTTCGAGAAGCAGCACGCGCAGGAGAGCTTGACCTTGTATTCGGGCTTGTCCTCGCGGTCGCGGCCGCGGCGCTCCGTCTCCCAGAAGACGGGGGTGGTCAGGGCGTCTTCGCCCGCGATCTCGGCAACATAGTCAATGATGCCGTTTTCATAGACGAAGTCCTGCGTCTCAAAGTGGCCGGGGAGGACTTCGTTTTTGAAGCGGAACATGATGCCCGCGTTGACGACGGCCTGACGGCGCAGCATTTCGACATAGTAGTCGGCGGGAATGTCGATATCGGTGAACACGTCGAGGTCAGGCAGCCAGTGCGTGCGCGTGCCGGTTTTGCGGCCGCGGTCGGTCGGCTCGATCCTGAGCTCATCGCCCTTTTTGCCCACGGGCTCGCCGCGTTCAAAGTGCAGGGAGTATTTGTTCCCGTCGCGCCAGACGGTCACGTCCATATAGCGCGAGGAATACTGCGTCGCGCACGCGCCGAGGCCGTTGAGGCCGAGGGAGTATTCATAGTTGTCGCCGTCCAAGTTGTTGTACTTGCCGCCGGCGTAGAGCTCGCAGTACACGAGCTCCCAGTTGAAGCGCTTTTCCTTGGGGTTATAGTCCACAGGGCAGCCGCGGCCCATGTCCTCTACTTCGATGCTGTGGTCTAAGTAGCGGGTGACGGTGATGAGCTTGCCGTGGCCCTCGCGCGCTTCGTCGATGGAGTTCGAAAGGATCTCGAACACGGCGTGCTCGCAGCCGTCCAGCCCGTCCGAGCCGAAGATGACGCCCGGGCGCTTGCGCACACGGTCCGCGCCCTTGAGGGACGAGATGCTCTCGTTGCCGTAATTCGTTTTTTTTGCTTCTGCCATTGGGGTTTCTCCATTTCGCCGAAATTTACGATTCTGATCTTCAAACACAAAACTTAGTACATTATACGATTTTTTGACCACAATAGCAAGTGGCCGCGGCAGATTTTTGCCTTTGGCGGGAAAATGCAGAAATTCGCGGGAATTCCGGCACAGTTTTTGCCGAAGCGCGTCGAACATAACAAAGCGTCAACCGGCGGGAACGCACTGGAGCAACAAAGTTATTCACAGTTTCCACAGAGTTTTCCACATCGTTATGTCAACAGAATAACCGCGGATAAACCATGAATGGACATGCTTCCGCTTCCTCAGCGCGGTGAAAGAGGGAGAAAGCAAATTTCGTCAATTTGCCCCCTTGACGAAATGGCGCGGACGTGTGCGAAAAAAGAGAGCGCCGCGGCGCTCCTTTTTTTCTCACAGCAGCATCAGGATAACGCCGTACAGGGCGCTTGCGAGCGTGCCGAACACGATGACCGGTCCCGCGACGACGAACATCTTTGACGCCATACCGGTGATGAAGCCCTCGCTCTTAAAGTCGATGGCGGGGGAGACGACGGAGTTGGCAAAGCCCGTGATCGGCACGAGCGTGCCGGCCCCGGCAAAGCGCGCGATGGAATTGTAAAGGTTTAAGCCTGTTAAAAGCGCGGAGAGGAAGATGAGGCAGATCGAGGTCGCCGTGCCCGCGTCCGTCTTTGCAAGGCCGAGCGAGAGAAAGCCGTTCTGGATGAGCTGGCCGAGCGCGCAGATCGCGCCGCCGATGAAAAAGGCAAAGGCGGTATCCTTGAAAATGGGCGATTTGGGCGCAAGGCGCTTGACATACTCCTGATACTCCTGCGGCGTCATATCCATGAAAATCACTCCTTTTACCGTAGTGTTTGCGGAAAATGGATGAAATATCCGCGCGATACCGTCTTGCACGCGGCGAGGTTTGTGTTACAATGGGCGAGGACATTTTTGCAAAGGAGTTGACGCGATGCGACCGCTGGGACTGTATCTCCACATTCCGTTCTGCAAGGCGAAGTGCATTTACTGCGACTTCTACTCGCTTCCTCATTCGGAGGAGAAGATGGACGCCTACACCGCGGCTTTGCAGCGCGATCTGATCCGCTGGGCGGATCAGGCAAAAGGCCATACCGTTGACACGATCTACTTTGGCGGCGGCACACCGAGCTACCTCGGCGCAGAGCGGCTCTGCCGCCTTCTGGAGACGGTTTTTGCCCATTACCGCGTGGACAAAAACGCTGAGATCACGACCGAGGCGAATCCCGACAGCGCACGGGAGGTATCAGCGCTGCGGCAGCTCCGAGAAGCGGGCTTCAACCGCATTTCGCTCGGGATGCAGTCGGCGAGCGACGACGAGCTGCGCCTGATCGGGCGCGTCCACACGCATAAAGAGACGGTTGAGGCCGTACATGCCGCCCGCGCGGCGGGCTTCGACAATGTGAGCCTCGATCTCATCTACGGCCTACCCGAGCAGACAGTAGCGCGCTGGCGGGAAAATCTGCAAGCGGCCATCGCTCTTGAGCCTGAGCACCTTTCCTGCTACGGGCTCAAGATCGAGGAGGGCACGCCGCTCGACCGCAAAAAAAACGCCCTGCGCATCCCAGACGACGATGAACAGGCGGAGGAGTACCTTGCAACGGTCGAGCTGCTCGAAAAGGCGGGCTACGCGCAGTATGAAATTTCGAACTTCGCGCGTCCCGGGCGCGAGTCGCGCCACAACCTCAAATACTGGACGATGCAGGAGTATCTGGGCTTCGGTCCTGGCGCGCATTCGGACTTCGGCGGGCGGCGCTTCGCCTACGCGCGCGACTTGAATGCTTACATCAAGGGTGAGGAGCACCTTTCCGAAAGCGCATGCCCCGCGGAACGCGAGCGCGAAGAAGAACGCGTCATGCTTGCCCTGCGCACCGCGCGGGGGCTCGACCTGTCGGCGCTCAAGGAGGACACGCGGGACGCCGAGGCAGTGCTCGAAGAGTGCGCGCACCACGGCCTTTCCCAAAAGGAAAACGGCCGCTGGCGGCTGACGCCGCAGGGCTTTCTAGTGTCAAACGCCGTCATCGTGCGGGTGCTCGAGGCGCTTTCCCTCTAAATTTTGCGAAAAAAGTGGAAACTTTTTCCGCGTTTTCGCGTCTTTACTTATGGCAGGGTATCTGCTATACTGTGTTATGTTTACCAATTCAAGGCATTTTCAGCAAGGAGGCAAATCGTGAAATCTATCATCCGTAAGTTTTTGTCGCTGTCGCTGGCAGTCGTGCTGGCGGCGGCTCCGCTCAACGCCTTCGCGTCTGACGCGCTCGGCGACGATCTGACGAGCTCAAATGTTGAGGTCAATGAGCGCACCGAGCTCAACGCCGGTACGTTCTGGAGCAATACCCACTCCGACCTTCGTCAGGAGAACTACGTCGTCTATGAGCCGAACCGCAGCGTGAAGCCCATTGTGAGTAGCGGCAGCTACAGCACGCAGCTCTCGACCGTCTCGGCAGCAGCGCGCACGCTGGAGGCCGACGGCTACCGCGTGGTCGCGGGCATCAACGGCGATTATTACGACACCGCCAACGGCATCGCGCTCGGCAGCGTGATGAGCGAGGGCGTTTTCCGCAACATCTCCGGCAGCTATTATGCCCTCGGCTTCTACGATGACGGCACGGCGGTGATGGGCAAGCCGAATCTTCGCATCAACGCCGAGACCGACAGAGGCAGCACGTTCGGCATCACGGCCATGAACTATGTCCGCCAGACGTCGTTCGGCATCTTCCTGTATGACGACAGCTTCAATGCCCGCGGCACGATCGGCACGAGCGAGCCGGGCCTTGATATCGTTTGTTCTGTGGACCGCGGCGAGCTGGGCATCGGCGAGGAGCTGACGCTCAGGGTCGAAAACATTGTCGAAAGCGGCGTGGACACCGCCGTCGGCAAGGGGCAGTATGTGCTGTCGGTCAACCTCAAGTCCAGCGAGAGCTATCTGAACGCCATGCGTGCGCTTCAGGTCGGCGACCGTGTCACGGTCTCCGTCAGCGCGAGCAGCAGCGAGTGGAACGGCGTGACAAACATGATCGGCGCGCTCTATCAGCTGGTCGAAAACGGTCAGGTCTGCGCGGGCCTTGTCAACGGCAGCGCGCCGCGTACGGCCGTGGGCCTCAAGCGCGACGGCTCGCTCGTGATGTACACGATCGACGGCCGCCAGAGCGGCTATTCCATCGGCGCGACGCTGACGCAGGTCGCCGAGCGCATGGTCGAGCTCGGCTGCGTGACGGCGCTGAGTCTGGACGGCGGCGGCTCAACCGCGCTCGTCGCGACGCAGCCCGACAGCACGACGGCTTCTCTTGTGAACAAGCCCTCCGGCGGCAGCGAGCGCGCGGTGACGAACCACCTCTTCTTAGTGGCGGACAGCCGCCCGACGAACTCCGTGGGCCATGTGTATCTTGAAAGCGAGAGCACCCGCGTGCTCCCGAACGCGCAGGTCAAGCTGAGCGCGACGGCGCTTGACACGAATTATATCCCGATGTCCTCGCAGGACGTGACGCTGCGCGCTGACCGGGGCACGATCGACGGCAATGTCCTGACCGCGCCCGAATCCGGCACCGTGACGGTGACGGCGCGCGCGGGCGGCGCGAGCACAGAGCTTGAGATCGAGGTCGTGACGCAGCCTGACAGCATCAGCGTCCGGCAGAACGGCAAGGCCGTGAGCGCCATCACCGTGAGCGCGGGCGAGACGGCGAAGCTGACCGCCTCGGCGATGTACCGCCACCTGCCGGTGCTCGGCGACAACAAGGGCTTTACCTGGACCGTGCAGGGCAATGTCGGCACGATCGAAAACGGCGTGTTCACGGCGTCCGGCAGCATCGGCAGCGGCAGCGTGACGGCGAGCCTCGGCCGCATTTCCGTGACGGTCCCTGTGACGGTGACGGCGCGCGCCCTGCGCACGCTCGACGGCTTTGAGACCTCGTTCGCGACCGCGACCGGCACGCGTGCGATGCTCTCCTACAACAGTGAGATGACCCGCGTGCACAACGGCTACGCCTCCGCACGGCTTGACTATGCGACCGGCAGCGAGGGCAACGCCTACATCGGCCTCAACTATGCCATTCCTTCAAATTACGACCAGCTCAACTTCTGGGCCTACGGCGACAATAGCGGAGCGCAGCTCGCGCTGGTGACGGATACTGGCAGCGTGAACCTGGGAGCTCTCAACTTCTCCGGCTGGAAGCTCCTGACGGCGAACCTCGGCGCGGCGACCGCGATCACGGGCATGACGGTCTCTTCGGACACGGAGCTTATCAGCGCCGTGTACCTTGACCAGCTCGTGCTCTCCTACGGCGGCCTGACCGACACGGCCGCGCCGAAGCTCTCGCTCCAGTACAACGCGGCGAGCAATACCGTGACGGGTACGGTGAAAGATGACATCGACGGCGCGGCCATCCCGACCGTCCGCGTGACCTACGACGGCAAGAGCTACACGTCCTACACCTATAACCAGTCCAGCGGCGCGCTGAGCATTTCGCTCCCCGCGGCGGACGGCGCGCAGCACCGCGTGAGCGTGGTCGCGGGTGACGCGAGCGGCAACCTGAGCCGCGCGGGCGTGAACGCCGGTACGTCGAGCGCGACGCCGGCCTTTGCCGACATGCAGGACCACTGGGCGAACGACGCGGTCGCGTACCTCAAGCGCAGCGGCATTTCGAACGGATCGAACGGTAACTTCCTGCCGGATACGAACATCAGCCGTCAGGAATTTGCCGTGCTGCTCGCGCGTTACCTCGGCTCGTCGAAGGACTATTCCTCCGTGCAGCTCCCGTTTGCCGATACGAATGAGATCGCATCCTGGGCGCTGAACGGCGCGAAGGCGATGTACTCGCTCGGCATCATCAAGGGCAGTTCCGACGGCTCGGGCAAGCTCTACTTCAACCCCACGGCCAACGTGAGCCGCCAGGAGGCGGTGACGATGCTCGGTCGCCTGACCGAAAAGGGCTACGCCCAGGGCGCGCTCAAGTTCACCGACAGCAGCGCAATCCAGGCGTGGGCGGCGGAGTATGTGAGCACGCTCAGCACGATGGGAATCCTCACGGGCTTTAGCGACGGCAGCTTCCGCCCCAACGGCGCGATGACGAGGGCGCAGGTGGCGACAGTATTGTACAAATTCTAAAATGAAAGGGAACGGCAAAGCCGTTCCCTTTCATTTTAGAGGGGGATTGCAGGCCGCTGCGCGCATAATTCGCCCGCCGACGGCGGGCGAATTCCACACTTGCGGGCTGAGAGGTGTTTTTTGTCACGCACGTGTCGCGACAAAAAACGATTAAAATTATTTCGCGCCTGCGGGCGGCAAAATCTGCGATGCGTTTGGCGGGATTTGAGAGATTTACTCCTTTTTCGCCTTGGGGACGGGAGAGAGCTCGTTGAGCAGGGTGAAGCCTAAGATCAGGGCGCCGCCGATGACTTGCATTGCGGTCATGCTCTCGCCGAGCAGGGTGACGGAGACGAGGACGGCGACGAGGGGGTCGATGTAGCTTAAAATCGCGGCCTCCTGTCCGGGCAGCTCCTTGAGCGATGAGAAGTACAGACAATATGTGACACCCGTGTGGACAAGGCCGACGATGAGAAGGTTCACCCAGCCGACGGCGTTCAGCGAGCTGAGTGTGATGCCATTTGTCGAGAGCACGTAGGGGATGAGCACGACGATGGCGGACAAAAACTGCAAAAACGTGCGGTGGATGCCCTCGACCTGATGGATGGACTTGTTAAGCAGGATGACGGTCGCGTAAAACACCGCCGCGCCGAGGCCGAAGAGGATGCCCCTGAGGTCGTTCGCACCGCGCGTGTCGCCAATGCCGGTGATGAGCACAAGGCCGAGCGTGGACATCACAAAGCAGAGAAATTTCTTTCCTGTGAGCTTTTCGTGGAAGAGGATGGGGCAGACGAGCGTGACGATGACGGGCGCGAAGTAATAGCTCAGTGTGGCGACGGAAACGCTCGTATAGCGGTAGGCCTCAAATAAAAGGATCCAGTTCACACCCATTGCCGCACCGGAGAGAAGCAGCAGCGGCACCTCCTTTTTGATGCGCGTGAAGGGGATCTTCTGCCTGCTGACAAGTAAGTATACGCCAATCAGCAGCGCGGCCAGCACGGCGCGGTACAGCGCCAGCTCGCCGGACGAGACGGAAATATTGCGCACAAAAAGCCCCAGCGTGCCGAAGACGGTCATCGCCACGACGAGCTGGAGACGGGGATCAGCCTTTTTCATAAAAATTCCTCGCGATCTGACAGAACATGCAAATGGTAGTTGCCGACTATCATAGCACGCGGACTTCCCGCCGTCAATCGGGAAAGTAAAAAGAGAGGGGCCGCCCAAAAGAAAACCTTTCGGACGGCCCGGAGGAGAGAGATGGGAGCGCTAACGCGTCAATACGCGGAGCAAAACAGCAAATTCGCCAAGCCCGAATATGGACAAAAGCGCCACGCCGCGCAGCTGCGGCTTCTTGACGCGAATCGGTGTGATGTACAGCACACCGAGCAGAAACAGCCCCAGCGCGTAGACGACCGCGCAGTTCAGGGAAAAGTGCAGCGAGAGCAGATAGAAGAGCGGCGCGAGCACGGCGCTCGCCGTGACCGGCACGCCGAGGTAGTAGGCGCGGTGCTCGCTCATCTGGTTCTGCCGCTCCTCTTCCGTCACGTTGAAATAGGCGAGGCGGATGAGCGCGCAGAGCGCGAAAAACGACATCGTCGCAAGGAACCAGAGTCTATCGCAGTCCATGCTCCAGCCGATGGCGGCGGGCAGCACGCCGAAGCACACGAGGTCGTTGAGCGAGTCGATCTGGATACCGAAGCGCTTTTCCTGTTCGGTGCGGTCCTTTTTCGTGCGGGCAATGCGCCCGTCGAAGGCATCGAGCAGCCCCGCGAGCATCAGGCACAGCATGGCGTCGAGAGGCTCGTTTTGCGCGGCGGAATAGAGGCCGCCAAGCCCCAGCAGCAGTGAGAGATAGGTTGCGATCACGGTGTAGTCGTAAACTCCGATCATAAAAAACCGTCCGATCCTTTTGGATTGCAGCACCATTATACCAGATGGCGGCGGGGAAGTATCGCTAAAATGCTGACAAGGTTATTGGCTGTGGTGTGAACGCTCGATGACGCGCGCAAAGCGCGCTTCGTCGTAGATGACCGGCACGGGGTAGACGGGGTTTGCCTCCTGCGCGGCCCATTTGGACATGAGGGGAATGTCCTCTTTGCGGATGCAGTTGAAGTGGTCGGGGATGCCCATGCGGGCGTTCATCGCGCGGATTTCGGCGATGAACGCCTTGGCGCGCACCTCCTCCGTGTCGCCCTTGAGGCCGACAAGTGCGGCAAGACGGGCAAGGCGCGGACAGGCCGCTTTGCCGTAATCTTCGAGCACGAGAGGGAGAAGCACCGCGTTTGCAAGGCCGTGGGGTACACCGTAGAGCCCGCCGAGCGTGTGGGCGATGGCGTGCACATTGCCGACGCTTGCGCGCATGAACGCCGCGCCTGCGTCGAACGAGGCCTGAAGCATCGCCGCACGGTCGGGGAGCGACGTGCCGTCGCGGTACGCGCGCTCCAAATGCGTGAAGATGGTCACGACGGCGTTTTCCGCGAGCAGGAGCGTCTGCTTCGTGTTGTAAAAGCGGCTCAGGTACGCCTCGACCGCGTGCGTCAGCGCGTCCATGCCGGTCTCCGCCGTGATGTGTGAAGGCAGGCCGACGGTCAGCGCGGGGTCTAAGATCGCGTAGCGTGGAATGAGGCAGAGGTCGGAGATCGCATACTTGTGGTGGTCGCTGCCGGTGACGACGGCGGCGATGGTCGTCTCCGACCCCGTGCCCGCCGTCGTGGGCACGGCGATGAGCGGCGGAATGCGGCGGCGGACCTTTAAGAGTCCCACAAGCTGCGAAAGCGGCTTGTCCGGCCGCGCG
>OHLE01000775.1_pt1 | contig 15660 bp, 8 predicted proteins | sample 1568971 | NCBI WGS metagenome assembly OHLE01 (sample SAMEA3879556, study PRJEB24766) | human gut metagenome | biome: human-associated habitat; feature: feces | place: USA | collected 1985/1987
TAGCCAGACTTCCGGTTGGTCATTGACCGAGCAAGATCCGTTCAATAACGTAGGACGTACTTGTATCGAGGCTATGGCCGCTACATTAGGACATACACAATCTTTGCATACGAACGCATTGGATGAGGCGATCGCTTTGCCGACCGATTTCTCCGCTCGTATCGCTCGTAATACACAGATTTACATTCAGGAAGAGACTAAGATCTGTAAGGAAATCGACCCGTGGGCTGGTTCTTACTATGTAGAGTCTTTGACGAATGAATTGGTACATAAAGGTTGGGCGTTGATCCAAGAGATCGAGAGCATGGGTGGTATGGCGAAAGCCATCGAGACAGGTCTTCCTAAGATGCGTATCGAGGAAGCGGCCGCTCGTACACAGGCTCGTATCGACTCAGGTGTTCAGACCATCGTTGGTGTTAACAAATATCGTTTGCCGAAGGAAGATCCGATCGATATCCTTGAGATTGATAATACAGCCGTACGTAACGAGCAGATCGCCGCTTTGAAGGAGTTGCGTGCTAACCGTGACGAAGCCGCTGTTCAAAAAGCTTTGGCTGATATCACGGAGTGCGTGAAGACGAAGAAGGGCAATTTATTAGAGTTGGCTGTTAAGGCTGCCGGCTTGCGTGCGTCATTGGGAGAGATCTCCGATGCTTGCGAGGTGGTTGTAGGTCGTTATAAAGCAATCATTAGAACTATTTCAGGCGTGTATTCATCAGAAAGTAAAAATGACAGCGACTTCCACAAAGCGTGTGAGTTGGCTGAGAAGTTTGCGAAGAAAGAGGGACGTCAACCTCGTATCATGGTTGCAAAGATGGGACAGGACGGTCACGACCGTGGTGCTAAAGTCGTAGCAACCGGTTATGCTGACTGTGGCTTCGATGTGGATATGGGACCGTTGTTCCAGACTCCGGCGGAAGCTGCTCGCGAGGCTGTTGAAAACGACGTTCATGTAGTAGGTGTTTCTTCACTGGCTGCCGGACATAAGACATTGGTTCCGCAAATTATTGAAGAACTGAAGAAACTGGGTCGCGAAGACATTGTAGTGATTGCCGGTGGTGTTATTCCTGCACAAGATTACGATTTCTTGTATAAGGCAGGTGTAGCTGCTATCTTCGGTCCGGGTACTCCGGTAGCGAAAGCTGCTTGTCAGATTCTGGAAATCCTAATGGATGAAGAATAAGGAAAACTTTCTTATTGACAGATTGTATATGCAATAAGTGGGAAACCATGAATTAATAGAAAAAAGGGTCAGTAACTGACCCTTTTTTTGTATCCTATTATTGAAAACTTCCTTTTTGGCGTTTTATAAAAAAGTACCTCAAATTTGATTTATTGAAAAAATATTCATAATATTGTCATCACTTTGTTAACTGTTGACCCGTACCTTTGCGCATAAATTTCTAAACTATGGTAGATTTCATGGATGATAAACAATTATTGGGAGAGCTGAAAAGAGGCAATAATGCAGCTTTTGAGTTTCTGTTCAAGAGTTATTATCCTCGTTTGCGAGGGTATGCTATTCGTTTTATAGAAGATGAAGAAACGGTTCGTGATATTATTCAAGAGTGTTTCTTACGATTTTGGGAACGTCGCGAAATGTTATCTGCCTTCTCACTTACTTCTCTTCTTTTTTCTATGGTCCGCAATGGATGTCTAAATTATCTGAAGCATCGCTCGATTGTTGAAAAGTACCGGGTGGAGTACCTGGCAAAGGTGGATGGGGAAGAAAAACTATGCAGACTTTATGCAGGATGCAGAACATAAATTATTATACAAGGAATTGCAGGAGCAGATTGCCCTTGTGCTTAATCAGTTACCGGATAGGTCGCGTGAGATTTTTTTGTTAAGCCGTTTCAGGGGATTGAAGAACAGAGAAATCGCAGAAAAACTACAAATATCTACCACAGCAGTCGAAAAGCATATAGCAAGGGCTTTGCAATATTTCTCCCGGCATTTCAGCGAACGCTATCCGGTGGATCTGTATATAGTGATATTGGCATGGCTGATGATGGAGCAGAAATAATCAATGCACTCTTCGGTTATATAAAGAATAAGAAGCAGGAAAGTTTTTTTCTGCTTTTTTTGTTTCAGAGGTTGGGTAAAAGAAATATGGGTTGTTACATCTTATAGAAAGTGAATATCATGAAGCAAGAAGAAAATATCCGTGAATTGGCTATTCAGTATTTTGAAGGACGCATATCAAGAGCTGACGAAAAGAATCTGTTCGAATATATCGAACAGGTGGAAGGTGGCTATGGCAGGTTCCGTCAATGGGAGAGAGAATGGATGAATCACCGGAATACCGATTCGGAGACAGATGCCGAATGGGAAGCTTTGAAGCATAAGATGTATACGCAGGAAGCGATTGTTCCGTTATTGAAAAAGTCGAAACCTGGTATATGGAAGATAGCCCGTATTGCTGCCGTTATAGCATTGATTGTCGGTACTACGTTGGGTATTCAACAGGCTATTTACTTGTTTACGCCAAAGACTTTCTTTGTTTGCGAAGCTCCGTTGGGGGATAAAAGTAAGATACAGCTTTCGGATGGTACGGTTGTATGGCTGAATGCAGGTTCCGTATTAAGATATTCGAATCATTTTAATACAGCCGACCGGGTGGTGGAGCTGGAAGGAGAGGGGTATTTTGAGGTGACTAAACAGAATGGAAAGCAATTTACGGTAAAGACGCATGAATATGATGTGGTGGTGAAAGGTACGAAATTTAATGTATCTGCCTATTCGGACGATTCGTATATAACAACCACCTTGCTGGAAGGAGCGGTAGAGTTGAATTATAAAAAAGATCAGATACGGATGTCTCCGGGAGAATCTATTTCTCTGGATTTGGCAACAGGACAGTTGAAAGGAAAGAAGGTAAATGCACGTCAGGCAATGGCGTGGGCGGAAGACAGGATTGAATATGATGACATTACGTTAGGAGAGATGGTGAAGAAGCTTTCACGTCAGTACGATGTGCATATTCAGTTAGAGTCGGAGAAATTGGGCGATATGAAGTTCCGTGTTTCGTTGCGTAATAAAGAGACAATCGTAGATGTAATGGACGCACTGAAAGAAATCATACCTATCAAAGTAGAATATAAGGAAAAGGATATATATATAAGATAAGAACTCAATGTTTAATTGTAAAGAAATCAAGTATGAATATTACTCAAATAGGCAGATTTGGGATGCTGTTGATGATGGCATCTGTTGCAATCTCGTGTTCTGACCCTAATCCTTTGGACTCATACACTCGTGTTCCGTTCGAAAAAACGGAAACGGATGACGGAAATAGTGATGGTGACGGAGACGGTGCCGGCGGTTTGTTCGAGAAAGGAAACGGAACGGACAGCAAACCTTATATGATAATGAATGCTACGCAGATCAGAAATATGCGTAGTGTGTTGAAATCGGGAGTAAAAGTTTATTTCCAGTTAGGTGCTGATATTGATATGGCAGGCATTGATGACTGGCAGTCGTTGAATGGTTCCGGTGATTTTCCTTATGAAATAGATTTTGACGGAGACAGCCATGTCATTAAGAACTTCAAATGTTCTGCCGGTGATTATCCAAGTTTCTTCGGAGTATTGTGCGGTGATTGTCGTAATGTGGGCTTTGTGAATGCTTCTGTATCATCTGCTCGGCAGGGGATTGGAATTATTACCGGTTATCTCGGACTTAAAGATAAAGGTAACGGAAATAAGACAGGAAGAATTGTGAACTGCTATACGACCGGCGAAGTAATCGGTTCTGGTGCGGCAGGTGGAATAGCCGGTGTATTGGCAAATAGCTATGATGGGCAAGAAAGTTATATAAAGAACTGTTATTCAAATGCAACGGTCAGCGATCAGGCGGCAAGTGGCGGAAAAGCAGGCGGTATTGCCGGACGGAAAGTAGGTGTCGGCGGATTTATTGAGAACTGCTATGCATACGGAGCAGTCAGTGCAACTAAAGGAGGCGTAGGCGGTATTTTGGGACAAATCGACAAAAGTTGTGACATTGCTATCAAGAACAGCGCAGCATGGAGTAACTTGACCGGAGTGGATGCTTCGTCAACCGTAGGACGCATTGTTGGGGTCTCTGCTTCATTAGGCAGTTATGAGAATTGTTACGCCTGCGAAAGTATTGTACTCAAAGTGAATGAAAAAACGATTACCGCATCAGACGAATCATCAGCCACGGGAACAACTTTTCACGGAGTGGCGAAGTCAGCGGAAGAACTGGGGAATATCATCGTAGCCTGGAATCCGAATCTTTGGAAAAAAGGAACGAACGGTTATCCGATATTCCAGTGGTCTGAATAAATAAAGCCAGTCGATACAAAAAAGCAGAAATAATCTGCTTTTTTGCTTTTATAGGGGTTGGGCAGATGAATGATGAGTTGTTTTATCTTATAGAAGCGATTCAGAGAAATACTACAATCGAATATATATATCCTTAAATATAAATCACTTTAAATTGTAACAACTTAATTGATAAAATTATGAATGACCGAAGAAACTCATTTTTTAGACTGTTTCTCCTGATTCTGTTGTGTTTGGGCGTCCAGTCACTACGGGCGCAGACAGTTACAAAGGTCTTTAAAAATGAGCCGCTGAAGGCGGTATTGAAAGAAGTTGAGCGGCAGACGAAGTACTCCATTATCTATAAAACGGACGAGGTTAATGAAAACAAGAAGATAACGGCTTCCTTTCAGCAGGCAACTGTTAATAATGTGCTTGCTACTGTTTTGGATAAGGATGTAGAGTATAAACTACAAAACCGGATGATTATCATCACAAAGAAAACAGAACGTAATACTACTGCCGTCCCATCGCAGCCTTTACATCGGGTTACGGGGAAAGTGGTCGATGTGAACGGTGACCCGGTAATCGGTGCCAGTGTACAGGTGATGGGACAGTCTATGGGAACGATCACGAATTTGGATGGTGAATTTACATTATCTTCGGTTCCGGCCAATGCCCTAGTCGTTGTGTCCTATATTGGATTTGAGAAGAAAGAAATTAAAGTCTCCGACTTGCAGAAATCTTCGAGAGTAATACTCCGGGAGGATACGGCTACGCTGGAAGAAGTGGTGGTGGTAGGCTACGGTACTCAAAAGAAAATAAACCTGACGGGAGCTGTTGCAGTAGTAGACAGTAAAGCGATGGAAGACAGACCCGTGCCGAGAGCCTCACAGATGTTGCAAGGGACTGTGCCCAATATGAATGTAACTTTTGGGTCTGGGTATCCGGGAGCTTCGGCAACTATCAATATCCGTGGTGTGAATTCTATCAGTGGCAATGCATCGCCATTAGTGCTGATTGACGGAATAGAAGGGGATATCGACCGCTTGAATCCGAATGACATCGCTTCTATTTCCGTATTAGGAAGGCTCCGCCCGCAAGACTACCGTTTCGTATGATGGAAGATATTCATGGAGCAATCAGACGACTTCTACTGATTTTGAAACCAGGGGATATTATTCGGCAGGCATCAACGACTTGTTTTATACCAATTATAACGGAAAGCCTTATACCAACTATACGGAAGAAGACTACCGCCAGCTTTGGTTGCGCCGGAATGATAAAACGGAGAATCCCGAACGTCCCTGGGTAGTTACCGACCAACGTGACGGAAGAGATACATACGTCTATTACGGTAACTTCGACTGGTATAATTATCTTTATCGTAAAAACAGACCGATGTGGGAGCACAATATCAGTGTCAGTGGGGGAAATGAAAAGTTGGACTATTATTTATCAGGAAATACAGTTGACCAAACGGGTATCTTCAGACAGAATCCTGATAAATACAAGGTGTATAATTTCAGAAGTAAAATCTCGGCAAAGATCACTCCACGACTGACAATCAGCAATAACACGAAGTACCATTATAATAGTTACTCTTATCCGGGATTATCGGGTATTAATAACAACTTCAATACTGCGGTGAATCATGCACTGGCGAGCTTTGTACCCATTAATCCGGATGGCAGTGCGGTGTATCTGACTTCGTTGAGCAATTCTGCTGTTTTGGATGGCATGGGAGCTATCCTTGCTTATGGAAAACATAAGAATGAAGACCAGCGGTATGAGTTTTCCACGACTTTCGAAGCAAGTTTCAATGTAATGAAGAACCTGAATGTCCGTGCAAACTACAGCTACCTGCACTATAACTATCAGACCATGAACAGAACAGTAAATGTACCATATTCCAAATATCCGGGTGAGATATCCTATCTGACTACCGGAAGCGGTGTGAATCAGTTGAAGGAAACACAGACCAATCATTGGTATCAGGCTTTCAATGTTTATGGTGATTATATGCTGGATATTGCCGACCATCAGATAAAAATCATGGCAGGTTACAATTATGAAACCAAGCGTCTGAAAGATATCAAAGTCTCCCGCCAGGGTTTGCTCTCCGATGACTTGAATGACTTAAATCTGGCAGTCGGAGATGCGATGACTATGTCCGGCGGACAGAATGAATATGCGCTTTTGGGAGCATTTTATCGTCTTAATTACTCCTATAAAGGAGGTCGTTACCTATTTGAGACAAGCGGACGTTATGACGGAAGTTCACGTTTCAGAAGCGGACACCGTTTCGGTTTCTTCCCCTCGGCTTCCGTAGGATGGAGAATCAGTGAAGAACCGTTTTTCGGGAATTTAAAGAAGAATATTGATAATGTGAAATTGCGTCTCTCATACGGTTCGTTAGGAAATCAGCAGGTAGGATATTACGATTATATCCAAACCATTAATACCAACGGTACAATGAATTATATCTTTGGCGATCAGAAGAAAGGCTCTTATGCAAGTGTCTCCGACCCGAATTCCGCCGACCTGACCTGGGAAACCGTTTCGACTTGGAACGTAGGACTCGATCTCGGATTCCTGAACAACCGTCTGAACCTGACTGCCGATGCCTATGTTCGTGATACTAAAGGTATGCAAACTTCCGGCAAAAAGCTTCCCGGTGCTTATGGAGCCAACGAGCCCAAGCAAAATGCAGCCAACTTGCGTACCAAAGGCTGGGAATTGATGCTGACTTGGAATGATGCTTTCAAACTGGCAAACAAACCTTTCCGTTATAACCTGTCCGTAGGCTTGGCAGATAATACATCGGAAATAACCAAATTCGATAATCCTTCCAAGATATTGAGTGATTATTATGTAGGTCAGAAATTGGGAGATATCTGGGGATATGTAGTAGACGGACTTTTCAGAACAGACGAAGAAGCGGCAAACTATAACGTCGACCAAACAGCAGTCAACTTCGTTATCAATACAGCGCAGGTGAATCCGGGACTTCACGCCGGTGATATGAAATTTGTTGATTTGGACGGCGACCATACAATATCTTCCGGCTCGAACACGGCAGATGATCCGGGCGACCGCAAAATAATCGGAAACTCATTGCCGCGCTATACATACAGTATTCAAGGTGGTTTCGACTGGTATGGATTCGACTTCTCCATCTATCTTCAGGGAGTAGGACATCAAGACTGGTATCCGGGTACTAATTCTGTATTCTTTTGGGGACCATACGCTCGTCCGTATTCATCGTTCATTCCACGCGATTTCTTGAGCCAGGTATGGAGCCCGGAAAATCCCGATGCTTATTTCCCACGTCCGATAGGGTATCTTGCCCTCGGCAATAACCGTTCTTTGGGAGTGGTGAACGACCGTTATTTGCAGAATCTGGCTTATTGCAGAGTGAAGAATATCACAGTAGGCTATACGATTCCCGCCGTATGGACGAAGAAGGTAAAGATAGAACGCCTGCATATCTATTTCAGTGGTGAGAATCTGTTTACCTTCTCTCCGCTAAAGAGCGACTACATTGATCCGGAACAAGCGTCGGCAGAAAATTCCATCCAATCGGCAAATGGTAACGCAAAGTTGTATCCCTGGTCAAAGACCTATTCTTTTGGAGTGAACGTAACTTTTTAAACTAACTAATATTTGAATTATGAAACCTATTTATATAGTATCCTGGTTGTTCGCGTTGGCGGTATCTTTCGTATCTTGCGACGATTGGTTGGATAAGACACCCAAAGACCGCCTGTATCCGGATGTATATTTCAAGACTGAAGATGAGTTGCGATTATTTACGAATCAGTTTTATAACAATCTGGTTCCGTCCGCTGTCGATATTTATTCCGAGTCGTCCGATTTGATTGTCAAGTCCGACTTGATGCTCGAAATGTCCGGACAGCGCATCATACCCGATGAAGGAAACGGTTGGAATTTTACGGCACTTCGCGATATTAATTTCTATCTGCAGTATTCCCATAACTGCACGGAAGTGAATGCCCGTAACCGTTACGATGGTGTTGCCCGTTTTTTCAGAGCTTATTTCTACTTTGAGAAGGTGAAGAGATATGGCGATATTCCCTGGTATGACAAAGCACTCGACTCGGATGATCCCGAATTGTATAAAGCCCGGGACTCACGTGAATTTGTCATGCAGAAAATGCTGGAGGACCTGGATTTTGCGATAGCCAATCTTCCGAAAACGAAGAATGCGTATGTACTGACCCGGTGGACGGCATTGGCACTGAAATCCCGTGTCTGCCTGTTTGAGGGTACTTTCCGCAAATATCATGGACTGGAGGATTGTGAAAAATACCTGAATGCTTGTGTCTCGGCTTCTGAAACCTTTATGAACGAAAGCGGATATACACTCTATAAATCGGGCAGCACACCTTACAGGGATTTATTCGCTTCCATAAATCTACAAGCGGATGAAGTGATTTTCGGGCGTGACTATGAAGCTTCTCTTTCTGTGCTTCATAATGTGCAGAATTATGAGAACTCCACCACAATGGGACGTCCGGGAATGAACAAGAAGATTGTGAATTCTTATCTGATGGCGGACGGAAGCCGTTTCACGGATAAAGCCGGTTATGAAACGATGACATTCGATCAGGAATGTCAGAATCGGGATCCGCGACTGGCACAAACCATTCGTACCCCTGGATATACGAGAATCGGAAGTACAAAGAAAGAAGCCCCGAACCTAGCTTATACTATGACCGGATATCACCTGATAAAATATTCGATGACGGCTAACTACGATGAATATAATAAATCGTGCAACGATATTCCCCTGTTCCGCACGGCAGAGGTGTATCTGAATTTTGCAGAAGCAAAAGCCGAACTAGGCACTTTGAAGCAAGCCGACATCAATAAATCTATTAAATTACTTAGAGACAGGGTAGGAATGACTAATCTGGATATGGAACTGGCAAATTCAAAACCCGACCCGTATTTGATGAGTGCCGCCACAGGTTATCCGAATGTGAAAGGAGCCAATCAGGGAGTAATCCTTGAAATCCGTCGCGAACGAACCATCGAACTGGCAATGGAGGGTTTCCGTTATTACGACATCATGCGTTGGAAAGAAGGTAAACTATTTGAGAACGATCTGCTGGGAATCTATGTTCCCGGGCCCGGAACTTACGATTTAGATAAAGACGGTACGGATGATGTCTGTTTCTACGTAGGAACAAAACCTGCCGGAAATGTACCTTTATATTTAGAGATCGGCGAGCAGATTCGCTTGTCGAATGGCGAAAGTGGTTATATCATCTGTCATAGTCTGATTACCAAGAAATGGAATGAAGACAGAGATTATTTGTACCCTGTTCCTATCAGCGAACGTACTTTGTCCAATGGTGTGATAACACAGAATCCCGGTTGGAATGACGGATTGAACTTTAATTAATTAGATTCAGAAATATAAATTCTTATGAAAAATATGATTTCTTATATATGCCTTTTGGCAACCGTGTTTGCCAACTTGTCCTGTGCCGACGACATGGACAACTCTAAATTCGATAATATGATACCTTACGGTAAACAGGAAGTTTCCTATACTTATCCGAAAGGGGAGGGGAGCCTTAGAGTGTTGACCTTTAATATAAGGCATTGTGCCGGTAACGATGACGTGATTAATTATGACAGGACAGCCGCTGTTATCAACGGAATGGAACCCGATGTCGTTTGCCTGCAGGAAGTGGACTACATGACTACCCGCAGTAATAAAGTCGACCAACTGAAAACCTTGGCGGATAAAACAGGCATGAATTACTATTTTAGTAAGTCAATCGCTTACCAGGGTGGTGAATACGGTAATGGCCTTTTGTTCAAAGGGACGCCGATCAGCACGAAGACTTATCTCCTTCCCGGTGCCGAACTCCGTTCTGCTGCCATAGCCGAATTTGAGAACTATGTAGTTATCTCCACCCACTTGGCTTTGGAAGAGAATAATAGAGTTGAATCTGCAAAACAGCTCACAGACCTTGCCAAAACATATAATAAAGTGGTTTATATGGCTGGTGACTTTAACGAGGACTTGATGAATGGCACATTCTTTACGGAACTGAAGAAAGAATGGGAGGTTGTCAGTTCTACAGAAAACACTTTTCCTACCGGACAAGCTACCAAACGGATTGATTTTGTCGTTACTTTGAAAACTCCACCTACCACTGTGGTAAAATCGAATGTAATATACAACCTGGATGGTGTCAACGTAGCAATAACTTCCGACCATTATCCACTTTATTGTGATTTTAAGAAGCCGACCGGACTTGAAGAATATCCGAAGGCAGAAGGTGACCTGCGCATAGGTAACTATTTCCTGACCTATTGTAAAGGTACAGATGGCGTGATTGATTACGACCGGACAGGACGTATTATCGCCAAAATGAATGCGGATATTGTCTGCTTGCAGGGACTGGATAAGGAGACGGAACGTTCGGAAGGTATCGACCAGTTGAACGTACTGGCACAGAAAGCAAATATGCATGATTACTTTGCTAAAGCCATTGATTATAAAGGCGGTGAATTCGGTGTTGGTATACTGACAAAAGAAGAACCTGTAAGTGTAGACAGATACCAAATGGCGGGAAAGAGCGAGATGCGTGCAGCCATGGTAGTGGAATATGAAAAGTTTGTAGTAGCCAGTACCAACTTCGATACGGATATGGCAAAGCGTATAGAGGCCCTTCAAACGTTAGAAACGAAACTGTCCGCCTATAATAAACCTGCATTCCTGTTAGGATACTTCAATGAGGGCGACTTGGAAAGCGAGTTTTTCCAAATGGTGAAGAGTAACTGGAATCTTCTTAGTGCCGATAAGTCTACCGAAGTCAGTGGTAAGAAACGTCGTCTTGACTTTATCGTGTCTTTGAAGAGTCACAACGTAAACGTGACACAGGCCGATGTGATAGAAAACCTGTCAGGAGTAGATGTGACCATTGCTTCTACACATTATCCTCTTTTCTGCGATTTCTCCGGTTTAAAATAGAAACGTTATAGAGAGGCTGCACAGAGCTATGCACATATCGTGTGTAGAACTGTGCAGCTTCATTATATAGCTTATCAAACATCAAATGGAGTGGTATAAAAAAGGAGAAAGCGGTACATCTTGAAAACTATTCAGTTGAAGTTATCATTCTTTCTCCGATCTATGCCTTTATGGACTTTTTTCTCTCTTCATGCGGTCAATGAGAAATAATCGTGTAACTTTGTAAGCTGTTAGTGTAAAAACAAGAAGAGAAAAAATGATAGTTTGCATAGCCGAAAAGCCATCAGTAGCACGCGATATAGCCGAAGTACTCGGCGCTCATACCAGAAAAGAAGGATATATAGAAGGAAACGGATACCAGGTGACCTGGACATTCGGGCATCTTTGTACCCTGAAAGAGCCGCATGAATACACGCCTAACTGGAAATCATGGAATTTAGGTAGCCTGCCAATGATTCCTCCACGTTTCGGCATCAAGTTGATAGAGAATCCTACCTACGAAAAACAATTCCACATTATCGAGGGACTGATGCAGAACGCAGATGAAATCATCAACTGCGGTGATGCCGGGCAAGAGGGAGAATTGATTCAGCGTTGGGTGATGCAGAAAGCAGGTGCACGCTGTCCGGTGAAACGTCTGTGGATTTCTTCATTGACAGAAGAAGCTATCCGGGAAGGGTTTGCGAAGCTGAAAGATCAGACAGATTTTCAGTCACTCTATGAAGCCGGACTTTCTCGTGCGATGGGTGACTGGCTATTAGGGATGAACGCCACCCGTCTTTACACCATTAAATACGGTCAAAATAAACAGGTACTCTCTATCGGTCGTGTACAGACACCGACTCTGGCACTGATTGTCAACCGTCAGTTGGAAATAGCTAATTTCGAACCCAAGCAATACTGGGAACTGAAAACCAACTATCGGGATACCACTTTTTCCGCACTTATCCGCAAAAGTGATGAAGAAATTGCTGCGGAAGAAGAAAAGAACGGTGGAAAAAAGAAAATAGATAATCCGGGTATCGACCCTATCGCTAACCGGGAAGAAGGCGAGGCATTGGTAGAACGCATAAAGGATCTTCCGTTTGTAGTCACTAGTGTTGGCAAGAAAGATGGGAGAGAGTTCGCCCCACGTTTGTTCGACTTGACTTCTCTTCAGGTAGAATGTAATAAGAAATTCGCTTATTCGGCTGATGAAACGCTGAAACTGATTCAGTCTCTTTATGAGAAGAAGGTAGCTACCTATCCGCGTGTTGATACTACTTTCTTGAGTGACGATATTTACCCGAAATGTCCTGCTATCCTGAAAGGACTCCGTGATTACGAAGTCTTGACAGCTCCGTTAGCCGGCACTACACTTCCTAAATCGAAAAAGGTATTTGACAACTCGAAAGTGACGGATCACCACGCCATTATCCCCACCGGAGTCTATGCTCAAAACCTGACGGATATGGAACGTCGTGTCTATGACTTGATAGCCCGTCGTTTTATAGCCGTATTCTATCCGGACTGTAAGATTTCTACTACTACCGTCATGGGAGAAGTGGATAAGATAGAATTCCGGGTAACCGGAAAACAAATTCTGGAACCGGGATGGCGTGTCGTGTTTGCAAAGGACGTAAAAGATCCTACTGAAGAAAAAGAGGAAGAGGATGAAAATGTACTCCCTACCTTTGTGAAGGGTGAAAGTGGTCCTCACATTCCCGACTTGAACGAGAAATGGACACAGCCGCCCAGACCTTATACCGAAGCAACACTGCTCCGTGCAATGGAAACAGCCGGAAAACTGGTGGATAATGATGAACTTCGTGATGCCTTGAAAGAGAATGGTATCGGTCGTCCGTCTACCCGTGCTGCCATCATTGAAACACTGTTCAAACGAAATTATATCCGTAAGGAGAGAAAGAACCTGATTGCCACCCCGACAGGAGTGGAGTTGGTGCAGCTCATTCACGAAGAATTATTGAAATCGGCGGAACTGACAGGTATTTGGGAAAAGAAGCTTCGCGAAATTGAAAAGAAGACATACGATGCCCGCCAGTTTCTCGAAGAACTGAAACAGATGGTTTCGGAAATCGTGATGAGCGTACTTTCTGATAATACGAATCGACGTATTACTATTCAGGATGCAGTAGCTGCAAAAGCCGAAGAGAAAGCAAAGAAAGAGCCTAAAAAGCGTGAACGAAAACCAAGTACACCGAAAGAAAAGAAACCAAAAGCGGAAAAAACGACGAACGAAGTGAAGGCTGATTTGCCCGGTTCTCCGGCTCCGGTGGCTACAATTGCTTCAACTCCTTCTGCAACAGGTGGGGTAGATGCTTTTGTTGGCCAACCCTGTCCACTTTGTGGTAAAGGAACTATCATTAAGGGGAAGACTGCTTACGGGTGTTCGGAATGGAGAAATGGATGTACTTTCCGGAAGAATTTCTAATCTGTATTGGAATAAATTAAATCCATTGGCAGTATGGTTATATTTCCTGCCTCACTATTGCTTTTCACTGATTAATTTTGTATCTTTAGTGATTTTCATTCTTTCGGAGATAGATAGTCACCTTATAGAATGACAAATATCACCTTATAAAGTGACATTAGTCATTCTATAAGGTGACTATTGTCCCATTGTAATGGGACAACTACCCGAGTGCATAAAAGATAATAAATTCCTGCACTGAAAATCTTAAATCTATGCACTGAAAAACTTTAAATAATAGAGACATTACCTGCATAGAAATAGTGTATCTTACCTAATTTCATATTATATGCCTCACAATAACAAGGTAAAGTGCATTGTAGAAAATAGTTATGTGAAAAACTACATAGTTTATTAAAAAACACTATATTTGTACACAACTCTAAATGTTCTACTTATAAAATACGACTATCAATAAATTATTCAGATGAACCGCTTTATTAACTACTACAAGAAGATATTCTCACAAGAGTACATGGATCGCACCATTTCGGGAGGTATCAAGTCACAGCTCACCTTGCTACTCGTTACCATTGCTACGGTGCTGACTATCTTTTTTATTATCGCGATGCTCTTTTCCATCCAACTGCATGGACACGAGGAATGGGGAGAAAGACTTTGGGTGGTGTACAATAACTTTGTCGATCCCGGTAACCAAATAGAAGAGACTGCCTGGCCTAACAGGATATTAGTGGGACTTATCAGCATTTCGGGATCCGTTTTACTGGGCGGTGTGCTCATCTCTACCATCTCTAATATTATAGAGCGGCGTGTGGGGGTGGTATACACAGGGCGAATGACCTACCGTAATATAAAAAATCATTATGTGCTAATAGGATTCAATGAATTGTCTATCAATATGATACGCGAACTGTATGACGAATGTCCTTCAGCACGCATCTTGCTGATGAGCGGTATAGAGGTGGCGACAGTGCGCCATCGTATACAGTCGGCCCTACCCATCGAGATAGAGAGACAAGTGCTTGTTTACTTTGGCAACATTGAGTCGATTGAGGAACTCCAGCGGTTGAACATAGAGAGTGCTATTGAAGTGTATGTGTTGGGTGATGAAGAACGTTACGGGCGCGATGCTAAAAATATCGCTATTGTGCATTTGGTGAGTGCTCTGCGTGGTAAATGTTCTGATGGCAAGATGATGCCTGTGTATGTACAGTTCGACAGCATCCCTTCATATTCCAATATACAGAAAATGAATCTGCCGCCCGAAGTCTTTTGTATAGAAGGCAAGCCTAATATTTTCTTTCGCCCCTTTAATCTCCACGAAAACTTGGCCCGGCAGCTATGGAGCCTTTATGCAGCCGATTGTGAAAGGCGTTATGATCCGCTGGATTATCGTCCCATAAGCATAACGCAACAACCTGATGGAAGTTGGAGCGCTACCAGTCAAGACTATGTGCATTTGGTTATTGTGGGATTCAACCGAGTGGGACGCTCGTTGCTACTCGAAGCACTACGTATCTGCCATTATGCCAATTATGATGACCGCCTGCCTGCAGATGAACGTATACGTACCCGCATCACTTTAGTAGATCGCGAGATGGAGGCACAGGAAGACTACTTCAAAGCTCAATTTCCCTATATAGAGAATCAAATAGATGATATTGAGGTGGAATATTGCCATGACGACATTTGTAGTACTGCTATGCGTACCCGCCTGCAGCAGTGGGCACAAAATAAGCATTGTATGCTTACAGTGGCTATTTGTGTGCATGATCCCGATTTGAGCCTTTCATTAGGACTAAACTTGCCGCATGAAGTTTATCAATATCAGTGTCGTGTGCTTATCCGTCAGGAATTTAATAATGATTTGTCGTCAATGGTGGACGATGAGAAGGGACGTTATCGCTATGTCAAAGTGTTTGGCATGG
>OHLE01000795.1_pt1 | contig 15246 bp, 7 predicted proteins | sample 1568971 | NCBI WGS metagenome assembly OHLE01 (sample SAMEA3879556, study PRJEB24766) | human gut metagenome | biome: human-associated habitat; feature: feces | place: USA | collected 1985/1987
TTTTCTTCCGCCACCGCGAACTTCAGAACGTGTTTTTGCTTTCTGTGTTCCCTGGCGGTTGTTTGCCAGCTGCTGAAGTACTGCCATGTGTACTAAATGTTCGTTAACTTCTACTCCGAAGATAGCGTCGTTTAATTCCAGGCTTCCTACTTCTTTGCCTTCCATATTATAAACAGTTACGTTTGCCATTTGTGTGCTCCTCCTTTCTTATTATAAGGACTTTACTGTCTCTTTGATTGTAACCAAGGATTTCTTAGGTCCTGGAACAGCACCTTTGATTAAAAGCAGGTTGTTCTCTGCGTCTACTCTTACAACTTCAAGGTTCTGAGTTGTAATCTTAACGCTTCCCATATGTCCCGGCATTCCTTTGCCCTTGAATACACGGCTAGGGGAGGAACATGCACCATTGGAACCCTGATGACGATGGAACTTGGAACCATGAGCCATAGGTCCTCTGTGCTGTCCAAATCTCTTGATTGCGCCCTGGAAGCCCTTACCTTTGGAGATTGCAGAAGCATCTACCTTATCGCCTGCAGCGAAGATGTCAGCTTTGATCTCTGCACCAAGGGTGTACTCCTCAGCGTTCTCAAACTTGAACTCTCTTACATATCTCTTGGAGCTTACGCCAGCCTTCTTGAAGTGGCCCTGCTCTGCTTTGTTAACACCATGTCTGTGTACGATCTGCTTCTTGCCGCTGGCATCCTTGTTAACAACCTTATCCTTCTTGTCAACGAAGCCTACCTGTACAGCACTATAGCCGTCATTCTCCACGGTCTTTACCTGAGTAACCACGCAGGGACCAGCCTGAAGCACGGTTACGGGAACGAGCACGCCATCTTCATTGAAGATCTGGGTCATTCCAACTTTTGTTGTCAAAATTGCTTTCTTCATTTTTACCTCCTGTGTTCTACATAGCGGACCAAAGCGTTTCTGCGAAACGCTTAGAAATACGCTGTGCGTATTTCCCCGGCGATTGTTCATCGCGCTGTGTTCTTACGTCTAAGTAGAGGTTTTGTTGTTTTGGCCTTACTTTGAAATACTTATTAGTTATTTTTCATCTTAATGTCGATGTAAACACCGGCAGGCATTTCCAGTCTCTGAAGAGCATCAACAGTCTTCTGAGTGGGAGCCATGATGTCGATCAGTCTCTTGTGAGTTCTCTGCTCGAACTGTTCTCTGGAGTCCTTGTACTTGTGTACTGCTCTCAGAATGGTAACAACTTCCTTCTTGGTAGGAAGAGGCACGGGACCACTTACCTGAGATCCGGTCTTCTTAACAGTTTCGATGATTTTTTTGGCAGATGCGTCAACAAGCTGATGTTCATAAGCTTTCAATGTAATTCTCATTACCTGATTTGCCATAAAAAAAGTCGCCTCCTTTTCGCACTTTTGTAAGTAAATACTTACTTTTTGTACGGACAAGCGGTGACTGTACACTTTCCCGTGTGTGTCTGCGACCTTTGTGCAACGCTTTCTTCTCTCCGGCCATAAACTTACACGTTGTTACTGCTCAAGGCAGATGTTAATTGGTACAGTGACTTGCCGTCAGTTTTCTAACTTGACATTCGCTCCACGGAAAACCCGATCTCCATTACTGGGAACCGGCAACCTCACGCTTCACAGCTATCATGCCACAGCAAGGATTAGTATACATTGAATTTATGGGCATTGCAAGACTTTTTTTAAAAAAATTGTATTTTTTTTGATACAATTTCTTTTTGCTGTTTTGCACAGGTTCGCCACTGTATTTTTGTGAGTTTCTTCTTATATATAATATTGCCCAGTATAATATTGCCCATTATTTTTTATGACACGCGAAACCGTCCCCCGGATGCTCTCACGTGTCGACGGGGCTTATTTTAGCTGAATCTCTTGCTGTGCCCCGCTGTTTCGGTAGCGTCGGGGCTTATCTTAATAAAATCTCTTTCTGCGCCCCGCTGTTCTGATATCGCCGGGGCTTATTTTAGTAGAATCTCTTGCTGTGCCCCAGCGTTTCGATTTTCGCGGGGTCTAACAATCACAAATTAAGAATTTCGCCCCATAAAAAACTGCCCAGTACAATCCAGTGTGTCCGGGCAGTTTCAGAATTATGAAAAATTGAATTTTTACAGCCGGTTCGCCTTCACGTCCTCGAACTCCTGCAGCATTTCTTCGGAAGGAGCCTTGGTAGCGAGGCTGACTGCAATGATAGCGATAAGTCCCAGCCCGAAGCCTACTACCAGGGAATACAATCCGGTAGCTTTGCCCAGGGTCTGTCCGCCCACGAGAGGAATGTAATCCCAGATGATCACGGCAAGTGCTCCTGTGACAATTCCGGCTACCGCTCCGGGGAAGTTGGTTCTCTTCCAATATAAGGACATCACTACCAACGGTCCGAAGGCGGCACCTAAACCTGCCCACGCATTGGATACCAGACCCATGACGGTGTTGTTCGGATTCCATGCGATGATGTAAGCCAGCACAGCTACTACCAGTACTGTGACACGGCTCACATTCATAACCGTCTTGTCATCCGCATCCTTTTTGAGCAGTCCCTTGAAGATATCTTCCGCTACGCTGGAGGCGCTGACTAACAGCTGGGAATCCGCCGTGGACATGATCGCTGCCAGGATACCACAGAGGAACAATCCTGCAATGAACGGGGCCCGCATCTCCATCGTAAATACCTTCTTGATCATTTCGATGAATACCTTCTCATTATTGCCATTCACCAGCTCCGGCAGATAAGCTCTGCCCAGAATACCGATAAATACTGCAAATCCCAGGGATAATGCTACCCAGCTGATGGCAGTAGCCTTGGACTTAGTCATTTCCTTCTCATCCCGGACTGCCATAAATCTCACCAGGATGTGGGGCATTCCGAAATATCCCAGTCCCCAGCCGAGACCGGAGATCACGCTGACGATATTATTACTGCCGTCACCGTTCTTCATCAGATTCAGGAAGTTGGCACTGTCGGCACCGCTGGCTTCCAGACCGGCTGACAATGTAGTGCCGCCGGTTGTCAGAAAATGATAAGCGAACAGCGGTACTGCCAGAATACCGACCAGCATCAGCATACCCTGGATAAAGTCTGTCACACATACAGCGGTGAATCCACCGAGAAACGTATACACCAGTACTACCAGTGCACCGATGGTCAGTGCCACATGATAATCAATACCGAACACGGACTCAAACAGCTGACCGCCGGCAGAAAGTGCGGAAGCACAATATACCAGGAAAAATACTACAATAGTAATAGAAGAAACCGTCATCAATACCTTCTTCTCATCATGGAAGCGGTTCTCAAAATAAGTCGGCAGCGTAACGGAATTGTTGGCGCGGATCGTATATCTGCGCAGCTTCGTGGCAATGAATAGCCAGTTCAGCGTCGTGCCGATGAAAAGTCCGATGGCGATCCAGCCGTCACCTCCGACACCGGTTAAGTAAATAGCTCCCGGAAGCCCCATCAGCAGCCATCCGCTCATATCCGACGCCTGCGCGGACAGCGCAGCGACGAAGCCGTTCAGCTTTCTGCCTCCTAAAAAGTAATCTTCGGAATTGTTGTTTCCCTTTGCGTAGAACGCTCCGATAGCGATCATCATGAGTAAATACAGCACGAATGCCACAATTACCCAGCCCAGCGTATTTCCTGTCATAATAGCCTCCTCAAATTTTTCTTCTTGTACATTTTCTTAATTGTATACAGTGATACGATTTATTATATACAAGAAATGGCTTATCGTCAACAGATTAGTTTGCTATCGCTGTAATGCACGAAAGTCTGATTTGATAGTTTTCCGTCATTCCACCTTTTAAGTCGTTCAGTTCTTCAACCATATAACCACTCTCTGCAAGTATTCCTTGAAAAAGTCTTTCCGGTATTATATTCTATTACTATGTCCTATAAAAATCAGTTACAAAGTATATACACAGAAAGGTTTCTATATGTGGATTGCAGATCATTGGAAAGATTACGAAGTGCTGGATACTTCCAGCGGAGAAAAGCTAGAGCGTTGGGGAGATTATATTCTCGTCCGTCCGGATCCCCAGGTCATCTGGAAGACGCCCCACGATCATAAGGGCTGGAAGCAGAAAAACGGTCATTACCACAGAAGTGCCAAGGGCGGCGGAGAATGGGAGTTCTTCCGGCTGCCGGATGAATGGGCGATTCATTACACCCTGCCTTTTCAGAAGGAAGCCTCCGGTAAGGCTGATCCTCTGACCTTCCATCTGAAGCCCTTCAGCTTCAAGCATACCGGTCTGTTCCCGGAGCAGGCGGTGAACTGGGACTGGTTCTCCGGTCTGATCCATGAGGCAGGCCGCCCCGTGAAGGTACTGAACCTCTTCGCTTACACCGGTGGTGCCACTGTATCCGCCGCAGCTGCGGGTGCTGCTGTGACCCATGTGGATGCGTCCAAGGGTATGGTCGGCTGGGCGAAGGAGAATGCTGCTGCCAGCGGGCTTGCCGATGCTCCTATCCGCTGGCTGGTGGACGACTGCATGAAGTTCGTAGAGCGTGAGATCCGCCGGGGCAACAAATACGACGGCATCATCATGGATCCTCCTTCCTACGGCAGAGGTCCCAAGGGTGAGATCTGGAAAATAGAAGATAATATCTGGGATTTCGTAGGACTGACCGCACAGCTTTTATCCGATGATGCGCTGTTCTTCCTGATCAATTCGTACACTACAGGATTGCAGCCCGCCGTGCTGTCCTTTATGATGAATTCCACCCTGACGAAAAAGTTCGGCGGTCATGTGGAAGCCGAAGAGATCGGCCTCCCCGTCACCGAGAGTGGGCTGGTACTGCCTTGCGGCGCTTCCGGGCGCTGGCAGCGGAAGTGATCTGACTAGCATCATAAGCCTAATCAAAAAGGAGCCTCTGGTCGAGGCTCCTTCTTGATCACAGCCAAAGTCAGCAACTATCCCCTGATGATTGAATTCCAAATATGGTGCGTTTTTACTCCTCTGTTTCAATCTCCAATCTCTGAAGAATGTCTCTCACAATACCAGCATCCTCAATCAGAGAAATTCCAAAACACTTTTTTCCTGCATCTTTTAAGGAGGCTCCTATATGATAAACATTTTTCTTATCCAAGATTAAAAAGCGATCATGAAATACTTTCGTGTACCGCACTTCCAGTAAAGGATACTGGCTGTTGAAATTATTAACATCTTCTTGAGATAACTTGGTTCTTTTCAATGTATACATCACAACAGTCACATTTTCATTCTTTTTTGTGAGAAGATTCAGCGTTCCTATATCCACATAGCCATCAATTAAAACGATTTCCTTTTCCGCTTTTTGAATCAGGCTAACAATTAGGCTAAAAGCATCAAATATCTGATCCAATTTTTCATCCGTTTGCTTTTGATATTCCAGTTGTTTTAACTCCACATTACTGATACGCTCAAAAAGCAAGGCGTTATTAGCAATAAATCTCCTCATTTCCACGAATGTACGCATAATACCAATGCTTACCTTAATCGCCACTTCGCTATGTAGAACACTCGCCAACATAGAGATTCCCTGTTCTGTAAATACATAAGGAAGAGTCCTACGACCACCATAATTATTTTCGTCCTGCGCAAAACTTGAAATGCCAGTTTGGCATCTCAAGTTCTGATACTCCTCTTTCGTGAGCTGAAAACGAAAATCTGGTCTCAAATTTTTTTGAAAATTTTTTGATTTTGGGTGAGAGTTTTTCCGATTTTTTGTACCTATATAAGTGAAGGGGTTTTTAAGCCGCATTTCAAAAAATCCAGAGGGGAGATTCAAACGATATGTACGATACCGCAAGACGGGTCGCACTCGTCAAGCAGCGGGTGCGGGAAGACACCCGCCGGGGGCAGCGGCGCGAGGCAATAAGCCTCTCCGCTTTCTGCCTGATGTTATTCACAGCACTTGCCGGGGCGGCGGACGCACTTATAGTGCAGGGGCAGACCGCCGCGTAGGGCATCCGGCTCAGAAACAGAGAAAACCAGAAAAAAGGCGGGGCGGACAAACCGAACCGACACGAACAGGAGAAGAAAAGCCAATGAAAAAACGAATACTTAGCATACTGCTCGTCTGCTGCATGGTGCTGACCATGCATCCGACAGCGGTGTTTGCAGCGGTGAGCGATTCGCTGGGCAACACACCCGAGGAAAATCAGGCGATTTTGGATCAGCTCTCCGCCCTGACTGGCGGTAGCAGCGACCAGGTGCTTTCCATGCTGAACGCTTTAGGGCTGCTGGATCAAGACGGCAATTTCAAGGTGGATCAAACCATCACGCTGGACGGTCAGGTGTTGACACTGGCAGCTGTCATGGAACTGCTGGAAAATCCCGCCACGGATCTCACCCGTATAGCCGACGTGGATGGGACTCCGGTGGCGCTGGGCGATTTGAAGACCATGATCCAAATCGAACAGGAGCTGCAGCGGATCAAGGACACCTATTTCTCCGGCAGGGAGTTTACCGGGGAAGCACTGGAGAATCTCAATAGCCTGATGGAGCAGCTGGAGCTGCAGGGCATCAGTTTGCAGTATTCCGCCTCTGCCACATCGCCTGTGGGCGTTGAGACGGTGGATATGAGCAGCATGATGAGCCAAACGCTGGAGGATCTCGCAAACAACAGCTGGAGCTCCGGGACTTTTACTGTATACGGCGGAAAACCGGTCGGCTTTTCCTACCGCATTCAAAAAGGCCAGCTCAGCGATTATATCACCGATGTGGAGGTCTCGATAGGCGAGACGAGTGGGGTCGCCCAAGGCGACGGGTCCTACAAGCTGACATATGACGTAGGCTCGACTTTCAGTTTAGGTGGTTGTAAAATCACTGTCAAGGTTACAACCAAAGGAGGCAACCGAGCCTGGCTCGAGAATTCTTATTCCTATGGCGACCTGCTGGGGATGATTGAATTTTACGATGCGGAAAATCTGGTGTTCTATGACGGTGCCGCTTATGCCGACCACTGTCAGCTCAAGCTAAAAAAGACGGTTAATGCCCTCACAATAAAAACATCAATGACCGCGCCGCCCTATGAGAAAAGATACGAAAATACAGACGTAATATATCAGGATATGTTGATTCCTTTGCTGGCAGATAAATACACTGTCGCCAACGGTGTCGAAAATCCGGACTTCGTTGCGCTAAGCAATACCATCGGAATTTTGGAGGGTGCCCGTAACTCGGTGCTTCCCAGCGGCTCCTCCCCATTTTATCAGCCATACCAAATCGACGCCAGCATCGAGTTTGACTGGAGTACCAGCGCAGCTGCCTATACTGGCCCTGCGCCGTATGGCAATTATAATTCTATAACCCCACAACCCTATGCCCCGTTCTGTCTGACGGAGTACAAGCTCGATGGAACAGCTCTGACGCTCAGCGGCGACAAAAAGAGAACGGAGAACTGTACGATTAACAAGGGCAGTACGGTCAGCATCTCCCTGCAGTCTACCACGCAAAACAGAGAGAAGCAGCAGTACTATCTGCCCTTCGAACTGTATCTGAAGAATGTAAATGGCGATATCCAACATTCCTACGCCACCGCTAAGACCAGCAACGTCTCCGCCAAGCTGGTGGACACGGACAATCCCACCATTCAAAGCGTCACGGCCCCGGCGGGAATCTATGCCAGCGGACAGCACGTGCCCATCACAGTTACCTTTAGCGAGTTCGTGAATCTTAGCAACTCCACCGTGACTATCAATGGCGAAGAGTATACTGCCGCTGAGCTTTCCATGAACGACTACGGCGTCACGGCAATGCTCTGGTATCCAGTGCAGGATGCGGATGACACCACGGTCATCGTCAATGGTATGACCGGTGTGAAAGATGTTTTCGGTCATACGCTGGATACCGCACTCTATCAAAGCAACGCGATTGCCAGCGTAACGCTGAAGAGCGTCTTGATGCGTAACGCTCCCACCGCACTCACCGCCGACTACGACAACGGCAAGGCATCGTTCACGATGAACGCCAACATGGAGCAGGTCTACAAGACCGTATACAGCAATTATCACATCCCGGCAGGCACAGACCCGAAGGAAGCCCCGTTCCGCCTCGAGCTGAGGTACGACTCCGCGGTTGAACCAATCCATCTGCAGGTCTATCTGGACACAGAGAAGGAAGCCTTCACCATTAGCGACTATGCAATCGCACCCTCTGCTTTCGACCGCACCTACACGGTGACGCTGCAGGCCAACGAGGGCACGAAAGCCGATCCTGACTGGGTGAATGTTCTTCCCATGACCCGGCAGTTCACGGTGGCAAAGAAAGTTTCCGCGCACACGGTGAAGGTCTTCCCGGAAGCGAATGACGCCGACTATACGATTTCCCTCGGCAAAACCACCCGCCCCACGCTTAAGGCAGAGGTTTTGGGGGCAGGCGGTGAGACGGCCAGCTACACCACCGGTAAATGGAGCAGCAGTGACACGCTCATTGCCACCATCAACGAGGATACCGGCGTTGTTGCCACCACAGGAACCAAGGTGGGAGCCGTCACCTTTACCTTTACGGCGGACAACGGGACTGAGGACACTGCCGATGATGTGACGGGCGAGTCAAAGCCCTATACCGTGACGGCAGGCGATTCCCTGGCACTGGTGATTCCCGGCGGCGCGTCCATCGTGACGCGGAAAAATCAGCCCGCCACCGTGCTGTGGAGCTCCAACGCCACGCTGATGGCGCCGAACAAAGAGTTCCATTACAGGATTGATCTGTATGAGGGCAACTACGCGAATGAGGCGGCGCTGAGCGGCCGCAAGCCCGTTGCGACTTATACCGCCGGCAAGGATAAAAACAGCGTGCGGATCGAGGAGAATGTGCTCTCCAAGCTCTCCAACGGCAATACCCCTGCCTACACGGTATTGGTCTCCATGCCGCACCCCAACGCCGGCGGTGAGGACGTCCGCCTGTCGGCACTTGCCTGGATCATCGTGCAGGCACCGCCTGCCACAGCCAAGCTGACACCGCCCCAGAGCATTTACCTCAAGGATACCGACGGTGCCGTCAATATCGACTGGTCGGTGGAAAACACCACTGAGGGCGCCCCTTTGCAGCCCACGCTGACCATCACCCGGGTCACAGAGGACAACAACACCACCAAAGTGGTGGACAGTGAGCGCCTATCCGGCACCTCCGGGAGCTTCCCCCTGTCATTACAGAGTGTGCAAGCCGGCAATCTGAAGGACACCTATCAAGTGGTTTTGAGCGTGGAGAATCCTGGTGAGGAATCTCCCAGCACCGACTCCTTCCCCCTGTATGTCTACGATGCCGACGCACTGAAGGTGCAGGATGACGAAGGAGACACGATTTCTGCGCTGACCATGGACAATACCTCCAAGGTCAGCGGCAGCCTGCCCACCGTTACAGCTGAAATTTTGCAGCTGCGCCAGGAGTTGGGGCTGATCGAGTACATAGGCATCAACTATGACGAGTACGGATGGAACTCCTTTAAAGACGGCATCCGGTGGCTCTCCAACAACAATGCCATTTCCGTCAACTACAAGCAGGGCGGACTGTATGAGGACATCAGAAACTTCTCCTTTGATTCCTACCTTCCCGAAACCAAAATGGCGCTGTCCGGCTTGGCCAACGGCACCGCAACCGTCACGGCTACCCATGCCGCCACGGGTATGCGTGCCGCCGTACAGGTGACAGCGAAAACGCTGCAAAATAAGTTCTATCTCTTCCAGCTGACGCCTGCAGCGGAAACTACGCTGCAATACACCGACGGCAAAGGTGTGCCCAAAACGGTCACGACCAACAGTGAAGGCGTGCTGGCGCTTTACGAACCCAACGGAATCGCCAGTGAGGTGTCTCTGCGGTCCGGCTCCGGCGCGGATATTTATCTGGGCACCATCTATAAAGAAAATCTGCGTTCCGGCGAGCGGGATGCCACAAAACTGCAGCTTTATCCCTTGAATACCTTCAGCCTTCGGCGAGTCGCCCGGGCATCTGTGACGCTAATCACGCCGGGCGGCGATCCGCTGGCGAACAAGACGGTGACCGTTCGTGGCGGCGTTTATAAAAACGGAGGCTACTGCGAGACAGCTCTGCTGGGCTCCAGGGCAGGAGCACTTGTCAGCGGCATCACCGGCGACACCTATACCACGGATGCGGCGGGAAATATAACCGTCTATCTGGATTCCACCCAGTTTTGGTCGGCCGAAAAGGGCGAGAGCAACACCACGGCGCTTTCCGCTCTGGATCAGCTGGAGTACATTCTGGAGATCAGCGCAATTGACGGCGACAAGTACTATCCGCTGCTGCTGACCGTCAACGGCAAGCTGGGCGTGGACGATGTAATGCGCACCGCAGAGGGCGTTGTCTCTCTGGAGCGCGTGCCGGCGGGGGAGGAAAACAAACCCTTCATTGTGGCGCAAAGTGTTGATTACGGTCTAGCCAACGGTCAGAAGGTGGATGTCCGCAGCTCGACTGGGAAGATTGGACCTAACAGCAGCTTTAAAACAGCAAGACTGCACACCACCATGTTCCTCTGGGGCGAGAAGATTGCCAACGCGCGGAATTACAGTCTCAAGCTGGTGGACGAATACGGCGTTATTCCTGCCGCTCAGAGCAGCAGTACCAAGCAGTATCCCTTCTCATCCATCCCCGTAGCGGAAAACGATCTGACTCTCACCGAGGCCACCATGACCACCTCTGGATGGATCGCTGACGGCAAGGATGTGGGTATGAAAACGCAGCTGAGCCTGAACGGCAGCCTGCTACAGGAGAAAATAATGCCCTTCCGGGTCGTTGATCTGACCCGAGTGCCCAAGGTGACAGAGGATGACCGCGTCACCGGTATTCTGGCGACGATGGGATCCTCCAGTGGAGTGAATCAAGTCGACTTTGGCGGAGTGGGCGATAGTAACATTCTCAAGGTGCTGACCGGACGGCTGGATGATCTGAGCGGTCCGGTGGACACTTCCGTGTTCAAAATGATTATCACCCCCAGCGAAGATCCCTCCGTGTTCCGTGCCATGATTTGGGCCGGGTACAATACGCTGGAGATGGAGGACATGGACTATTCCGAGGACGGCGTGGCGTTGGGTGCGAATGTGCTGACGCAGAATCTGGAAGTGGGTGTGCCCGGGACCGGGGACCTGAGCCAGATGGCCCAGGGCACCTATGATCCCAAGGGGGACTACAAAACCAACTCCATAGCCGACAATGTCACCAGCACGGATCTCAACTTGCAGTTGGAGGGCTTTTACGAAGCGGAAATCCGCTATAACACCGAAAAAAAGGAGTGGGAGGTTTTCACCGTAGGCGGAGGATTTACCGCCGGCGTTGGTGTGGGCTTCTCCTTCAGCGTGAACGCCATGGCTGGCCCCGTGCCGTTGACAGCAACCTTTGAGCTGGGTGGTGCCATTCAGCTGGATTTCCGTACTGCAGTGCGCTACGGACGGCAGGGCGAGGGTACAGAGCTTGCCTGGAGCGATCCCACGGCCACGGCAGTGAATGACTTTTTGACCACGCTGCGTATCAACGCCTATGTCCACGCGTTTGGCGGTATTGGCTTTGACTATTCGGTCGTGGCGCTGAAGATCGGCCTATTCGGCAATTTGGATGTGGACAGTCAGAATAAGTTCCTTTCCCGCACCTATCTTGCCGACGAGACAAAGCGCCAGATCAACGGTCAGGCTCTGGGGATCCAAAGCGAAGTGGGGATCAAATTTGTGGCAACCTTCCTGTTTATCTCCTACGAGGCGGTGATCGCCTCCGGAACCCTTGGAGCCACCAGGACTTTTAATGACTGGAAAACAATCGACGACTACTGGAATAGCGCCACCAGTGGGCTGAGCCTTGCCTCGCTGCGGATGGCGGCGGCCCAGAGCGGAATGCAGGTGGCTTCTGGCAGTGCAACGCTCCAAAGCCGGGACTATCTGGAACAATATGCCCGTACCTGGGGCCAGCCCCAGCAGCGGATGATGCTGTTCTCTCTGAACTCCACCAGTGGGCTGGAAAACATCCAGACCAATGCCAACCCCGCATCCTATCCACAGCTCAGCGATGACGGGAAGGTATTGGTCTACATCAACGACGGCAACAGCAGCAGTATTTACGACAGCCGGGCGCATTTCTCCACCCTCAATGGCGGCGTCTATACTCCCTCCAGTGAAATTGACGCTCCCACAGGGTTCCCCGGCTACGGCGACACGAGCGTTTCTTTGTCCGGCACTGGCAGCTTCGCGGCGGCGGCTTGGATTCGCATGGGCACCGATCTGCCGGGTAAAAATGCCGGTGATGCCGTGACATTGGAAGAGCAAAACCTGCTGATGAACAGCACGGAGATCGTAGTGTCCGTCTATAACGGCTCAACCTGGACATCCACCCGCCTAACCAACGACGGCACGCCGGATCTGGCCCCAGCCACCGCAGTGGGCGGCGACGGCAAAGCCATCGTGTTCTGGCGCAGCGTCTACACCCCTGATCCCGGTACGCAGGGCAGCAACAACCTGCTGAACTTCACGACCAGAGATTGTATCATGTACAGCTGCTATGACAGCACTAACGGCACCTGGAGCAAGGCAAAAATGCTTTATAATGGTGCTACTGGCAGCGTGAAGGCGTTGCAGGCGGCCATGCTGCCCGACGGAACCGCTATGGCGGTTTACTCGCTGGACCGCAGCGGAACCGGAGATACCTCTGCCTACGAGATCGCCTATTGTACCGTGGCTGCTGACGGAACTCCCGGTACAGCCATGCTGGCGACCTGTGACAGCAATCTTGACGAAAACCCCCAGGTCGTTGCAGCCAACTTCGGCAGCGGGGATGACCGATTTGTTATCGGTTGGCATAGTGTCCGAGACGGCAGCAGCGATATTCAGCTGTTGGCTGTGGACGGTAGCGGCACCATGTCCAACAGTTTCCCCGGCTCTTTGTCTGCCCTGACCAGCAGCGGCAACGCCGTCATGGGCGGAGACTTCCGCTTCGCTTCCCTCAGCGGGGATCATCGCAGCCGCAATGATCTTACCATCGTCTGGAATGAGACTGTCAATAACGCCAACGGCGCGGTAGATCACGGCATTTTGAAGGCGGCCAAGCTGCGCTATGCCACAAATACCTACACTCTGTCCGCACCATTGGAACTGGCAGAGCTGCCGGATCGCACGCTGGCTGACCACTTTGATGCCTATGTCTGCGGCACCAATCAGGTGCAGGCCGCCATTCAGGCCACCCGGTATGACGATGAAAACCAGGAGGTAATCGGCGGCGTGACCGTTCCGGGTGAGGAAACGATCCTCTATACCGCTACATCTGATTTTATCACCGATGCGGTGGCAGTGGAACAGATCGGTGTGGATTATGCAACGCTGGCGTTGAACAGCCTGACACCCATTCGCTTTACCATCCGCAACACCGGGCTGAACGATGTGACAAACCTAACGGTCAGCCTTGGCAGCGGGGAAACCGCCACCCTTACGGAAACACTGCTGCCCAATGAAAGCACCACCCTTACCGTCTGGCACCATGTGGGGAACCTCGTGACCGACCCGGGCTATACCATCACCGCCGCCGGCGGCATCCACGAAAACGGCACAGTGTATCTGGATTATCCCGACATTGGCATCTCGCAAATGGAAGTGATTGCGGAGAGCGCCGGCAAGCGCACGGTGCGCATGACCCTCTATAATTCCTCTGCCGCCACGCTGGCTGGCGGAAAGAACCGCGAGGTGAAGCTTGCGTTCTATGCGGATGATCTGCATACCGAACCTGCAGAGGTAGCCTGCACCACAAACGGCGTATCGGTTAGCGGTAATGAAATCACCATTTCCGAAGACAGCGCCCTCGCCCGCATTGATCAGGGAACCTTTACACTGGACCTGACCTATGATCTGGGCAAGTATATGACATCCATTGGCAAAACCGAGATCCCCAATGTGGGTACCTATCTGTACGCCGAGGCGTGGGCGGAAGGCCTGATCGGTGGAACGGGAAGCAATCAGCGACTGCCGGAGTATAACGGCAGTGACAGCGAGGCCAGCGTCCATATGACCGGCGCACTGGCTCGCACCGGAGAGCAGCTGACGATGGATGTGACACAGGGGAACGACGGCAACGATCACAGCACCGCCGCCATTACTCTGCGCAACAACTGCCTGCAGTCTCAGACTAGCGCAGAGCTGGTGGCCACGCTGCTGGATGCTGCCGGGACCGTTCTGGAAACGAAAAAGACCAGTATTGGCGGTGCCATCTCCGGGGAAACCTTCCAGACGGAAACCGTCACCTTCTCCCGGCTTGGCACCCGCGTAGTGGTGCGAGCCGCAGTGCCCGGTAATGACCTTCTGACCTTTGAAGGTCTGGCAGTGGAGCTCGGCGATTTTACCGCCAACGGAACGAACTATACCTATACGCTGCAAAATGATAGCGGAGCAACATCTACGCTAGTCACAGCGGTGTCTGGAAACGGCGAGCCCGTGAGCATCAACGGACAGGCTCTGTCCACCGGCGGCAGCGCAACCGTTGCCATCCCCAACAGCGGCACAACCGACATTGTCGTGAGAATCGGTGCTAAAACCTACACGCTGACGATTCTGCGCAATAGCGGCACAGGCGGCAATGAAGGCAATAGCGGCACAGGCGGCAATGAAGGCGGTAGCGGCAGTGGCGGCAGCGGCTACAGCTACTACACCATCAAGGCAACTGCCGGGGCTGGCGGCTCCATTTCTCCCTCCGGCAATGCTAGCGTCCGTGAGGGCAGAGATCAGACCTTCACCATCACTCCGGATAAGGGCTATGCTGTCGCCAACGTCAAGATTGACGGCAAGAGCATTGGCGCGGCGAAGTCCTACACCTTTGAGAATGTCAGCAGAACCCATACCATCGAGGTCATCTTTATGAAAGCCAACGGTAACCCCCGGACCGGCGTGTTTGTGGATGTAGCCACCGGCAGCTATTATGAGGATGCTGTGGATTGCGCTGTTCTCTTTTCACTACAAGAAACAAATTAATGACATTTTGAGCTGCGCCGCTATCCAAGCGCGGCAAGGAGACAGCATTATGAAAAGAATCACAAGAATCATTCGTCCAATAATCTGCATAGTTGTCCTTCTCGTTGCTATGACCACGGCAGTCAGGGGCTGCTATCAGAAAGAGACAGAGCCTATCGACATTCCCGGCAGAACGCCTTCCGGCACATCTGCGCCTCAGCCATCAGCGCCTCTCGCGGGCGAAGTTATCCCCTCGGTGGACAGGCAGACAGAGTTGGCGGAAGCCAGAGCGAAGAATCCCGACACCGTGGCGTGGCTGTATATCCCCGGTGCGGAGG
>OHLE01000796.1_pt1 | contig 15214 bp, 13 predicted proteins | sample 1568971 | NCBI WGS metagenome assembly OHLE01 (sample SAMEA3879556, study PRJEB24766) | human gut metagenome | biome: human-associated habitat; feature: feces | place: USA | collected 1985/1987
CAGACGCTATGGAATAGAGCGCCGCGCGGGATCGCGGGCCGGTTTTGCATTACACCCAGTACGGCACCCATGTGCCGACGTTGCGCTTCAGGGCCTCGCGGTAGCAGCGTGTGGTGACGGCCAGGTCGAGGATGCCGGCGCCGACGGAGTTGAAGTAGATCACCTGATCGTCGTTGTCGCGGCCGGTCTTCTTGCCGCTGAGGATCTCGCCAAGGCTGGCGCTGATATCCTCATCCTTGACAAGACCCTCGGACGCCATCACGGCGATGGTGCTGGCCATGCGGCGCTTGATGGTATCCCAGAAGTCGACGACGATCTTGTCGGCGTTCGTTACGACGTCATACTCCACCTCGAGCGTGGCCATCTGCACGATCAGCGCGCCGTGCTTGATCCAGGCTGCCTTGACGAACGGCTCCTCGGCCAGCGTGACGGTGATGATAATGTCGCTCTCGCGGATCGCCTGCTCCAGATCGTCGGCGATGAGGATCTCAAGCTGCGGGTACGTTTCCTTCGCCTCGTTCACAAAGCGCTCGGCGTTGGCGGGGACGATGTCGTAGACCCACAGCTTTTTGAGGTTCGGACGCACGAGCATCGCGGCCTCAAGCTGCGTTCTGCCCTGTGCGCCCGCGTCGCAGATCGTCAGGACCTCGGCGCCCTCGCGTGCGCAGAGCTGCATGGCCGTACCGCCTGCCGCGCCGGTGCGCTTGGCGCTGATCATCGTGCCGTCAGCGATGCAGAGCGGGAGCTTGGTATCCGGATCGTTGAGGATATCGAGGACGCTGGCACGGGGCAGGCCCTTCTTGTAGTTCATCGGGCCACTGCCGATCCACTTGATGCCCGCCATATTGTACTCGCCGCCGATGTAGCCGGGCATGGCGTTGATGCGGCCGAGGACGTTTTCATCCTCGGGCGTTTTGCCCCAGCGCATGACGCATTTGGTCGGTGCGAGGACGTCGCCCTCCTCCATCAGGACATAGGCGCGCTGGCAGTCGTGCAGCACGGCCTGCATGTCCTCGCCGCCGAGGTCCTTGATCTCCCGATTGTTCAGGAACAGAATGCTTTCTTTCATTGTTGTCTACTCCTTTGCTGAATTCTGTGTTGAATTGATGCGATGCAAAAAAATGTGAGGAAAATGGCGCCGATCGATTTCCTTTTGGGCGTTTTTCTACTATAGTGAGGTACAGCGCTTGTGCATATTGAAGCATTTTTCAAGGCATAAGTAAAACGAATGATTCTGCAAAAATCATAAGAGATTATGCACTTATAAGAAAAGGTGATACCATTGGCGTCCAAGTATCAGGTGCTCTGTCAGGCCGTTTCGCACAAGAGCTTTACCGAGGCGGCAAAGGTCCTGCACCATTCCCAGAGCGCGGTCAGTCAGGCGGTCAAGGCCGTTGAGCAGGAGGTCGGGCTGACGCTCGTGCTGCGGAAAAAGGACGACATCGAGCTGACGTCCGACGGCAAAAAGGTGTATCCGTACATCCAGAATATCTGCGATGCGGAGATGGCGCTTGCGCACAAGACCTTTGAGATGGAGCAGCTGCAGGGCAGCATCGTGCGCATCGGCACGTTCCCGACCGTGAGCCGCGAGGCACTTCCCGCGCTGATGAAGCAGTTCAAAGCCGAGCACCCGTCGGTGCGCTTTGTGCTCTATCAGGGCGAGTATACGAGCATCGCCTCGATGCTGCAAAGCGGCAAGGTCGAGATCGGCTTTTCGCACCTCGGTTTCTGCGAGGAGTTCGAAGCGGTGCCGCTGTTCCGGGATCCGCTCGCGGCAGTGCTGCCGCCGGAGCATTCGCTGGCGAAGCAGAGCGAGATCACGCTCGAGCAGTTTTCGACAGAGCCGCTCATTATTCTCGACGAGGGAAAACGCAGCGTCATCAAGGACGCCTTTGCAAACGTCTCGCTCTCGCCGTGGCTCGAATCCAGAGTGTACGACTGCGATACGATCATGGCGGTGGTCGAGCGGGGACTGGGCGTCTCGCTTTTATACCGGTCGTATCTGAAAGATTACACCGGTCCCGCGGTCGTCCTTCCCATCAGGGAGCGGCCTGAGCGCCATGTGGCGATCACATGGAAGCGCGGGAATGTGCTCTCCTACGCGACGAGAAAATTCGTGGATCACATGGCGGGCTATTACCGCACGCGGCGACAGGAAACGGTAGACCTGCGCGATGTAAAAGTGAAGAAAAAGGCAGAAGGAGGCCCGCATGAACGCAGGCCCCCTTCTGCCTTTTTAGGACGAGAGAGTAAGGTAACGGAATGGTTCCGGATTATTCTTCCCAGTAAGCGAGTTTGGTGCCCTTGCCGAGCTCGAGAGCCTTGCGGTAGCAGCGTGTGGTGACAGCCAGGTCAAGGATACCGGTGCCGACGGCGTTGAAGTAGATGATCTCGTCATCGTTCTCGCGGCCCTTCTTTTCGCCAATCAGGATCTGGCCGAGCTGAGCGTGGATGTCCTCATCCTTGATGATGCCATCCTTCCACATGAGAGCGACAGTGCTGATCATGCGGTGCTTGATGGTCTCCCAGTTGTCGACGACGATCTTGCTGGCCTTCTTGACGCAGTCATAGGTGACCTCGAAGTCGGCCATGTTCATGACGAGAGCGCCCTTCTTCAGCCAGTCGGCCTCAATGAACGGCTCGTTCGCCAGCGTGACGCAGACGATGATATCGCTCTCGCAGACGGCCTCCTTCGGGGTCGCGGCGGCGATGAACTCGACGTCGGGATACTTGGCTTTAGACTCCTCGACAAAGCGAGCGGAGCTCTCCGGGCGGATATCGTAGACATAAACCTTCTTGATGCCGGGACGGACCATCATCGCGGCCTCGAGCTGCGTGCGGCCCTGAGCGCCTGCACCGCAGATCGCCAGAACAGAGGAGCTCTCCTTGGACAGAAGCTTCATGGCGACACCGCCGGAAGCGCCGGTACGCTTGGCGCTGACTTCAGTACCGTCGGCCACGCAGACGGGCAGCTTGGTGTCGGGGTCATTCAGGATGACGGTGACGCTGGCGCGGGGCAGGCCCTTCTTGTAGTTCATCGGGCCGCTGCCGATCCACTTGATACCGGCCATGTTGTACTCGCCGCCGATGTAGCCGGGCATGGCGTTGATACGGCCGTAGACGTTTTCGTCCTCAGCGGTCTTGCCCCAGCGCATGGGGAGCTTGCCCGGGGTGATGACGTCGCCCTGCTCGACGAGGGTGTAGGCGCGCTCCACATCGTGCATGACGGCGGCCATGTCGCCGCAGCCGAGCTCTTCCATGGCCTTATTGTTCAGAAACAGAATATCGACCTTGCTCATAATAATTGCTTCCTTTCATTTGTTATCCAAGAATATGTTAAATTTTAGAGGGGACTGTTTTGTTTAACGCTCACCGGTCTCGAAGAAGTGGGTGACCTGCGCCTTGCTCATGCCCTCGATGCCGAGGTTCTTGGCGCAGCGGCCCTCGGCGCGGAAGTCGCGCTGATAGATGGAGCTGGTCAGCTGGATGACGGCGTCGATGTTCGGCGTGGGCACGCCGGCGATGCGGGCGAGCTCGGAGATGGGGACAAGGCTCATGGGAACATCCTCGGTCACATAGCGGGCCTCGATGGTCGTGGGAGCCTTGATGTCGGCGTAGGCGTTGTTGTGCTGCAAGAGCTCATAGAGCGTGTCGCCATAGGTGTCGTAGGACTGGCGGAGCCATTCTTCCGCGCTGAGGATCTCAACGCCGTAGGCTTCGGCAACGGCCATGCGCTCGTGGTCGATGGCCTTGATCAGCACCGCGACAGAGGGGGTGATGCCGTCCCAGTAATAGCGGTAACCGTTCTTATCGTTTTCAATGCGGCCGATGTTCAGCAACACCGGCGTGGGGTGGAAGAGCGCGCCGATGTTGGAAAGGCTCGTCTCCATGCAGTTTTTCGCTGCGGTGAACTGCGGGTAGTAGGGGTTGAGCAGCTCGAGCACCTGAGAGGTGCGGTTTGCGGGGAAGGCGCCGAGGGCGACCTCCTTCTTCACGCCGAAGATCTCGACGGAAGCGGGACCGGTTTTGCGGCAGGAGTAGATGAGGGTCTGCGTCTCGGCGATAGTGATATCGGCGTGGCAGCCCTTGGAGCGGATCGTGTTCAGGAAGTCCAGCGCACCGCCGGTGCGGCCGGGATTGAGCACCACGACCTGACCATCCGTCAGGGCGCTGTAGCAGCGCTCGGCGATCATGCGGTGCGTGAAAGAGGGGGTAACGACCATGATGAGGTGTACGCCGGAAATGGCTTCCGCCACATCGCCGGTCACTTTGTTCAGGCGCTGATGCGTGGTCTTGCCGTCGAGCGTCAGGTCGATGCCGTCAGCGGCAATGATGCCCTCAAGGTACTGCGGGAACAGGTCACACAGATTGACCTCGACGCCGAGGCTGGCAAGATATGCGGCAATGGCCGTACCGCCGTTGCCGGCGCCAATGACAGCAACTTTTTTTTCCATTTTGTTTTTGCCTCCGAAAATGTTAGCCTGCGCCGGGTGCCGCGCAGAGCGGCACCCGGCATTTTTTGTTGATCAGTAGATTATCTCTGCTGCATCTTGAAGTCCTTCTTCCAGAAGAACAGACGCAGCACAACGAGGATCGCGAGGGAGATGCCGCAGGCGATGAAGCCGAACTTCATAGCGCCCATGCTGGTGATAAGGAAGGGCCACATGGAGGTGACCAGGCCGCCGCCGATGAAGGGGCTCATCAGAGGGCCGTCCAGCGCGTAGATCGTACCAGCATCGGTCTCCATCTTGGGGTCAGCGCTGCGCAGAAGCATGTAGCCGACGGCTGCAACGCCGCAGAACGCGCCATAGCGGATGATGGCCTGCTCAAACCAGCAGTCGTTGAAGATGCGGGGGCTGAGCCAGAGGGTCCAGAACACCATGAAGACCATGATGACGACGGTGCCGATGAGCAGCGGCGCCCAGTAGGCCAGAACGACGGGGATGGAGATGGAAGCCATTGCGCAGGTGACGAGGATCTCAAGCGCCATGCCCTGAATGCGCTGGAAGGTCTTGCGGTCAAACAGCGCGCGCAGCAGAGGCACTCTCTGTGCGATGATGTTGATGACCCAGCCGCCGATCATGGCAAAGGGGAAGAGAGGAAGGCCGCTGTAGCCGAAGATCTGGCCGAAGCCCCAGACGATGAGGCGGCCGATCAGGATAGCAAGGCCGATGATGCCGAGGTGGAATGCAAAGGGCTCCACGACGTCCTGGCTGATGGTGGCATAAGCGGAAGGCTCGTGGTTGGGGTCGCCCTCGTCAAAAACTTCCTTCGCGGCGTTGCCGGAAGCAGGCTCGGTGAGGACCTTGGTCCACTTTTTGCGCACAGCGATGTTGATGATGGCCATACCGCCGAAGATACCGGCCAGAAGACCGATGGTCGCGGTGGTCTTGCCCAGGTCAGCGCCGTCTGCCCAGTTGAAAGTATCGGTGAAGACGCTTGCCATACCGCCAGCCGTGCCGTGGCCGCCCGCAAAGCCGATCTCAAAGAGAGAGCCGAACAGCTCGTTCACGCCAAAGACCGGCGTGAAGAGGAACGAGCACAGAAGGCACGCCACACCAACCTGCATAAAGGAGTTCGACCAGAGCCAGCCAAGACCGGCGGCCGCATCGTGCATCATGCTGGAGGTGTTTTCCGACTTTCTCACGCCCAGCATCATGCAGGCGAAGACGATCGTGATCATGTGGGACGGGATCGCGCCGATGCTCGACATCATATCGGCCGGGATCACACCGAGGACGTGAGGACCAAGGATCATACCGAGGATACCGGCAAGCAGAGACGCGGGGATGAAGGCCTTGCGGAGAAAAGAGACCTTAAGGCGGATGATAGTGCAGATGACCAGCAGAACGCCGATGATGGCAACATAGTAAAGAAGGTTACCGAGGGTTCCGCCCGCGATTTTTTCGACAGGGATCATGGAGTTTTCTCCTCTCTATTATTTTCTTTGCTTATCAAATAACATAAGGGATACAGTGAAGCGGCGGATCGTTTCCAATCTGCCGGAGACCTTACAGAGTGGCCAATTCTGCAAGGTCCGGAGCACATCCGAAGGGGCTCCGCCGGTTACCGATAACCTTATGAGATTTGTGATTTTGTTCTCCCACACAAAAGAGAAAAAATCTTTTTTCTTGCATTATAGTAAAGAATATTTTATTTTTCAAGAGAGAAAAAATTTTTCTACGTTTTGCTATTCCATTTTGCCCGTATTTTGATATAATGCATAAAAAGAGCGCGTCTGCGCCTCAAATTATTTGTAGGGAGCGGACGCGTGAGAGGAGGAAGAACTATGGCTGACGTAATGGAGCTGCTCGACCACATCCGGAGAGAGCAGGACAATTTCCCTGCGGCGCAGAAGAAGGTGGCTGCCTTTGTGGTGGAAAACTATCAGCAGATCGCGTTTCTGCCGATCTCCGCACTGTCGCAGCGGGTCGGCGTGAGCGACAATACGGTCATCAAATTCTGCAATCATCTTGGATATGAGAAATTCACGGAATTCAAAAAGGAATTCACGAGCTACGCGCACTCCGAGCTTTTGATCTACAACAAGATCGGCGGCGAGACGGCGCCTGTCTCCGAGGGGGACAGCGTCTGGAGCATGATCCAGAACGATGCGATCGCCTCGCTGCAGGAGACGCTGAGCGACCCGCAGAATCACAGCAGCCTGACAGAGCTCCTTGCGCGGATGGAAAAGGCGAAGCACATTTATGTGACCGGCGGCCGCCTCTCCGGCATCGCCGCGGCGATGCTCGCCAACAAGCTGCGGTATCTGAATTTGCAGGTCCACGATCTCAGCTGCGGCACCGTCGGTGATTACATCGACCAGACCGCGCTGGTGCAGCCGGAGGATCTGGTCATCGCCATCAGCTTCCCGCGCTACACCAAGCGTGTCGTCACCGCGCTGGAGGATATGCACCGCCGCGGCGTGCCCATCGCGCTCATCACCGACAAGGGCTTATCGCCGGTCCACCCGTTTGCCGACATCGTCTTCCACTGCGCGACGGATTCCAGCGCGTTCCTGCCGTGCTACACGGGCTGCCTTGCGCTGATCGACGTGATTTGTCAGGCTGTGTGCATGGAGCACCGCTCGGAGATCACGGAGTACGTCCGCGATCTGGAAAAGCGCCTGCTGGCGCAGGGCGTGTGGATGTGATGGCGGAAACGCGACGCCTCGCTGCGGGAGGGAGCGCCGCAAAGTGAAAAAACAGGTCGATTTTACCGAGGGGAACATCGTCTGGGCCATCGTGCGCTTTTCGATCCCGCTCATTTTGGGCGAGCTGCTGCAAAACCTTTACAACAGCGTGGACGCCTTGGTCGCCGGGAATCTGGTGGACCAGAATGCCCTCGCCGCCGTGACGGTGTGCGGCGTGATCGCTAATCTGGTCGTCAATTTCTTTAACGCCATGTCGATTGGCTCGAACGTCGTCGTGGCGAAAGCAAACGGCAGCGGGGAGCGGGAACGGCTCTGCCACACGATCCGCGTCACATTTTCGTTCGGCGTGGTGCTCGGCGTGCTGCTGTCGCTGTTCGGCATCCTGCTCTCGCCGCAGCTTTTGCGCCTTGCCGGCGCGCAGGAGAGCTACTTAAGGGACGCGCTGATCTATCTGCGCATCTATCTTGCCGGACTGATGTTCACCGTTATCTACAACAACGCCGCGGGCATCCTGCGCGCGCTCGGGCGGGCGGATATCCCGTTCCGCATTCTGGTCGTGTCCTGCGGAATGAATATCGTGCTGGACCTGCTGTTTGTCAGTGCGTTTGATATGGGGATCGCGGGTGTCGGCGTCGCCACGGTGCTCTCGCAGGCCGTGTCGGTGGCGATGGCCTACCGCACGATCAGCCGCGAGATCCAGAGCCGCTGTCTCGACCTGCGCGAGATGTACCGGGAGGGCGGCCGCGTGATCGGCGAGGTCCTGTGCATCGGCATGGCCGCGGGCGTGCAGAGCGCGCTGATCAGTTTTTCGAACATTTTTGTCGTGCGCTACATGAACTGGTTCAGCGCGGATGCGGTCGCTGGGATCGGCATCGCGCAGCGGCTCGACCGCTTCGTGATCCCGCCCGCCAAGTCGTTCGGCATCACGATGACCACGTTTTTGGGACAAAATCTGGGCGCAGGAAAGTACCGGCGCATCGAGACGGGGAAAAAGCACTGCGCCGCGGTCGCCGTCGGCGTGACGCTGGGGCTGAGCGCGATCATTTACGCGTTCACCGAGCAGTGCGTGGCGCTCTTCAGTCCGGACGCCGGGGTCATTGCCTCGGGCGTTGCGATGATGCGTATTCTGGCGCCGACGTTCTGGATCATGGCGCTGCGCGAGGTGCTGCTCGGCATCCTGCGCGGCTGCGGACACAACCTGTGGCCGACGGTGCTGAGTCTTGCCGGCATGGTCGGTGTGCGGCAGGTGTTTTTAGCGGTCACGATGCATATCGACCGGGCGGTGGAGAACATTTACTACTGCTATCCGGTCGCGTGGGCGGCGACGCTGCTGCTTGTCGCCATCTACTACTTCGCCATGCGGAAAACGCTGCTGCCGCTTGGAAAAGAACGCTGAAAAAGGCGGGAAAACGAAAAAAAGGGCCCCCGCAGTCACCAGGGGCGGCACAGTCTATCTGTTTTGACAGCTTGTCAAAGAACGCCAGTTCTCAAAACACGAGGACTGGCGTTTTACCATAAAAGGGAGCGAAAATCATGATATAGGGAGCAAAATTGGAAGCATTCCACTTCCAAATAGCAATCTTTTTGAGATTCATGGCAGCATATTTAAGCCTCACCCAAGCAGAAACCCGGGCCAGACCTCGGTGGTGTGTATAACGCATGGCGTGCTTTTCTTTTGCATCGGCAAAAACACGCTCTATGGTCTCTTTTCTCATGGCATAGAGTTCCTTGCCACGTTCGGTTTTTCTCAAATGTTCGACCAAATCGAGATATTCCTGCCAGATATGAGTTGTGAGCATCCGCTGCCCGCTTTCATTTGCGCCACAAACAGTTCTGCAGGGACAGTCTTTGCAGATTTTGGGTGAACTGCGGTAAGTCCGTTTCCCTTCTTTGCTTGTGGTCGTATGCCGCAGTTCATGTCCTCTGGGACAGGTAAAACTGTCTGTTGCTGCATCATAAGTAAAATCCCAAGGCTTAAATTTATCGTTCTTTCCCTTGTATCGGGTATAGGGAAGGATGGGAATTCTGCTGTGTTCCAGAACTTTCTTTGCAATCCAAGGTGTTTTGTATCCGGCATCCATCGTTACAAACTTAACTTCGGGAAAACTGTTCGTTACCTGGTCGTATACTGCGTCCCATGCAGCACTATCGCTTACATTTCCAGCGGTTACTTCAACACCCAACACAAAGCCGTGCTTATCACAGGCAGTATGTGCTTCGTACGCAAACTGCCGCTCATGTGCCCCTTTTACAAACATTCCGCAGTCCGGGTCGGTTTTGGACACCGTTTTCTCAACCGTTCCTCCTCCGGAACTTCCTTTATTTTCGTCATCATCGTCATCGTTGACTTTCTTACCCAGTTTTTTTCGTTCCTCGGATACCTCTTTGCGAAGTTGTTCCTCGTACACCTTCGCGGCCTTGGCGACCTGTTCCTTCTGGAACTTCTTTTTATTCGCGGATGCTTTAATATGTGTTCCGTCGATAAAAATCATGCTTGGGTCTACCATCCGGTTGTTCAGTGCTTTGTTCAAAATATGTGCAAAAATTTCTTCGGTCGATTGTAAAATGAAGTTGGACACCTAAGAAAAAATCCATAGTGATTTTCCCCACATGGTAGAATGAAGTTTGCACACAACTTCTTCCAAGGGAGGGCAATCACTATGGACTGCCAAGATTATATCACAGAATCGGTAGAACGCAAGAAGGGACAGCACTTACAGCGAGAGGAACGAGGCGCAATCCAGCATCTCAAGAACGCCGGCTACACGAACAGAGCCATTGCCAGAGCAATCGGATGTTCACCAACCACCGTTGGGAACGAGCTAAAGCGCGGCACACCGCCCCGAAAGAGCAGCAAGGGCAGGAAACCCGGATACTCGGCAAGGCGTGGAGAAGCGGTCTACAAGGCGAACAGAAAGCGTTCTCGGAAACCACACCGAATCTGTCACTGCACTCGCTTCATTCGCTGGATAATTGAACAGGTCAAAGAACACAAGTGGTCTTTGGATGCCTGCGCCTGATATGCTCGTCTGCACGGGCTGTTTTCAGCAGAGGAGATGGTCTGCACCCACACGCTTTACAATGAGGTCTGGGCAGGCAGCCTTGACTTGTCTGTGACAGAACTGCCCGAAACCATGAAACGCAAGCAGCACAAGGACTCCAAGCCCCGTGAACACAAGAAGAGCTTCGGCACAGACATTTCTCAGAGGCCTGAGATCGCAGCTCTGCGCATCGAGGAAGGTCATTGGGAAGGTGACACCGTGGTCGGCAAGAGGGGCGGTAAAGAGGCTGTTGTCCTCTCCCTGTTGGAGAAGAAAACGGAGAACTATATTGCCATCCGGATTCCCGGCAAGGATGCAGACTCCGTTCTGAACGCCATGCAGTCACTCAGGGGAGAATTCGGAGACAAGTTCTCACAGGTCTTCAAGACCATTACCGTGGACAACGGCTCGGAGTTCTCTGCGTTCAGTCAGGTCGAGAACTGGGGCTGTGCAGTCTACTTTGCGCATCCCTACACCTCATGGGAACGTCCCCAAAACGAACGCCACAACGGGCTGTTTCGAACCTTTGTTCCGAAGGGCGTGTCCATTGAGGCTTTCTCTGCTGAGTATATCTTGGCTGCAGCTGATGAATTGAACGGACGGCCTCGCAAGAAGCTTGGCTACCGCACCCCGGAGGAACTGTTTGACGAGTTCCTCGACTCTGTTTACGCAGCCGAAGGCTGCGGCAGCATCGCCCAGGACGGAAGCCAGCGGCTTCCATCCTGACCGTCGCTCTGATTCACTAAGTTCTACCGTGCAGGTGTCCAACTTGCACTTGCAATTTGCGACCTGTAAAACGGAAGCTGCCATCTTTTGAAGTTCATTGCCTTCAAGAAATCCATCAATTATAAATTGCATCTTTGCTCCATTATCATACCATGTTATACAGTTGCTTTGCTCTGGATCTACAGAAATGTATAGATGTCCAGGGCATCCGTTGACGCCAATTTCTGTGACCTCCATATTTTCTGCATCTATTATAATTGCAGAACCTTCCTCTACCCGCATATACTCAAATCTCAATATCTCTCCATCCGAATTTTCATAAATAATTTCCGTGTTATTAGGGAGCTCTTGTGGTATTCCTATCCTGGTATAATCAAATGGGAGATCTATCACTTCATATAAGGGCAGTTTTGTAGAATCCGACTCTCCAAAAAATTTATAAATGATACTGCTCTCGTACCATTCTACAACCCAGTCAATTACAGCGGCTCTGACCGTCGGACTTGCTACCGTCAAAACTCCAAAGGGCAAAGAACACGTCAAGACGATTGTTGCTACTACCTTTACAAATCGCCTCCTATAATCTCTCTTGTGCCGCTCTGCCCATTTATTGGGGTTATTCATCATTGCCATCATTTGTCGTTTGAAACGTGGAGATACCGAAACCTCTTTATTATTAGAGAGTTCTTCCGAAAAGTCTCTCGAAATAGCTTCCAATAAAACCCCTTTAATAATAATATTTTCTTCTCCTTCCGTCATTTTATGTATCCCTCTTCTCTCAATTTTCTTATAAGCAGCGCCCGGCCTCGGTGAATCCGAACATCTACTGTTGTTTCCTTCAATGACAACGCCTTCGCAATTTCTTTAGTGCTTCGTTCTTCTACAAATCTCATTTCTAATACTGTCCGATATATATCTGGCATTGCGCGTATTGTATCTATAATTGACCTTGTATTATCATTTTCTAAATCAATATATCCTTCTACAAAATTTTCATCGAATTGTAATTCCGGCTTTTGCTTTCTCAAGGCTGTAATAGCCTCATTCCTTACTATAACAACGAGATACGCCCCTCTTTTCTTACTCGGTACAGCTTGAATTTTCTGAAAATGATCTACTACACGTATCCACGCATTTTGAACGACGTCTTCTGCCGCATACATATCTTTTGGAAATCTGTAAATAGTCTCCTTTCCTCATCACTTTCCAGCATTGATAAAAAAATCAGCAAAAGTTTCTCACTCCTATCTTTTACTGAGATCTATCAGTCCTATGATAAATAGTCTACAAGCCCATCTCGTAATAGCACTGACATCTTGAAAACGTAATTGTAGATATTTAGACACAGTGCTTTTCTATTTCTCCATACCTCTGAATTTCTGCCTTATGTTCCACACGGTATCCCTCCAACAGCTCCCCGATCAGTTCGCTCACGCTACGCCGTTGCACATAGGCGATCTTCTGAATATCCTCGTACACGCTGGGTAGCACCGAGAGGCTAATCCGCTTCTTCAGCTCCCGATCCTCCTTCGGCCGGCCCCGCCGACCGGAGCTGGTGGCCGCCATGGGCGGCTGCTCCACGAATTTCCCAACGGTAGCGGATCTCCTGCGGCTCTCCCGCTCCTCCAGCTTACTCATGCTCCTGTTCCTCCCTCTTCTCCCTGCCGGACATAATCATGTTTGCTATGGCCACGTATTCCTTCGCAAGCTCACTGCTGGGGGCCTGCTCTACAGCCGCCAAGCCGTCATAAATCCCCTTCTTAGCCACCGCCAGCCGTTTAATCACGCCCAGCAGATTATACTCCTTCTGAAGCAGATCAAGGATGTCATGGTCATCGCCCACCCTTGTATCGTACAGCGTGGCGATCACCCCCAGCACCTTCAGCTCCGGGTTAATCAGCTCCTGGATCTCCTGGATGCTGTCCTGGAGCTGTGTCAGCCCCCGGTAGGCCAGGTAATCCGTCTTGACTGGAATCACCACTCCGTCGGCGCAGGACAGGGCATTGATGGTCAGGATAGAGAGCTGCGGCGGACAGTCAATCAAAATATAGTCATACTGCCCCCTGGCCTCCCGGAGCGCCCGGTCTAAAATCTTCTCCCGGCTGGCTCTGGAGAGCAGTTCCATCTCCATGGGCGCCAAGTCGATGATCGACGTGACGATGTGCAGCCGGTCACTAAGCTGCTGCACACACTCCATGAGCGGCGTCCCATCCTTCCGCAGCACATCCACGATCGTCCGCTCCACCTCCAGCGGCTCCAGGCCCACGCTGATCGTCAGGCTGGCCTGGCTGTCCAGGTCAATGAGCAGTACCCTTTTCCCGGCGGCCGCCATGGCCGCCCCCAGGTTGTGCGTCGTGGTGGTCTTGGCCACGCCGCCCTTCTGGTTTGCGATCGCTACAATTTTTGCCACGCGCTTTTCTTCCTCCCGGGGAAAGATTTGTTCCACGTGGAACACGCAGTCGTGCCCGCTGGTTTCCCCGTCCGGCAGGCACCTTGGCTTCTAGTATAACACATCCAAATTGCTTTTTGAACCATCTGGAGCGTTTTTCAGCTGGATTTTTAACTTTTGGGGGTGGGAAAGTGGAAAAGGCTGCACGATTCTGGGCTCAAACAAACAATTTGGAATGGCTTCCGCTTCGCTCTAGCCATGTTCAGCGGAAATAATATTTATATTTTCGCGTTTGTCGCGCTCTGCGGAGCGCTCCAAACGCTATTTTCACGGGAGGGGTCGAAGAGAAAAACGGCATTTTCAGCGCCGCTTTCTGCGAAAGCATGGCGCTGCGGTTAGCGCCCTCGCCCTCTCAGTCACCTTCGGTGACAGCTCTCCCAAAGGGAGAGCCTTTCGCATTCCGGGGAGATCAATCATACCGCAGCGCGTCGATGGGGTTGAGCCGCGCTGCACGCTTTGCGGGCAGATAGCCGAACAGCACACCGATGAACACCGAGATGCCGAAGGCCGCCGCGATGGAGTTGAAGGACGGGCTGACCGTGACGTCCATGCCGTCGGTGAACATGGGAAGCACCTGATTGGCGATGGCCGATACGATATAGCCGAGGATGATGCCCAGCGTGCCGCCGAGAGCCGAAGTGGTGGCTGCCTCGGTGACGAACTGGGCCAGAATGGTCCTTTCCTTCGCGCCCATTGCCTTGCGGATGCCGATCTCGCGGGTGCGCTCGGTGACAGACACCAGCATGATGTTCATGATGCCGATGCCGCCCACCAGAAGCGAGATGCCTGCGATGGCCGTCAGGACGCCCACCATAATATTGATCATAGAGGACATCTGCGACATTGCCGCACTCAGGCTCATGACGTAGACATAGTCGTCCTTGCTGACCAGCTTTTTGATCCCCTTTTGCAGATACTCCTGCGCTGCATCCGAGTGGTCTGCATCCTGCAGCACGACGTAATACTGGCTGACGCTGCTTCCGCTGCTGAGGCTCAGCAGGGTGGTATAGGGGACAAGGACAACGTCGTCGTTGCCGCCCTCGTACTGGGCGGCGGGCTTGGAGCGGCCTTCCAGCACGCCCACGATGCGAAACTCGTTTGCACCCACCTTGAGGGTGCTGCCGAGGCCGTTGCCGCCGAAGATCTTACGGTCCACATAGTCGCCGATGACGCAGATGTTCTTGTTGTCCATCAGGTCGGCGTACTGGATGCCCCGGCCCTTGGCCACCTTATAGTTGTTGATGGTCAGATAATCCTCATTGACGCCGCTGATGTAGGTGCGGCGGTACTTCTCCCCTGCCACCCGCAGCGGATCCGTCCCGGCGCTGGCGATGGGCGAAAGGCCCCTGTAATACTCCGGCTTCTGGTTGATGATGTTATACACATCGCTGACCTCCACCGTGCGGGTGCTGGCGGTCATGACGTTGACCGACAGAATATCGCTGCCCATATCGGAGTAGAAGTCCTGCATCATGTGGGTCATGCCGTTGCCGAGGCCGACGATGACGATGACGGCCATAACGCCGATGATGATGCCCAGCATGGTGAGGAAGGTGCGGAACTTGTTGCTCCAGATGTTCTGGAACGCCTGCCGGACGGTCTCGTAGATCATGTGGCCGCCTCCTGTTTCGTAAAGGTGAGGGTGGGCTGCACGACCGCCTCGGGGGCATGGGCGTCGCCGTCGTAGACGACGACACCGTCCTCCAACCGGATGATGCGCTCTGCCTGCACGGCGATGGAGTTGTCGTGGGTGATGAGGACGACGGTCATGCCCTTTTCGCGGCAGAGCGCGGTCAGGCGGCGCATGGCGTCGGGATCCTTTTCAAAGGCGCGGTGCATCCGGCC
>OHLE01000797.1_pt1 | contig 15206 bp, 8 predicted proteins | sample 1568971 | NCBI WGS metagenome assembly OHLE01 (sample SAMEA3879556, study PRJEB24766) | human gut metagenome | biome: human-associated habitat; feature: feces | place: USA | collected 1985/1987
TAGGTTTCATAATAGGTTTTTCTTTATTTTACCACATGACAAAGGGTATTGGTATTGTTATTTTCGTTCTTTGATGACTGATTCTATGATATTTATTTCTTCATCAGTAAGGTTGCATTCTTCGTAAAGCTCTTGGTCTGTAAATATATGGTCAAAGGCTTTTGATACTGGTACGAAACGCCACTAATCATTACTACTGTTTCCCAGATTATCTGGAAAGCCTTATGGTATTGTATTTGAATTTGGACTACTTGATTTTCTAATTGCATACGCAATTCGTGAAATGTATAATTATACTGTTGATACATCAGACACACAAATGTAAATAGGGACAAAATCAATAAATTGCACCACCCATGAGAAAAGCAGTAAAGTAAATCCCATATAATAAAGCTGATGCAAAACACAGCAATGGATACAACAGTTTGTGTTTATTAAGTAATGCAGCGGTAAAGAAAAAAAGAGGAAGTGCATTCAGCATATACCGCCCACCACTGATCAGAAATGTGACAGAGTAATTGATTAGGGTATAGACCAGGAGATAGGCACTGTATTTCAGCGGCTGGGTCCGGAGAGAATAGAGAAGCAGTGCAGCAGCCACAACGAACAGAATCAGTTCAGGATACCATATGAGAAGCGTGGTATCGGAGACCTGACCGGAAATATAACGCATAATTTCCGCCACACAATTTGTGAACCAGGTAGCGGTGTGATACCAGTGATTCTCCTGATAAACAGTGAACTGAAAAGCATTGCCGGTGATCTGATAATTAAGCTCTAAGTACACAAGGTTCCCGATGGGAATCAGAAACAGCCAGACGGTCTCTGTAAAAAAGTGTTTCAGAAAGCCCTTGAACTGCCCCTCCTCAATCATCCGAATTGGTTGAGAAGATATTAGAAATTCAATTATACCGACGCCAAAAAGGATAACACCCTGAATACGACAGAGGGATGCTAAAAGCCCAATCAGCCCCACAATCAGCCATTTATGCCTGCGGATATAGAAAAAACCCGCAGAAATCAGACAGAAAAACAAGCTCTCTGTCATGATTCCTCCGAAGAAAAAAGAAAACGGGTATAACAATAACAAAGTCAATGATTTCTCGGCAATGGAAGCTCCGTATTCCTCCTTTACAGCACCATAGAAAAAGACACAGCCCACACAAAAAGAAATGATGGAAACAGCAAATGCAGCCACAGCATAACTGTTCACAAAAAAGTGAAAGAAGCGGATGAACCAGGGATATAACGGGAAGAAGACGAGAAATAGATGCTCTTCTCTGCCAGACCATTCCGTTACTTCTGTGCAATTGACATATCCTTTTTCCGCGAGATCAAGATAATGCTGGGCATCAGATTTATTCCACAGATTGAAAAAATCATTCCAGGAAAATGCAGCTGCATGTGATAAAAAATCTGATTGCACCAAATAGATAAGCACACTTGCAAAATATATCAGTACACGGATCAGAAAAGCCAAAAACAGAATCCGGAGAACGTCTTTTTTCGTCAGACCTTCTCCTTTATAGTCTGTTGTATTTTGAAAAAATCGAGAAACTCTGTATATTTCCGGAACATCCATTTCAACAAAAAAGCGAACAAACCATATTCCTATAAATAAAATGAAGATGGTATTCAGAAGAATGGTCATAATAGTCTCTTGCCTTTCATTTAACCCGAGATCAATACCCAGGTCGGTCTCCAACGTAAGTATTTTATTACAAAATCCACATCCACCGGCTGTCCGGACAATACCGGATAGAACAGCAGGAACAGGGCAAACGCCACCGTGGCATAAGCGCAGCAGCCGATAACAAAGGCGCGGTCGGATACATGTTTCTTCCACTGCATCAGGCTGTACACGATCATCAGTACCACAAAAGGAACACTGGGGAAATAGTGGTAGATGAAAGTGATCCTGGTGACAAAGAACCAGGGCAGGTACTGCGCCAGGTAGCCGACTGCCAGGAAAGCAGCTGTTGCATATTCTCTGTGGGACAGGGTAATTGCAGTATCTGTGGAGCTCTCTGTTTTTGTGTGTCCTGTCAGAGAACAGAGAAACGCATTATTGTGAATTAATAGGTACAGGATGTAAATAAATGCCGGAATACCGATCCACCATACAACAGGATTGCCGAAAGCGCTGATCCCCTCTTTGATTGCATCGGTCACATATCCCGAATAATACCAGATCGGACGTACCATGGTCGGCCATTCATACCAGGAGGAAGAGTAGGGATGTGTCGCCTCCAGGCCACTGTGGTAATTGAACATGGAAGTCTGGTTTGCCAGCATACGGTCAAGCAGGCCGGGATGAGTAGTATTCACAAACGGCAGGTAGGACAGCAGATAGATCACTACCGGGATCAATACGAAAAAGGTCAGACAGAAATCGATGGTCTTGATCGTATAGTCAGGAAAATTCTTCACGATATATTTATGATCGATACCGTTTGTGCTTTTGCCGGGATGTGCTTTGGCATAAAGGTATTCCCGGTAGCGACGCAGCAAATGCGCGAAAAACAGCAGTGCCAGACCACATCCGGCATAGACACCGGTCCATTTGCAGGCAATGCCAAGCCCCATGCAGACACCGCACAATCCTAATGGAAGGAAGGTCTTATGTGGTGGCGTGTCATAAAAACTCATGGAGCAATAACTGTACATAAAATAGTACATGGCAATCACGAAGAACGTGATATAGACATCGATCGTTGCAATCCTCGTCTGAGTAAAATGCATAAAATCAAAGGCAAACAGGAAGCAGGCGAGAGCCGCTGCGGGGGTATTGCCGGTCATCTTCTTCCCCAGCAGATAGAGGAAGGGCAGCATGGCGATGCCAAATAAAGTACCCATGATCCGCCAGCCGAAGGGATTCATCCCGAAAATAGCGATACCCACAGAGATCAGAATTTTGCCCAGAGGCGGATGCGTATTTTCATAAGTGGGCAGTCCGTGGAGGAATTCATAAGCCGTACGGGCATGATAGATCTCATCGAAATACATGCTGTTACGGAAGGAATAGCGTTCCGGGTAGCAATCGCTCTCATCGAACAAAGTCTCGTAAGCAGAGGCATTCACGGGGCGCAGGATTTCACCGTCCGCATCCGTGAAGACCAGTTCGATCAGAGACGCATCCGTATCGGTCAGTGTGAGACGCAGGCAGCGGGCGTCTGTTACGCCTGCCTGCCGGGTCAGATCTTCCAGAGACACATCCTGCCAGGTGAAGACATTATTCAGAATGATCTCGCCCAGATACGTCCAGTCCTCCGCCTCTGAGCTACGGACTTCAGCCGTAAAATGCCGCTGATGCCAGGGCGCGATGTAACTTGCCAGGGTAACGGGAGCTGTATTTTCCGGAAATTCCAGTTCAATGACCTGATTCTGTGTCATATCGTAGGTTGTCTCGGGAGCCTTGCGGTCGCCCAGGTCATAGAGTGCAAAAAAGCTGTAGAGAGCACAGATTGTCAGCAACAGACACAGGTCTGCTCTCGTGAAGCGCACCTGCTCCTTAGAAGGTGTGGGCGCTAAGGGGGAGAGAAAATGTTCCCGGAAGTGGGAGCCGAGGTCACCCGCAGTTGTGGCGGCAACAGTCACCGCTTCCCCATGAATATAATATTTCCAGATGATTTTGTAGAAATCATACAGACAATATAACATGCCTGCGGATACCAGCAGAATTATGGGAGCCTTGCGGTCATAGTTCTGCGGATCGTAATGGTACAGCACGTTGGCAGTGTTGTAGAAATGCAGCGCGGCGAAACCGGTATAACATTTCCACAGGGAGCCGGCGGGTTTATACAGACAGCAGAACAGCAGCAGTGCAAGTCCCGGATACATATAGCGTTCGTGCATTCTGACAGAAAACAGGAACATAGTCAGAATGATAAAAGCACCGAGGCAAAAATAGCGTGAAGGTTCTTTTCGGCAACGCAAGGCAATCAGAAAAGTAAAAAGAACGATCAGCACAATGGCAATGGATCCCCAGGTTCGGCAGGGAAGGAACAGAAAGATCGTGTTCTGGTCCACCCAGTTCATGCCTAACAGCCCCCAGAAATTATAGGCATTAACCGCCGCATATTCATAGGAACCCAGCGTGGAAGTATACTGCGAGGTGGCGGCATCCAGACCGAAGGGAACGCACAACAGAAGCATGCCGCAGATCACAGCCAGACCGCCGCACAGATTATAAGAAAATTTCCTCCAGGAAAAATCCTGCAAAAATACATGATCCAAAATGCCGACCAGAAGGACGGGAGTGAAGATCAGTGTCTGTGGCTTTAACAGAATTCCAATGCCGTAGATCGCATAAGCCGGAAGCATTTTGCCGTCCATAAGAAACAGGCACATCAGGATCACCACAAGGGTGTGAACGGAATCCACCTGCCCCCAGCAGGAAGAATTCAGGATGATTGCCGGCTGGAACAGATAAGCACAAGCTACACATACAGATTGCATTTCGGAAAAATGCAGTCTTTTTGACGCCTCTCTGAAGAGCAGACAGCCGCAGGCCATGTCGCACAGAATAGCAGGCAGCTTTAACAGCATGATATGCAGGCTGGAATAATAAGGGATCCCAAGCAGGGAACGCAGTGCCCCGATGAGATACAGGACATACATGAATCCGGGCGGATAATCGGTAAAAGTCTCCGCGGAATAGAATGCCCCGGGACCTACGGAGAAGATCCGGTCAGCCCACGCAGCAAAACAGGCAATATCATTGCCGAAACCGTGGGTGGTATAAGCAAGGATCAGACGAAGCAGCAGGGCAGCCCCGAAAATGATCCAGACGAACCGGGTAATGTTTTGGAATTTACATTTGTCTTCCTCTTTTTGGAAACCGGTATAGCAGACACCGCACAGAAGCAGTGAAAGGATAGCAAAAAAATGTATCATAAGATATAATTCCCCCCAATATTTTTATGATCACAACTTAAAAATATCAAAAAATGAGTCTTTCGTAAAGACGAATACTTAAAAATAAGTTATAATCATTAGTAAATTCAGACAGATGCAAAAAGGGGACAAACATGAAGAATAAGAAAGTGGAAAATATCATCACAGCAATACTGGCGGCGGCAGTTCTGATCACCGGAGGGATGAGTCTGTATTCCTATCTGTCGGAGCAAAAGGCGAAAAACGAATATGATACCATAAGACAGGAGGCAGTGGTGGAAGAGTCCAGGGTGGAAGAGACGGAAGAAGTACAGGTGAAAAACTACCCCGATCTGCAGATTGATTTTGCAAATCTCAAGAAGACCAATCCGGATTTCCGGGGATGGCTTTATTTTCCGGCGCTGGATATCAGCTATCCGGTGGTACAGGGCGAGGACAACAATTATTATCTGAAGCATTCTTTTGAGGGAGAAAGTGTAAATGCCGGATGTATTTTCATGGATTGTGAGGCTTCGGCGGACTGGTCGGACCGGAACACCTTCGTCTTCGGACATAATATGCGGGATGAGAGCATGTTCGGTAGTTTTAAAAATCTGTTGAAGGGGACGGTAAGCTGTAAGGAGGATCCGTATTTTTATATCTATACGGAAGATAAGGTCTATATTTATGAAATCTTTGCTTATTACGAGACCAGAAGCACCAGCGACCGCTTCGCAACCTTTACCTCGGATGCTTCCTACGATGATTACGTGCAGTGGGCGACGGAACATTCCCTGTATGCCTCGGATGCGGACTTAAGCGACAGGGGGAACATTGTGTCGCTGTCTACCTGCTATGGTTCCGCAGGCACGAAGCGAAGAGCACTGCTCCATGGAGTACTGACAGAAACGGCCGCTTATTAGGACATTGGTACCACAAATGGACAACCAGAGAACAAAAATAAGCAATAAATCACAAATTTAATAAAAAATCTGAACCTTTTTTATGAGATCCATAGTCTTAATAGATGTAAAGAAGAACGAAAACGTTTAAGTGCGTTGGGAGTAACACATGGGGTTTCATATAAGGGAGAAATCAGATGAGCAGACTTAGTAAGTATGTAAAAGAAAAAATCGTAAAGGTTCTGGTGGCAGCGCTGGTAGTGGGAACTGTCGCAGGGAACGGAACACTTACGGTACAGGCAGAGGAAGCGGCTACAGTAGTAGGGGAAGAGTCTGTATCCGGTGGTGACGCTGTTGTGAAAGAAAATGTAGTAGCTGATCCGGAGGTAACACCGGAAGCAACGACGATGGTTACACCGGAAGAGGCAGCAGGTGCAGGTCTTATCATGCCGCTGACAATGAATTTATGTGCGGAAGCAAATGAGACAGTAAATGCGGTGACTGTGGATATTGCTGGAGTTTTAGGAGCTGCCAATGGCTATGGAATTTTTGTAGAGGGAATTACGGAGCAGAGCGGTGACAGTGAAGCTAATATCTGCACAGGCAGTTTGAAATATTATAATAACATTGGCTATACAGGAAAAGGTACTATTTATGTAGATGGTGAATATACAGGTTCAGGCTCCAATATTAGATGTTCTAATCTGATTCTAAAATCAGCTTCTTTTGAGCAAAGAGGTAATCAATGGTTTGTAAATGGAGTTTATGTAGGAACCACTGAGCAGATTGGAAAAATTGAAAGAGGTCAGTTCGATCTGGCAGGAGCATTTACAGCTATTCGTACAAATGCTGAAAACTTGCATGCAATGGGAACGGAATTGAGTTCTAATGAGATTTCCTTGAATGATGGACAGAATATTTTTCGCGTAAATGGAATTTCGGATTTTGAACCTAAAGTAGCTGTGGAAAACGGTAAAACGGTTGTATTTAATATAACACCTGATGGTAATAATTTTAAGTTGGTAGGACAGAGCACATCTGGCATTGATAATTACCCGGAAGCAGATAATGCAAATTTGTTAGTGTATAATTTTGGAACATATGATGGAACTATTACTTTATCTACTACAAGAGGAACGATTCTTGCACCATGTGCTAAGGTGATTCTCGAAGCAGGAAATAATTCAGGTAGAATTGTAGCTGCAAATTTGCAAACGCAAGCAGAGTGTCACTTTAGTGGAAATGAGTGGCATCCCAGTGAAGAGCCTACGCCGACCGTGACACCGACACCTACGCCGACCGTGACACCAACGGCAACACCAACGGCAACGCCAACGGCAACACCAACGGCAACGCCAACGGCAACACCTACGGCAACACCAACGGCAACGCCAACGGCAAAACCTACGGCAACACCAACGGCAACACCAACGGCAACGCCAACGGCAACGCCAACGGCAACACCAACGGCAACACCAACGGCAACACCTACGGCAACACCAACGGCAACGCCTACGGCAACACCGTCGACAACTCCTGACAACAACCCGACACCTACTCCGACTCCGGGCGCTCCGGATACGACGCCAACCCCGGATGATCCCGGTACCCCTGCGGATCCTGTAACACCCGAGGCACCGCAGGTACTTGGTGCGAGACGCCACAGAATGGTGACGATCGAGGATGATCCGACACCTTTGGCAGACAGAGCAGTCCTCGGAGCATCGAGACGGCCGCAGACCGGCGACGCTTCCGATGCATGGAATCTTGGTTTCGCCTTATCCTTGACAGGTCTGGGAGCATGGCTTATCCTTAAGAAGAAGCAATAAGAACAGTAATGACATATAGTTACCATAAATTCATGAAAGAGGGTAAACAAATGAAAAAAAGATGGATGAGTCTGATTCTGACAGTAATCATGATGCTTAGCCTGGCAGGCTGCGGCAGGAATGCAGATCTGTCCTCTGTCAGCCGTGATCCGGCGGACAGCGACGGAACCGTATGGTTCGATGAAGAGGCGGTGGCGCTGGCAGGATCTGTACAGAGAGCCGGCATGAGCGAAGCAGAGATTGCCCGGGCCAATGAACTTCGCACCATGGCAACCGATGCACTGGCACTGGTGAATGCGAAGAGAGCAGAGAATGGACTTGCGGAGCTTACCTGGAGCAACGGACTGGAGTCCTGCGCTATGGTAAGAGCACAGGAAGCTGCTTCCAAATTCTCTCATACCAGACCGAACGGCAGAGACTGGTATACCGTGAACAGTGAACTGATGTGGGGTGAGAACCTGGCGAAGGGATATGATTCCGCACAGAGCGTGGTAGATGCCTGGATGGCTTCTCCCACCCATGCAGCGAATATCCTGGCAGGCGATTTTACGACCTGCAGCATTGCTGTCTATGAGACAGGTGGAAAACTGTATTTTGCACAAGAATTTGGTTATTGATCCCAAAAAGTTTCTGCCTAATGGGACAGAAAAATATAAATAAACAGACAAAACAGGGAAAGAGTTGATATTTTTTGAAATATTAACTCTTTCTTTGCACTCATAAGGTAGCAAAAAGGTTCGGAAAATGTTATAATGATGATACAGCAGTAGTGTTAGCAGCATTGCAGAAAAATGCCGGCTTGAGAAGGTGGAGAGACATCTCGCCGGAGAAAAGAGGTACATTATGAGTGCAAAAACTACACAGAAGGGACAAAAGCGTCAGACCAATGGTAAGACCACGATCCGCGAGCGGCTGCAGAAGGCAATCCGGCGGCTGGTATTGCTATCGATCGTATCATTGGTCATTGTGTCTATGATCATGAATCTGTCAGGTACCCTGAGCAGACTGAAGGCTGATATGCAGGAGATCGCAAAGCTGTCAGCGGATCGGATCCGTCAGGAATTGACGGTATCGGAGACGATCGTATCTGAGCTGGGATGCAGCTATCAGCTTTCCGCGGCTGTATTTACACCGGCACAGAAGCAGGAGTATATTAATCAGCGCGTGGAAGCTTATGGAATGGTCAGGGGGAAGCTGATCGGAAGTAATGGTATCTGTGCCGCTGACGGAACGGATTATAATGATCGTGAGTATTTTAAACGGTCCATGCAGGGAGAAGTGGTGGTATCGGATCCCGTAATTGCCAAGACAGACGGAAAACTCAGCGTGATCATATCTGCACCCGTCTATGAAGGCGGAGATAAAGACGGTGAGATCATCGGCGTGGTATTTGTAGTACCGGATCCGGAGTTCTTAAATGATATTTGCGCAGCCATTTCTATCAGTGAGCATTCCGGATGCTACCTGTTGGGGTCTACGGGTATTACGATCGCACATAGTGATTCCGCCATTGCCCAGGAGCAGAAAAATAATATTGAATTGTCACAGACAGACAGCTCACTGAAGGGAATTGCTAAAATAGAGCAGCAGATGCTTAAGGGTGAGACAGGATACGGAACCTATTTCAGAAAAGGTGCTTATACATTACAGGCGTATGCCCCGATTGATGGTACTGACGGCTGGATGGTGGCTGTAGATGCACCGGTTACGGATTTCCTGGGTTCCGTTGTAACAGGCATTATCATAGGTGCTGCGATCGGTGTGATCGCAGTGGCATACAGCATTTACAAGGCAAAACAGATCGGACAGCGTATCGGGGAGCCGGTGGCACAGTGCACAGACAGAATACAGCTGTTAGCACAGGGTGATCTGCATACTCCGACACCGAAGGTAGAGACCGGCGATGAGCTGCAGATACTTGCGGAGGCTACCGCCAGTCTTTCCGATAATTTGCAGCAGGTAATCGGTGATACGGACTATCTGTTGGGAGAAATGTCTGAGGGCAATTTTGCGATCGTAAGTAATTGCAGGGAAGCCTACATAGGAGATTTCAGCGGATTACTGGAGTCTATCCGTAAGCTGAATCATAAGCTCAGTGAGACACTGGGTGAGATCAAAAATGCGGTAAGCCAGGTGTCTGCCGGCGCGGGTCAGATGGCGGATGCCGCACAGGGACTGGCAGAGGGTGCTACAGACCAGGCCGGTTCCGTGGAGGAACTGCAGGCGACCATTACGAACGTCACTGAGATCGTGGAGAAAAATGCCAAGGCTCTCGGAGCATCTTATGAGAAGGCAATGGAATATCAGCAACAGGCCAGAACCAGTGGAGAAGAGATGAAGGGACTGACCGATGCCATGCAGCGGATCAATGAGACTTCCAAGCAGATCAGTGATATTATCGGTGAGATCGAGGATATCGCATCCCAGACGAACCTGTTGTCCCTGAATGCAGCAATTGAAGCTGCCAGAGCGGGGGAAGCCGGAAGAGGTTTCGCCGTGGTGGCTGAACAGATCCGGAAGCTTGCGGATGACAGTGCACAGTCCGCGGTACATACCAGGGAACTGATCGAAACCTCGCTGCAGGAGATCGAAAAAGGAAATCAGATCACGGATAAAACGGCGGAAGCTTTGCAGAAAGTGGTGGAAGGTATTGAGGATCTGGCGAACGAGTCCAAGAAAGCCATGGAAGAATCCAATGCACAGGCAGATGCCATGGCCCAGATCGAACAGGGCATCGAGCAGATATCTACGGTGGTACAGAACAACTCCGCTACCGCAGAGGAGACTTCTGCTACCAGTGAAGAACTGTCTGCTCAGGCGACCAACATGAACGAACTGACAGATGCTTTCCAGTTAAGAAGCGAGAAATAATCGGTGACGGTTATCATCAAGCCGGACATTTCCGCATACAATGCATAGAAACAAGCATTGGAGAGCAGCCGTGTTCGAGAAGCAGAATATACAGGAAACCATAAGTAAACTAAATAGTGACACAGTGAAAGGTCTTACCGAAGGTGAGGCCTTTCGTCGTTTACGGCAAAATGGCAGGAACGAGATGAGAGCTGCGCGGAAAAAGACAAAGATACAGCTTTTTCTGGAGCAGTTGAAGGATCCGCTGATCTACATATTATTGATTGCAGCGGTGGTATCCATTCTCCTGGGAGAAGTCAGCGATGCCTTGATCATCGGTACGGTGGTCCTGGTAAATGCGCTAGTGGGAATGCTCCAGGAGGGAAAAGCTCGAAAAGCACTGGAAGCGTTAAGAAAACTTACTACTCCCCGGACGATCGTGATCCGCGACGGCATCCGAAGAGAGATCCCCGCGGCGGAACTGGTGACAGGAGATCTGGTGGAGCTGGAGGCAGGGGCACGGGTTCCTGCGGATATCAGACTGACCAGAAGTGCGAACCTCCAGGTGGAAGAATCCGCGCTCACCGGAGAATCTGTCCCGGTGGAGAAAGATGCCCTGTTCCTGGCAGACTGCAGGCAAGAGATCCCGTTAACCGAACGGGTCAATATGGTCTATATGTCCACAGTGGTGACGAACGGTCATGGGGAAGGGCTGGTGGTGGCCACCGGCATGGATACGGAGATCGGCAGGATCGCTTCCATGATCACGGATACGGAAGATGAGATGACACCATTACAGAAGCGGCTGGGAGATCTGGGGAAGCTATTGAGTATTCTCTCTCTGGGGTTGTGCGCCGGACTGTTTTTGCTGGCGGTATTTCAACATAGAAATATTCCGGAGATGCTTCTGGTAGCAATCTCACTTGCGGTTGCCGCAGTACCGGAAGGGCTGCCGGCAGTAGTCACGATCTGCCTGGCCCTGTCAGTGACCAGAATGGTCAAAGTGCACACCATCATTCGAAGACTTCCTTCGGTGGAGACACTGGGAGCGGTCAGTGTGGTCTGTTCGGATAAGACAGGAACACTTACCCAGAACCGACTCACTGTGGAGAAATGCTGGTGGTACGACGTGATGGAGGATGTCACGGGGACAGGTGGCAGAGGGGAACACCGCATTCTGCCGGAGCTGTTGAGAGGGATGCTTTTGTGCAATGATGCTTCGCTGCGGGGAGAGCAGCGCATCGGAGATCCCACGGAGCTGGCACTTTTAGACTTTGGGGCGAAATACGGTCTGCAGAGAGAGCGGCTGGAGCGGCAGTATCCCCGCTTTGATGAGATCCCCTTTGATTCCGAGCGGAAAATGATGACGACCTGTCATAGGCTTCCCGGTGGCAGATCCGGGAGAGGGATTGCCTATACCAAAGGGGCTCCGGATGTGATCCTGCAGCACTGTACCCATATTTTACAGGAAGGAAGGAGCGTTCCCATGACCTCCATGCAGCGGAAGCGGATAGGTGAGGCTGTGGAACGGATGAATTCCCTCTCTCTTCGGACACTGGCAGCGGCACAGAGTGAAGACTGCAGAGGTGGGGAAGAGGGAATGACGTTCCTTGGTATCGTGGGAATGCGGGATCCCGCCAGACCGGAGGCTGGGGAAGCCGTGGAGATCTTCCGTCATGCGGGGGTGACCACGGTGATGATCACGGGAGATCATGTGGATACTGCCTATGCCATTGCCAGACAGCTGGGGATCGCGGGACACCGCAGCCAGTGTATTACGGGCAGAGAACTGGAACGGCTGGATGACACTTCTTTTTTAAAGAGAATTAAGGACTTAAGAGTCTATGCAAGAGTCACGCCTGCACAGAAGGTGCGGATCGTGAAAGGGCTACAGCTAAATGGGGAGATCGTGGCGATGACCGGTGACGGGGTCAATGATGCCCCCTCCTTAAAAGCGGCGGACATTGGTGTGGCTATGGGAACCGGAGTGGATGTCGCCAAACAGGCAGCGGATATGATCCTTGCAGATGATAATTTTGCCACCATTGAAAAAGCCATCGAGGAAGGCAGAGGTGTCTATGAGAATATCCGGAAATCGGTGATTTTTCTGCTATCGTCCAACCTGGGAGAACTGATGACCATGTTTGTGGCGGTGGCAATGGGGCTGGCATCTCCATTAAAATCCAGCCATATCCTTTGGATCAATCTGATCACGGATTCCCTTCCGGCACTGGCGTTGGGAGTGGATAAAAATGACAGTAAAAGCCTGATGCGCTGCCCGCCCAGAAAAGCATCGGAGAGCCTGTTTGCCAGAGGAGGAATAGCATGTACGTTGTTCTATGGAGCATTGATCACCGTGATCGGACTGGCGGCATTTCTGGTGCTTCCCTGCGGGATCCTGGCGGCGGAAGGGGAGCTTGTGGGCAATCCGTTTACCTGGGTAGAACGCCTCAGGGAACTGATGTCCCGGGAACAGATACTGGCGAAATCGCAGACCTATGCATTTACTGTGCTGGGAATGTGCCAGCTGTATCATGCCATCGGCATGCGTGATGTACAGAAGTCCGTATTTGCCATGAGCCCCCGGGATAATCTGCTGATGGTGGCAGCATGTATCATCGGTTTCATCCTGCAGTTTGCCGTGACGGAGATCCCATTTCTCATCAGGGCTTTCGGTACCTCGCATCTGTCGGGACAGGAGTGGCTTCTGTTAAGTGTACTGGCAGCATTTCCGCTGTTTGCCCATGAGGTGATAGTGTTGTTTACAAAAAATTAACAAAATCCTTGCATGGAGTTTATGGTCAATTGTTACAATAAAATTGATCATAAACTATCGTGGGAGGGCAAAATGATGAAAACAATCCGGAAAACAGCAATTGTAATGCTTCTGTTCGTTTATTTTCTGACCTATGGTGTGCTGCCGCAGGTGTTGGCAGCCGGTAAAGACACTCCCATGATCGTGGTGGCTCACCGGGCAGGGGCTAAGGTAGCCCCGGAGAATACGCTCGCGGCACTGGAGCAGGCCATCCGGGACGGAGCCCCCATCGCCGAGATCGATGTACAGCAGTTATCCGACGGGACACTGATCGTGATGCATGACAGCAATTTCAAGCGTACTGCGGGCGAGGATGTCTGTGTGTGGGATACAGAGGCAGACGTGCTTTCTACACTGGAAGTGGGAAGTACATTTTCTGCAGCATACAGAGGAGAACAGATCCCGACACTGGAAGAGATGCTTGCCTGTGCCGAGGACCGGATCACATTAATGATCGAATTAAAATACTCCGGGCAGGAGCAGGAACTGGAGGAGAATGTCCTTGCGCTGCTTCAGGAGTATGATATGGTGGACGAATGCATCATAGGATCCATGAATAGGGGAATCCTGCAGAGAGTAAAGGAACTGGAGCCGGACATCTCCACAGTATATATTGCCCATGATCTGGGAGAGGATGACTATGATCTGGATTATGCGGACAGCTATAGCATCGAAGGGAAAAATCTTACAGCAGACATGGTGGAAGCCATCCATTACGAAGGAAAATCCGTATATGGCTGGACAGCCAACACCTCCGGTGCCATGCGGCAGATCGTGAATAGCGGAGCGGATGGAATTGTCACGGACGATGTGCGCCTGCTACAGGCATTTTTGAGAGAAAATGCTTGCCGCAAAGCGTTTGAAAGTGTATACTAAATTATTAGGTATGAGGGGATGAAAGAGGTTAGACATGGGAAAAATATGGGAATTTTTTGAACATCTGGATGAGTATGTGTATGTATCGGATCCGGAGACGAATCAATTAGTATATATGAATCAAAAAGCTTTGAAGAGCTATGGCTTTCAGAGTAAGGAAGAGATTGTCGGGTTAAAGTGCTATGAGGTGTTACAGGGGAATTCCGCTCCCTGCAGTATCTGCAATAATGAGCAGCTCAGACCCGGCTATTTTAAGGAATGGGAATATTACAATCCGGTAGTAAAAACGGATTTCCGTATCAAGGATACCCTGGTGGAAGACGATGGCAGAATGCTGCGCATGGAGATCGCTATTGACTGTGGGCATTCCGGGGACAGGGAAACCTCTATGGATTACCATGAAATGGAAGCAGCAATGAATCAGGCGATCCGTGTTGCACTCAGACAGGAAACTCCGAATCAGACTTTGGAGGTATTGCTGGAGCTTCTGGGGAAAACAATGGAGGCAGACCGTACCTATATTTTTGAAAAAAATGATCATGGCCATGATGATAATACATATGAGTGGGCAGCCAGAGGCGTGATACCGGAAAAGGATAATCTGCAGGATCTGCCTCCGGAGGTTTGTGACCAGTGGTATCAGAAGTTCGCAGGGAATCAGAATATTGTGACAGAGAACCTGAGCGAGATCCGGGATACAGATCCCGAAATGTATGAAGTACTGTCGAGACAGAATATTCATTCATTAGTAGTCGTACCATTATATGATGATGAAAAAGTGATCGGTTTCTATGGAGTGGATAACCCTCCGGCAAAATATATCGATTTTGCATCGGAGATCCTGCAGATCATGGGACATTTTATTGTATCTTCCATAAGACGCCGTAATCTCGTGAGAAGGCTGGAGATCATGAGCTATACGGATCCGTTGACCGGATTTGGGAACCGTTATGCCATGGAAAAATATGTGTCGGGGATTCTTCCTCAGACGAAGATTGGCGTGGTGTATTGCGATGATTCCAGGGAAGGTGTTCACGCCGCCTGCCGCTACCTTACAGA
>OHLE01000815.1_pt1 | contig 14887 bp, 16 predicted proteins | sample 1568971 | NCBI WGS metagenome assembly OHLE01 (sample SAMEA3879556, study PRJEB24766) | human gut metagenome | biome: human-associated habitat; feature: feces | place: USA | collected 1985/1987
AATCGGACGATCTGGAATTAAGTAAAGGTTCAGAAGGAATCCCTCATTGTGAAGCTTATCGTTGCAATAGTTGCAAAAAGATTTTGATTGATTATGCGAATAGATAACTACTTCACCAAGCACATTTTTCAACCGGAATGTGTACCGCCCATGCAGAGCCAACACATTCCGGTCTGTTAAGGAACAAATCAGCCCTTACTACGATAGCAGACACCGAACCAACTATGCGCAAAAGACAAGTTTAACGAATAGTTCTATGAAAAGATGACTCTGTAACGCTTCTTAAAGCTTGTTTTTGCTGTTTTAGCAGATTTCCGTGGAATCCAGCAATATGGTGAATGGGCCGTCATTTAGCAGGGATACTTTCATATCAGCACCAAAGATTCCTTTTTCTACCTTGGGAATACTTTCGCGGCACCTGCTGATGATATATTCGTACAGTTCATTCGCCATATCCGGTTTACCGGCGTTGATAAAGGACGGACGATTTCCTTTTTTGCAATCTGCGTACAGTGTAAATTGTGATACCAGCAACAATTCACCGCCCACAGCATGCAGATCCAGATTGGTCTTGCCCTGGGCATCTTCAAAGATCCGCAGACCAAGAAGCTTTTTAATCATTTTATCGGCAATTTCCCTGGTGTCTGTCTCAGCCACACCGATCAGCACCAGAAAGCCTTTGCCGATGCTGCCGGTTACCTCACCGTCTACCTTTACCTCTGCATGCTGTACCCGCTGTATTACAAATCGCATCTGTCTACTTCTCTCCTACGTTTTTCTCTTCTTGATCTTTTTTATTCTGCTCGAAATCAACTTGATCTTTGATTTCATGATCCATTTGCAACCTGGAATCCAGCTGATGGAATCCTTCCTCATCAATATTCTTCAGATAAGAGTACTTTACAGTCTCTACCGGCAGATCCTTTTTTCGAAGGAAGGTATTGACTACTGCCTTAATCGCCGCATAAATTACCGCAAAAATGGGCACACCGACGATCATGCCAAGGATTCCGAATAGCCCTCCGAATACCGTGATTGCAAAAATAACCCAAAATCCCGTAAGTCCTGTGGAATCACCAAGAATCTTGGGGCCTAAGAAATTCCCGTCAAACTGCTGTAATACCAGAATAAACAGTACAAAATAAACACAGTTTAGCGGATGCATCGGGTCGACCACCAGGATCAGAATAGCACTGGGAATCGCTCCAAGATAAGGACCAAAGAAAGGAATAATATTCGTTACACCTACGATTACACTGACCAGAGCTGCATAAGGAGTCTGAAGTAAGGTGGTTCCGATAAAGCAGAGACATCCGATAATAATGGAATCTACGATTTTACCGCCAATGAATCCGATAAAGGTATTGTGAGTAAAACGAAAACTTTTGATCAGTCGGTTGGCGGACTTCTGTTCAAAGAAAGCATATGCCATTTTCTTTGCCTGTCCGGCAAACTTTTCCTTACTTGCCAGAACATAAATAGAAATAACAAATCCTATAATGAAATCCCACAGACCTTTCAGAATATTTATCACACTTAAGGATACTGTCATGATCACCTGACTGGTCTTGGTCAATACTGTATCATTTAACCAATTCTCCAGCTCTACGGAATATTTATCAATCAGAAAAGTAATCTGACTGCCCAATTCCGGATTATCATCCATGATCTTACTGATCCATTTTGTAAAATTGCTGATATAGGTATCAAAATTAGATGCAATGTTTACAATACTGGGAACAATCTGAGAAAGCATCATGGCAACCAGACTGTAGATCAGGGCAATAAACAAAAATGCTGTGATCAGAATGCCGATTCCACGGACAATGGAATTGCGCTTCTTATTTTCCTTCACCTTCAGCTTCCGGCACAAAGGGAATAACAGCTTTGTCTCTATATAATTCAATACCGGAGTCAACAGATATGCCGTTACCAGACCATATAACACGGGCATAAGAATTCCTGTGATCGTATGGAATCCTGCTTTGATACTATTTCCATGGAATAACAGATAATAGAAACAGATACTGGCTGCAATGGTCAAAAATGCGGTCAGCCCCCAGCGAAAATACTTATTGTTTTTTAAGTCGTATTTCATTCAACTACACCTTTCTTCATAAAATCTTATCCCTTTTAATATACTATGGTTTTGCACTCACCACAAGAAGAAATCTGTCGTTTTTGTTGAAAAAGAATTCCCGGCAGTATAAAATAGATACCAGTAAAAGAATGGAGTTAACAATGACATTACAAAAAGTATTGAGCCGTGTCAGACAGGCTGTGGATGATTATCATATGATCGAAGAAGGTGACCGGATTGCAGTGGGGATCTCCGGCGGTAAGGACAGCCTTACTCTCCTGCTGGCTTTATATGAACTCAGCAAGTTTTATCCGAAGCATTTTACGCTTATTGCAGTAACAGTCGATCTTGGATTTCTCAATCTGAATCTGGATGAAATCCGTACTCTTTGTGCTGACAGAAACATCCCATATACCGTAGTGGATACTTCTATTGCCCAAATCGTGTTTGAAGATCGTAAGGAAGACAATCCCTGTTCCCTATGTGCCAAAATGCGAAAAGGTGCTCTGAACGATGCCATCAAGGCGGCTGGATGTAACAAGATTGCATACGCACACCATGAAGATGACGTGGTGGAGACTATGATGCTGTCCCTCTTCTATGAGGGTCGTCTGCATACATTCTCTCCGGTAACTCATCTAGATAAAACAGACTTGACCGTGATAAGACCTCTGATCTACATGAGGGAATCGGAAGTCATCGGCTTTGTGCACAAATATCAGATTCCTGTCGTAAAAAGTCCCTGTCCCGCCGACGGACATACCAGGCGGGAATATGTCAAAGAACTGCTTGGGAAGCTTAACAGAGAGAATCCAGGTGTCAAGGATCGTATATTTACGGCAATTCAAAAAGGAAATATGGAAGGATGGACCGATTACTTTGGCAGTCATTAAAGAAGAAAATTACCACGATGAACAAAATAAGAACAATATTCTGAAGCTTCGTAAGGTACTGGATACGCTTCCACCGTTCTGCAGGGATTTCTTTCGTGGAATCGAACCCTATACCTCCACCAGAACCAGGCTTGCCTATGCTTATGACATCCGACTCTTTTTTGAATTTCTCCATGAGACGAACCGCTATTGTAAAAAAAGAGAGATTACCGAGCTGCCTTTGTCCGTTCTGGATATGGTACAACGGACGGATATTGAAGAATATCTAGAATATATGAGCCTGTATCAGAAGGACGGAAAAGATATCACCAACGAGGAACGCGGCAAGGCAAGAAAACTTGCCGCTCTTCGGAGTTTCTATAATTACTATTTTCAGAGTGAACGCATAGAGAAAAATACCGCGGCACTGGTTCCCTTGCCGAAACGCCACGAAAAAGAGATCATCCGGTTAGAGCCCAACGAAGTGGCGATTCTGCTGGATCAGGTGGAGGACGGCACCAAGCTGACCAAAAAGGAACTGGAATATCATAAGAAAACCAAGCTCCGCGATGTGGCACTTCTGACACTTTTATTGGGAACCGGTATTCGTGTATCGGAATGTGTGGGACTGGATATTAACGATGTGGATTTCGATAACGGTGGCATCAAGATCCGGAGAAAAGGTGGGTATGAGGCAATCGTCTACTTCGGAGATGAAGTAGAAACCGCTCTGCTCGACTATCTGGAACAGCGGGAACATATCATCCCCGCGGAGGGACATGAAAATGCATTGTTTTTGTCCTTACAGAATCGTCGTATGGCAGTCCGTTCCGTAGAGAATCTGGTAAAAAAATACGCTTCCCGCGTTACCACCCTGAAGAAAATCACGCCCCACAAACTACGCAGTACATACGGTACTGAGCTATATAAAGAGACCGGCGATATCTATCTGGTAGCGGATGTCCTGGGACATAAGGATGTCAATACCACAAGAAAACACTACGCAGCGTTGGAAGAACAACGCCGTAAGCAGGCAGCTAATGCCTTTCACCTGCGGGAACACTCTGACAGACATTCGGAGCATACGGACAACTAATAGCCGTGTGAAAAATAAGCTATCATGCTTATTTTTCACGCTAATTACTTCACAAAATCATAGGAATAATAGGGTACGATCAGTGACTGTCCGGCTCTGATCGAGTCTTCTTCTGCCAGATGATTAATACTCTGTACTTCTGCAATATATTCTTTCTTATTCTTATATTCATCATAATCGATGTAATCATCGGACAGATCCCACAAGGTCTCTCCGTAGGCAACGGTTACCTGTGTATAATATTTGAACTTCAGCTGATCTTCTCCGGAGCTTGCCAGGGAACGGATTCCGTGATAGGACACTGCACAGAATGCAATCACACAGATGGTAGCAAGCATGGTAACTATTCTGCGCTGCAGCTGACGTCTCCGTCTCAGCTGTCTCTTATATATTCTTAACTCTCTGTCTGTCATATAGTATACACTCTTCTGTACTCTCATAACTCATTCACCTCATATAAGAAAACGTGTTCGGGAACATTTGTTCTTTATGTTTGTATTATATCGAACATGTATTCTGATGTCAAGTCAAAAATCGAACATATTTTTGGAATATATGTTTGCTTTTTAATTTTTGCTATGCTATAATCATTATATAAATTAACAACAAGAACCAGCATTTATCGGAGGTCATTTATGGGTTATGGAAAGATCACTGCCAAGCAGCAGGAAATATTAGATTATATCAAGGATGAAATTTTGAAGAGAGGTTATCCCCCTACCGTCCGTGAGATCTGTGAGACGGTGAATCTAAAGTCTACTTCTTCCGTGCATTCTCATTTAGAGACTCTGGAGAAGAACGGCTACATCCGCAGAGACCCGACCAAGCCCCGTGCCATTGAGATCTGTGATGACAGTTTCCAGATGGTACGTACCGAGATGGTAAGCCTCCCTGTCATCGGCAATGTTGCTGCCGGACAGCCGATCCTCGCTGAGGAGAATATTCAGGACTACTTCCCCGTTCCCGCCGATGTAGTTCCCAAGGGAGAATCCTTCATTCTGAATGTTCGTGGAGAATCCATGATCAATGCCGGTATTTTTAACGGCGACCGTGTCTTCGTACATGCTCAGAACACAGCACATAACGGCGAGATTGTCGTAGCTTTGATTGATGATTCCGCTACAGTCAAGACATTCTACAAGGAGAAGGGACATATCCGTCTCCAGCCGGAGAACGACACCATGGATCCCATCATCGTCGATGACTGCCAGATCCTTGGCACTGTGTTCGGTGTATTCCGCTTTTACAGATAGCAAAACAGCCTGCAGCATGATTTGCTGCAGGCTGTTTTTAACTATATTTTACATTTAGTTCTCTGGGAATCTTACCTTCATATAAGAAATGATCTCATCTACGCATCTCTCATATCCCAGCTTAGAGCTGTCCAGACACAGATCGTAATTTCTTGCATCTGTCCATTCCCGTCCGGTATGATACTTATAGTACTCCGCACGGTGCTTATCCGTCTTATTGATAAAGCGCTCCAATTCCTTCGGGCTCATGCTATGCTTCTTCGCTGCGCCTTCCAGACAATATTCCTTCGGGGCATGAATAAATACGCTGAGGACATTTGGGTAATCCTTCAACACATAATCCGCACAACGACCGATAATGACGCAGGATTCCTCCTTTGCCAGGTCACGGATGATCTTCGCCTGATAGTTAAACAGGTTATCTGTAGATGTGAAATCATCGCTTTCCGGAGGGATCAGTTCTCCGTGATATTCTTTTCTGGCAATATGGAACAGACTGGTGTTTTTCACTTTTTCGTCCGCATTCACGAACAGAGCCTCATTGATTCCGCTGTCATCGCTGGCAAGCTTCATCAGCTCTTTGTCATAATAATGGACATTCAGCTTCTTTGCCAGCATCTCGCCGATGGTTCTTCCTCCGCTTCCATACTGTCTTGCAATGGTAATAACTACATTATTCATCCCAATCACCATACCTTTCTGTCTCTGCTGCTTCCACCCGCAGCGACTTACATCAAGGGTTATTCACCCAGATATGCTTTCTTAATGGAATCATTATTCAGAAGGTCACTTGCTTTGCCCTCCAGAACGATCTTACCGGTCTCTAATACATACGCTCTGTCTGCGATGGACAATGCCTTCTTCGCATTCTGCTCTACTAACAGAACCGTAGTCCCGCTCTTGCTTACCTCCTGGATAATATCAAAGATCTCATTTACGAAGATCGGAGACAGTCCCATAGACGGTTCATCCATTAAAATGATCTTGGGATGAGACATCAAGGCTCTGCCCATTGCCAGCATCTGCTGTTCGCCACCGCTTAAGGTCCCTGCCATCTGGTTCTGACGTTCTTTTAAACGGGGAAAACGATCAAATACTGTCTCTAAGGTCTGAGCGATCTCTTCTTTATCTTTTCTGGTGTAAGCACCCATCATCAGATTCTGTAATACGGAAAGCTGTGCAAATACTCGTCTTCCCTCCGGTACATGCGCCATACCCATGGATACGATCTTGTGTCCGGGGATCTTAACCAGATCCTGACCTTCAAAAGTAATGGAACCTTCCTTCGGTGTCAACAGTCCGGATACGGTGTGCAGGATCGTCGTCTTACCGGCACCGTTGGCGCCGATCAGTGCAATGACCTCACCCTCATCTACATGGAAGGACACACCCTTTATGGCCTGTATCATGCCGTAATATACTTTGATATCATTTACTTCTAACATTGCCATAGCCATCTATCCTCCTATTCGCCCAGATAAGCCTTGATGACTTCCGGATTGTTCAGCACATCACTGGTCTTACCCTGACACAGCACACGGCCGAAATTCAACACCGTAAGTTCCTCACAGATTCCGCTTACCAGTTTCATGTCATGCTCAATCAGAAGGATCGTCATATCAAAATGCTCTCTGACAAAACGAATGGTATCCATCAGTTCCTGCGTCTCGTTGGGATTCATGCCTGCAGCAGGCTCATCTAACAGAAGAAGCTTCGGTTTGGTAGCCAGTGCTCTGGCAATCTCTAACTTTCTCTGTTTACCGTAGGGAAGATTATCAGCCAGTGTATCTGCTTCCGCTTCCAGTCCGAATACCTTCAGAAGCTCCATGGCTTCCTCCGTCATCTGCTTTTCTACTTTATAATATTTGGGCAGACGTAAAATTCCGGTAATGGTACTGTAACCCATGTGGTTGTGTAGTCCTACTTTTACATTATCGATTACGGACAGATCCTTGAAAAGCCGGATATTCTGGAAGGTTCTTGCGATACCTGCCTGATTGATGTCGATGGTCTTTTTGCCGGTGATATCCTTGCCATCCAGGGTAATAATTCCCTCTGTGGGTTTATATACGCCGGTCAGCAGATTAAATACGGTGGTTTTTCCGGCACCATTGGGACCGATCAGTCCATACAGTGCACCTTGTTCAATACTGATATTAAAATCATCTACCGCACGAAGTCCGCCAAAAGAAATGCCTAATTTTTTTGCCTCTAATAATGCCATGATTATTCAGCCTCCTTTTTCACAGACTTCTTACTCTTAAATCTGGCTGCTACTTTCTCTCTCCATTCAATACATTTCGGAGCCCAGTTAAACAGCATCATAACGATCAGTACGATGGAATAGATCAACATACGATAATCGTTCAGTCCACGTAAAAGTTCCGGCAATAACGTCAGAATCACAGAAGCAATAATGGAACCGCGGATGTTACCGATACCGCCCAGTACAACGAACACAAGAATCATAATAGACATATTGTATCCGAAGTTCTTAGGCAGTGCTGTCAGAGTAGACAGATTGTGTGCATACAATACTCCTGCCACGCCTGCGAGAGCTGCGGAGATAGAGAAAGCCATCAGCTTATATTTGGTAATATGAATTCCCACGGATTCCGCTGCAATGGTATTATCACGAATAGCCATGATCGCACGACCGTCTCTGGAATGGATCAGATTCAATACAATGAACAGTGTAACCAGTAATAACACAATACCAATGGTAAAATTGGAGTCATGAGGAGTTCCGGTGATACCCTGTGCTCCTTTAATAATGACCTGCCCGTCCTCTGCCATATTCAGATCCATGGTGTTGGTAAAGGAAATGTGGAAGCCATTCTCATCCAGTCCCACAAACAGAATATTGACCAGATTCTTAATGATCTCACCAAAGGCCAGCGTTACGATGGCAAGATAGTCACCCTTCAGACGAAGTACGGGAATACCGATCAGCAGTCCGAAAATACCCGCAAATGCGGCGCCGATCAATAACGCGACGAAAAAGCGAAGCCCGGAAGGCATTGCGGTATTTTCCATGACTTTGGAGAAAAAGGCACTGGTAAAGGCACCGATACACATAAATCCGGCATGACCGAGGCTCAATTCTCCCAGGATGCCTACCGTAAGGTTCAGAGATACCGCCAGAATCGCATAAGTACACAGAGGAACCAATAAGCCCTGAAGCAGACTGCTTACCACTCCTGCAGATACAAGGATCTGCATGATCACATAGGCTGCGATCACCATTCCGTAAGTAATAAGGTTATCACGGAAGGTTTTATTTATTTTCTTATTCGATAATTTCTTCATATTATACACCTGCCTCTTCCCTTATACTTTTTCCTGAATATTTTTGCCAAACAGTCCGGCAGGTCTTACCAAAAGTACAACAATCAATACCGCAAATACAATGGCGTCTGCCATCTGGGAAGATATGTAGGCTTTGCCGAAGATTTCAATAATACCGAGCAGAATACCGCCGACCAAAGTATAGGGTGTCAGCGAAGGATATGCGGAGCATAACAGCACACCTGCCACTGCAGCCAGACCGGATCCGATTGCAAAGGTAAGTGCAATGGTTCCGTCCACATTGATTCCCATCAGCTGTGCCGCTCCTTTATCCTCAGATACCGCCAACATGGCCTGACCTGCCTTCGTCTTATTAATAAATAGCATCAGACCGGCCATAATAACCAGACAGGAAACAATCGTTACGATCGTCTCACCGGTAATATTGATCTGTCCGTCTGCCAGCTTCAGCGCCGGAACAGATACTACAGAGGTAAATGCCTTCGCATTGGCACCAAAGATCAAAAGTGCCACATTCTGCAGCAGATAGCTGACACCAATGGCAGTGATCAGTACCGCCAAAGGGGAAGCTGCCTTTCTCAAAGGCTTGTAGGCTACCTTTTCAATAGCCATTCCAAGCAGAGTACAAGCAACAACAGCTGCCAGAACACCAATCACAGGAGAAAGCCCCATGGTACTGCACATTGTATAAGTAATAAATGCACCGACCATAATAACATCACCATGTGCGAAATTCAGCATTTTAGCAATACCATATACCATGGTATAACCTAATGCGATCAGCGCATAGACACTTCCAAGGCTGATACCGTTGATCAGATAACTGATAAAACTCATGTGAACTACCTCCATTCATGCGAATGCACAAATTATCATCTAAAATAAAGTATAACTAAAATAAAGTATAACAGAACATACCGGGAAAAACAACTGCTCCCCTATTATTGCAAAGTATTTGACATTAAGTAAAGAGGGCTACCCTGCGGTAACCCTCTTTGGAAACTTTGTCAGCAAAATTACATAGCCTTGTAAGCACCATTCTCGATCACAACAGCCTTAGGAGCCTTGTTAGCCTCACCGTCTGCGGTCCAGGTCATGCCGCTACCGGTCATACCATCTACAGTGATCTCTGTCATGGCAGCCTTCATACCATCACAAATATCAGAAACACTCATATCAGGAGTAACACCGCTCTTCTCGATAGCAGCCTTGATCACATAGATAGCATCATAGCTGTCTGCTGCGAACTGGTTGGGAGTATCACCGTATTTTTCCTTATACTTAGTTACGAAAGACTGGGTCAGATCATCGGTTGCATCAGCTGCGAAAGGAGTTAACAGCATAACGCCTTCGGTCAGAGATACATCAAAGTTATCTACACCACCAAGAATACCATCCATACCGTCACATGAGAACCACTTGGGAGCATAACCCATAGCAGCTGCCTGTGTCAGGATAAGTGCGGATTCCTGATAATAAATAGGAAGGAATACCATGTCTGCTCCGGCATCCTTTGCCTTCTGTAACTGTACGGAGAAATCCGTCTTGTTATCAGCGGTAAAAGCTTCTGCTGCTACGATTTCAAACGGCTGATTCTCAGCTTCTTTTGCAAACTTCTCGTAAATACCGGAAGAATATACATCGGAGCTGTCATAAATAACGGCAATCTTCTCAGCCAGACCGTTCTCACCAATATACTGTGCGGATGCAAGACCCTGGTTAGGATTGGAGAAGCATACGCGGAAGTTGTTATCATACTGAACACATTCTACTGCAGAACCGGAAGGAGTAATCTGGAACATATTGTCCTCTTTGGTCTTGTCGGTAACTGCAATACATGCACCACTGGTGGTAGAACCATCAATGATCTGAGCACCCCAGTCCTTTAATGCATTATAAGCATTTACGGATTTCTCAGCATCTGCCTCGTCATCCTGGAACTTGAATTCTACCTGATAACCGTTGATACCGCCTGCTGCATTGATCTCTTCTACTGCAATCTCTGCACCGTGCTGTACAGCCAGTCCATAAACTGCTGCGCCACCGGTAGTAGGTCCGATACCACCGATCTTAAATACGCTGCCGGATGCTGCACTGTCGGAAGCTGCTGCACTCTCAGTTGCTGCGTTTGTACCGGTTGCTGCAGAACCATTGTCTGTATTACCACAGCCAGCCATAGCCATTACCATAGCAGATGCTACGGCAACACTTAAAAACTTGTTAAATTTCTTCATAATATCTTCCTCCTTTTTAACAATGTATACAAATATACAATGTATAATTGTTATTTTTGTATATTACTCGCTTCTATTTCCTTTGTCAATGGATTTTATTTTCTAATTTGATGTTTTTTGGCATTAAAATAGATCAATCAAGTTATATTTTAATATAAATGTAGTATATTTTTGACTTTGGGGGAAAGACTATCTACGAAACAATTATTTAAAAGAAACTTCAAAAAAATGCCTGTATGGATTTTGCAGCAGCAAATTTCATACAGACAGGATAAGGAGATTTTATGGGTAATAAATATTTGGACGGAACCGCTCTCACCATTGCAATAATCGGTGCCGTGAACTGGGGACTGATCGGACTTTTCCGCTTTGATCTTGTAGCCTTCCTGTTCGGTGACATGTCCTGGCTTTCCAGAATTGTATATGTGCTGGTGGGAATCAGCGGGCTCTATCTCGTCAGCTTCTTTCTCCATCTGGGAGACAACGAAGCTTAAAGTTCCTCTACGGGAATCTGTACGCCATCTCTCCAGATACGTTCCAGATCATAGAGCAGACGGTTTTCCTTGTCAAAGACATGTACGATCACGTCGCCAAAGTCTAACAGTACCCAGTTGGCTGTCTCATAGCCTTCGGTCTGTCTGGCAGGGAAACCGGCTCTTCCCAGTTTTTCTTCCACATTATCACATAATGCCTGAATCTGACTGGAATTATTACCACCGGCAATAATAAAATAATCTGCGATCACAGATACTTTACTGATGTCTATTACTTTAATATCTTCTGCTTTTTTATCATCTAATGCTTCTACGGCAAGCTTTGCCATTTTTCTGGATTCTTCGCTCATGCTTACTCCTCACACTTTCTATTTTATTGATTCATTCTTCTTATAATAGTTATAGGTTTCTTCTGTCATGGGATCCATCTCACCGTCTCCCGATTTCAGGTATTCCAGCGTATCCTCTAAAATCTTCGTCACGGCAGCATCCAGATCCGTAAATGCCAGGTGGCGGATCTGGGTAAGGTTCGGTGCCTGCTTTCGACCCGGTTCAATATAATCTGCAGTAAAAATGATCTGCTCCAGAAGAGTCATGCCCGGACGCCCTGTAGTATGATACAAAATTGCACTTAAGATCTCAGGATCTTCGATTTTATATTCCTTTTTCGCCAGATAGCTTCCCACTCTTGCATGTAAAAGATAGGGATTGCGCTTTTCCACATCCGTCGCGGGAAGATGATACTTTTCGCAGGCAGACAAAAGTTTATCATTTTCCATGCATTTGGCACAATCATGAAGCAGACCTGCGATCTGTGCACGCTCCACATCTTCACCGTATCGCATGGCAAGGGCCGCTGCCGTGTATTCCACACCTAATGTATGGGTAAAACGCTTGGGATCCTGTACTTTTTGCATCTCTTTGGTCAGTTTTTTTAAGATATCACTCATCCAGGTAAAGCCCCTTTTCTTCCATATATTCCCTCACTGCTTCCGGCACAAGATAGCGCACGGAAAGACCTTCGGATCTTCTTGCACGGATTTCCGAAGAAGATATCTCAATTCTTCGAAAAGAGAGCAACTGTATCTTCGCAGAAAAATGTTCCTCTAACTGCCTGATCTTCTCCTGCATTCCCTTCATATCCGCATCTCCCCGCACCGCAGCTATAATCTCGCAGGCAGCAAACAGGCGATCTGCGCATTTCCATTGTTCCATGGTAAACAGGCAGTCAGCCCCGCAGATGAAATAAAAAAGATGTTCCGGATATTCTCTGTGCAGCTGCTCCATGGTCTCATAGCTGTAAGAGTCTCCGGGACGTTTTATCTCGATGTCCAGGCAGCGGAATCTGTCGTTATCTGCGATAGCACGCTGTACCATGTCATAACGTTCTGTCCCGGGCAGAACCGTAATGCCCTCTTTTGTCTTCAGATAAGAACAACCTGTCGGTATCATCCAAACCTGATCTAAGTGTGCCGACTCCAGCGCCTGTTCAGCCAACATCAGGTGTCCTATGTGGATTGGGTTAAAGGTGCCTCCCATAATGCCTATTCTGCTCATGCTTCATCCCTCTGTACGGATTCCGATTGCAATATAACGGTTAACGGGGCAGTTCGATCTTCGGCTTGTCCTTGTCCGGCTTATACAGTACTATTTTTTTGCCGATGACCTGTACCACCTGGGAGTGGGTACGTTCTGCCACCATCTCTGCGATCGCTCTGGGGTCATCGAAACAATTCTTCAGCACGCCGATCTTGATCAGTTCGTTATTGTTGAAAGACTCACCAATGGCTGCGGTAAGTTCCGGAGTCAGGCTGGATTTTCCCACCTGGAAAATCGGATTCAGATTGCTTGCCAGACTCATCAAATAGGCTCTCTGTTTGCTCGTCATAATTTATTCCTTTCTCAAACGTTTCCGTGTTTTACTTATAGTAATCAAAGGACAGACCATACATACGGACCGTATCACCCTCCTGGATACCTAAGCTTTCCAGTTCTTCCAGAATTCCGGCATCCTTCAGGAAATTCTGGAAGAAAGTGAATCCCTTCTCGCTGTCCAGATTTGTATAACCTAACATCTTCTCGATCTTAGGTCCTTCTACTACATACTCGTCCTCTTCCTCATCATAGGTTACGGTATAAGCATCGTCTACAGATCCCGTCATGCTATCCGGGAAGTACTCCTGTGCGAAGACCGTAGTCTCTTCTCCAATTCCCTGAAGCATTTCATTTACTTCATATAAAAGCTCCTTTACACCCTGACCGGTTACTGCAGACATAGGGAATACCTTTATCCCCTTCGGCTCAAACTCTGCACGGATCGCCTCCACGGGGTCGGAGCCGTCCTCGGTGTAAATAGCATCGATCTTATTCGCTGCAATGACCTGGGGGCGTGCAGCAATCTCCGGATTATAGGCTTCCAGTTCTTTATTGATGGCATAGATATCCTGAATGGGATCTCTTCCCTCCGTACCGGCCGCATCCACGATATGGATGATCACCTTGGTACGCTCAATATGGCGCAGGAACTCATGGCCCAGTCCCACGCCTTCGGAAGCACCTTCGATCAGTCCGGGGATATCCGCAATAACGAAACCACCGGTTCCTTCCAGATCCACCACACCTAAATTTGGATTCAGAGTGGTGAAATGATAGTTGGCAATCTTGGGTCTGGCATTGGTCACTCTGGACAGGAACGTGGATTTACCAACATTGGGAAATCCTACCAGTCCGACATCAGCGATCACCTTCAACTCCAGATTTACCTCCAGCTCTCTTGCCGGCTGTCCCGGCTGTGCATACTTCGGAGCCTGCATGGTGCTGGTGGCATAATGCTGGTTACCATTGCCACCTTTACCGCCTTTTAGAAGAACAACCCGTTTGTTGTCTCCCGACATATCCGTAATTACCTGCCCGCTCTGTGCTTCTTTGATTACAGTTCCCGCAGGGACTTTGATAATAATATCTTCTCCGTCCTTACCACGGCAATTCTTTTTGCCGCCTTCTTCCCCGTCTCCGGCCTTGTACTTACGGATGTGCCGGAAATCGATCAGGGTATTCAGTCCCTCATCCACAACAAAGATCACGTCTCCGCCGTGACCACCATCGCCACCGTCAGGGCCGCCACTGGGAACATATTTTTCACGGCGAAAGGACACATGACCATCTCCGCCTTTACCGCTTCTTACGTAAATTTTAGCTCTGTCAGCAAACATTTTGTTCTCCTTTCCGACATAAAACTCTTTACGGACTAAAAGGGCTTCAAACAATCAGTATGTTTGAAGCCCTGGTTAAATCAACTTATTTCTCTACAGGATATACAGAAGCCTGCTTCTTGTCTCTGCCCTTTCTCTCGAAACGGAGAACGCCATCAACTAAAGCAAACAGAGTATCATCTCCACCGATACCAACATTGACACCGGGATGGATCTTTGTACCGCGCTGTCTGTAAAGAATATTTCCAGCTTTTACAAACTGGCCATCAGCTCTCTTCGCACCTAATCTCTTGGATTCGGAGTCTCTACCGTTCTTGGTAGAACCAACTCCCTTTTT
>OHLE01000843.1_pt1 | contig 14478 bp, 14 predicted proteins | sample 1568971 | NCBI WGS metagenome assembly OHLE01 (sample SAMEA3879556, study PRJEB24766) | human gut metagenome | biome: human-associated habitat; feature: feces | place: USA | collected 1985/1987
CAAAAATGGGGTGAGGAAAGAATATTTCCTCACCCCAACATTTATTATAGAACCTAAAATGGTCTGCAATCACTGTATGTGACTGCAGACCATTTTTCATTGTTTCTTGATATTGACGCCATAGGTTCGATGCTGCGCATCGAGTACAAAGGAAAAAGAAAAAGGCGGGACGTGGCGGTATTATTGTGATTCTGGGTTTGGCTCTCTTCTTTTAAACTTACAGCTCTCTCAATCGGAGCATTTTTTGCTTCGACGCAGCCTCATGCTTTTTTGCTCCGACCGGTCTCGTAATTGATGGAGATTCCAGGCTGGTTGTTATATACATAAACATTGAACTGGACTCCAGCACCTTTATCTTCGACACTGTAGGCTTCCATCTGAACACCCCGCGCCACAAGTTCCCGCTCCTTAAAAATGGGGGTGACCCGATAGAGTACATGGTGATTGGTTTCTTTGACATAGTCGGCTACCATGTTTTCAAAGGGCAGCATCCCTGTTACGTTAAGATATCGTGTCCCAGTAATGAGATTGCGCGGATTGGCGTTTTCTGCCGTCAGCTGATACCCAATCAAGTGGCAGCGGTTGTATAGATATTTGCCGTCAATGCCTTCATATTTGACTGTATGCCAGCCTGAGGGTTTGATGTTTCCGATGGCGCCTCGTTTTTTAGTCGGCATGGTAGAACGGCTTACGTTGGCAAAGGCTGCGCCGCAGCGCCCTAGACTGTCGAGCTTGCTGTAGTGTTCAAAGGAACTGGTGGAAGCCTTGTCCTTATCGGAAAAGCTCGGCACATTGTCATTGATGACAACATAAGGTTTGCCGGAAAAATCAGGAATGCTTGCTAAATCAAAGGAGGTTTGTGCCGCTGATACCTTTTGGGTGGCGACGGGCGCCGCGGCGGGCGCACTCTTTCTGGATGCTGCTTCCTTGGACTGGCCGCAGCCTGCTGCCATGAGTGAGAGGGAAAGTAAAAGGGATGCCGCGAAGTTCATGAGTTTTTTCATTTTTCGTATACCTCTTCTGTAATCTTGTCATGGGAAGAACCGGCAAAACTCCTTGTAAAGACGCAGTGCCAGGCCTTTGTTACATCGATATCAAAGAAAAAATCACCTGGATAGGACCGGTTCCAGTGATAGAGCACAATTTTTTCAATCCGGTCCAGGTAAGGGGCCGCTTCCCGGTCTTCAAGAAGGGCATATTCCTTAGGACCTGCTTTTTGAAGAAAATCTTCAGCCACTTCGATAGAAGCATTTTCTCCTTCAAAGAGGGCTGCCGTATAGGCGTCCATCCAAAGTTTTTGACCCGATACCTGGGCAAGGATTTCCTTCCTGAGGATCCGGTCCTGACTTTGACGGCGGTTGTTAAAGAGCAGGCCGCCTGCATCGTCGACACATGTGATGAGAATCATTGTAACATCGTTCCTTTCCGCAAAGTTGGGTACTTTGTCTATTATAACAAAATCCTTGCTGCGAATGCCTGTTTTCTTAAAAAAGAAGAAGCAGGGAAAAGATTATTTGGATAGTGAAAAGAGTCTTTGGCTGGAGCTTAGGTATCGTGAGCGATAGAAAACGTTTGTTTTATAAAATGAGCCCGTCTTTGAACAATCAAAGACGGGCTGACTCCATTGAAATGAAGTCCAATTAGTTTTTTTGAGCAGGTGCTTTAGGATGGCGTTCCAGAAACCTGAGGGAGTCGCCGCGGTCTACGACCATTTCATAGTTATGGCTAGAAAGGCTCGCATAAAGGGACTGGAGACGGCGCAGGAGGGAAACACCTCCACTGCGCCTTGTGACGCCAGGCACGGGCGGCGGGAAGAGGGGGACACGAAGTACATTGGCCCCGGAGTAAATCGCCATGACTTGTCCTTGGACATGGATGCTGTTAACAAGGGGAGAGGCGGCGATATTGGCCTTAGGGAACATCACGCGCAGGATGGCCGTGAGGCGCAGGAAGGTTTCCAGGTTACACGGCAGCTGATGACGGAAACTCGTTCCTTCCCTTGGAACAAAAGGAGATAGGCTGATTGTATCGGGATTGATTTCCTGGAGCATGGTAAGGTCACGGGCAAGATACTCCGCCATCTCATAAGGAGCCCCGACAAGGAATCCTGTATCAAGCTCATAGCCAAGGAGCTTAAGGTCGTTTAGGCAGTCTATTTTGGTTGATAGGGAATTCGACGGGGGATGGAGTCTTGAAAAGTGCAGGGGATCTGCCGTTTCAAAACGCAGGAGATACCGATCGGCACCGGATTTTTTCATTCGGCTGTAAGATAGGCGGCTTCGCTCACCAATGGAAAGGCCCAGCGCACAGTCCGGAAACTCCCCTTTGAGCGTTGAGATGAGGTTGCCCATGATAATATCTGTATAGTAATGATCTTCTCCTGATTCCAGGATGAATGAGCGCAGACCGAGTTCATACCCTTCTTTCAGGGCGCCGCGGATTTCCTCTGAATTGAGACGGAATCTTTTTTTATCCCTGTTTTCTTCTCGGAGGTCACAATAAAAGCAGTTTCGCGGGCAGTGATTGGTGAACTCCAGAACGCCCTGCATATAGACCCGGCGATGAAACAGATAATTCACCGCTTCCTGCGCGGCCGCAAAAAGCTTATTGCGCAGCGAAGGATCCTGGGAGCGCAGAAGCTCCAAATATTGTTCATCCGCAAGGGACGAACGCTGCATGAGCAGGTCGACAACATCCATGACAATTCCTCAACTTCCCTTTATTCGGTCACTACCGTCTACTTAACATTCCTATTATACTATATTGCGCGGCTTGTTACTAGATGGGTATGAAAAAATGCCCCATCTTGACAAGTGCGTTCCATTCCGATATACTTCATTTGTTATGGAGAGGTGGCCGAGTGGTTTAAGGCACCAGTCTTGAAAACTGGCGATCCTGCGAGGGACCGTGGGTTCGAATCCCACCCTCTCCGCCAATTAAAAATGAGATATGCGGACGCTTTCCGCATAAATTCAAATAACACCGCATGAGTCTTTGAAGAAGGACTGGTGCGGTGTTTCAGTCTTTTATCATTTCCACATATGTTTACATGAGTCCGTACCATCAAGCAAAGCTTGCGCACCAATTGCGCACCAGCTGCCCCTAAAAACATCCTCTTTTGATTCACCCCTATGGACTGTCCGAAAGGAGAAATTTCCCATGAACTTTTTTGATCTTTTATCGGCCCGCCGCAGCGTGCGTCAGTATACGGAAGAACCCATCGAGCGCAATAAGCTCCAACAGATTGTTGCCGCCGGACTCATGACGCCGAGCAGCAAGAACCTTCACAGTACAGAATTTTTAGTCGTCGAGGACCGGAGCCTCATTTCCCAAATGGCCCGCTGCAAGCCTCGCTTTGGGGAAATGCTTACACAAGCGACGGCGGCTGTCGTTGTATTGGGGCGCCTTGAATCCCATGCTTGGGTGGAAGACGCGTCCCTTGCTATGCTCGCGATGATGCTTGAGGCCCGGGAACTGGGAATTGGCAGCTGTTGGGTGCAGGTAAGGCATATGGTCTCCGAAAAAATAGGCTCTGATGGAAATCCCCTTACGTCGAATAAGGATCTGCAGGAACTGCTCCATTTTCCGGATGGGCTTGAGGTTGAAGCCATCCTTTCCTTGGGATATCCGCTCCATCCCATTCGTCCAAGAAAATTGGCTGACGTGAGACCTTTCCGGGTTCATTGGGGCAAGTGGGAGTAGGGCCATTTCCTCTTGCTGTTTGGGCAGCCGTAAAAAAGGGACGCAACGCATAGACATGGACAAGCGACAGGATCTGTACGTATGGAATGGGCGCTGCAGGTCTTGTTTTTTTGTCGCCTTTTGTCCCTTCCCACGAGATTTTTGAAAGTCAAGTTGTATCGACCTTCCTTTCTTTGGTAAAATGAAGGACAAAGCATTGCTTTTTCACCAACTTGCACTATAATGAAAGTGAATACATGTTTAGGATAGGAGGGGTGACAATGGGGTCCAGGACCATTGATGAGCTGCGGAAGCTGCTCCATCTGCCCGATGTGGAATATGGCCGGGAAAGCATCAGGCGCAGGAAGTGGCAGGAACCGCTTCCTGCCGCACTGCAAAAGCTTCGGGAATACCAATGGCAGGCACGCAACAAGTATAGCCCTTCCGAACTTTTTGTCCTACAGGGAAAAGCCGCGGAAAACTATAGCGATGAAACGGTTCACACTGGCCCCTGCCTTCACTATTATCCATCTTATTCGGCGCTCAGTGACAGCGAGCTACGGGGCTACTTTGGCTGGCGTACGCGGGTTCGTCGGGGACAGGTGGAACCATCAAACCTCACCTTTTACATCCTTTATGCCAATGAACTGATCAATCTTATTGGTGTCAAATCGCCGGAGGAGGGATACGAACGGCTCCTAAAGCTGCGGGACGACTATGGGCCGAAGGAACCGACCCTTATTATGCGCCTGAATGAGTGGCTTTTTCATTTCATGGTCTATTATGGGGTGACGCCCGAAAAACTCCCGCCCGTCGTGCAGAGTCTCATGGCCCTTGGTAAGGACCTTACGTATCTGGAAACGGAAGACCTAGTCCTTCATCATCATGAGACCGTTGAGGTCCTTTCTAGACATTCCAATTACAACCTTAAGAAATCCCTTCTCTATCATAAAGATCCTCTGCATTATGAACGCTTCATTGCCCTGATCTACCAAAAGATTGTGGCCTATTTCAAGGACCATCGACAGATGGGATTCATGGATACGTGCCTTGCCAGTGAAACCTATCGTTGGCTCGACCTTTTTGAAACGGCTTATTTTCTTCCTGAACGGCGGGAACGAAAAAAACTGATTTATCGATTCGATCAGTATGCATATGTAAAGACTGATGGGGAAATCTGGACCCTATGGTACCGAACGGCGGATAATAAGCATAGGCGGAGACTGGGATCCTATCTGCGCATGGCCGAAGTCCATTATCGAAAGCTCATGGAAGAGCCGCCCCTCCAGCCGCTTGAAACGCCGCCTAAATGGTTGGTGAAAAGTGTGGATGCCATTGTGGCCCATTTTCAGGAAGAAGCCGCACGTAAGGCACGGCAGGAAGTGTCCTTCGATTTGAGTAAATTGGGCTTAATCCGCAAGGATGCCGCACAAACGCGGGATAAGCTCATGACAGAAGAGGAAACGCGGGAAGAAAGCCTTCGGGAGTTGTCCAAGGAAGAAAGAAAGGAACCCGCTTTGACGCGGGTTGCAGAAATACGGCGCATTAGGTTCAGGTCAGACATTCTACATCCGCCGTGGAAGTTCTTCTATCAGAAAAAACTTCGGACACTGGAAAAAGAAAAAAGTACAGCCCAGATACCGCCCCCTCACAGAGTGCCCGTGGTGGAAAAGAAGGCACTTCCCTATGGCCTTACGGAGGCGGAAGCCGCTTTTCTTAGGGCACTGCTTACGCATGCATCCTATAAGGAAACGCTTCCTCCTGGCATGATGGTTTCCCTCATGATTGACCGGGTCAACGAGAAACTTTATGATGAATTTATGGATACGGTCCTTGCTGATGACGGAGGGCCGATGATCCTTGCCGATTACGTCGATGACCTGAAAGGAGTCCTACTGTGATCAAAATCCCAAAAAGAATTGCCCGGACCCTCATCAGTTCCTTAAAGGGCGGTGTCGTGCCCCGCATTGGCCTGCCTTATATTACTGTGGGGCGTAAGAACGAGATTGACGCGCTGCTCCACGATGTCTCCGTGATTGAAGAAGGCGGCGCCTCCTTCCGTTTTGTCGTAGGGCGCTACGGAAGCGGCAAAAGCTTCCTGCTCCAAACCATACGCAACTATATCCTTGAAAAGAACTTTGTCGTGGTGGACGGGGACCTGTCACCGGAACGGCGGCTTCAAGGAACCCATGGGCAGGGGCTTGCCACGTACCGTGAACTCGTGCGCAACATGTCGACCAAGACCCGCCCCGAAGGGGGTGCCCTTACGCTCATCCTCGACCGCTGGATTGACCGTGTCCAGGCCCTGACCATGGAAGAAACCGGCCTTGCCATGGGGGATGGGGCCCTTATTGACGCTGTGGAAAAAAAGATCCGCAAGGTCCTATATTCCCTGGGGGACATGGTCCACGGTTTTGATTTTGCCCGTCTCCTGAGTCTTTACTACGAGGCCTACCGCAGCGGTGATGATGCCCAAAAGGCCCTTGTCATCAAATGGTTCCGCGGGGAATACGAGACAAAGACAGAGGCCAGGAAAGAACTCGGCGTCAATATCATCATCACCGATGATGACTGGTATGAATACCTTAAAATCTTTGCCTATTTCCTGAAACAGGCTGGTTATGCCGGCTTTTTTATCCTGATCGATGAACTGGTCAATATCTATAAGATTCCCAATGCCATTTCCCGTCAATATAACTATGAGAAGATCCTTACCATGTTCAACGATACCATGCAGGGAAAGGCCCACTACCTAGGCATCATTCTCAGCGGTACGCCTCAATGCATGGAAGATCCGCGCCGCGGCGTCTATAGCTATGAAGCGCTGCGTTCTCGCTTGGCGGCAGGGCATTTCAGCGGTGACTACAAAGACCTGCTGGCACCCGTGATCTACCTTCAGCCCCTGACGCCGGAAGAACTGCTCATCTTGACGGAAAAACTGACGGAGATCCACGGCTTGCTCTATGAATATGACAATAAAGTGACCCAGGAAGACCGCATTTCTTTCATTCGTCAGGAATTTGCCCGCGTCGGGGCCGATTCGCATATTACGCCCCGGGAAATCATCCGTGATTTTATCGAGCTCCTTGATCTTGTCTACCAGCACCCGGATAAGACAATCGGTGATTTCCTCCAAAGCGGTGAGTTTGTCTATGCCAAAAGTGAGGAAACGCCCGACGGAAAGTTCGCCGAATTTACGCTTTGACTCGGTTGCTGTTTGTTGACAGGAAAGGATCCTGATTTTGTCTATTTTTGATGAATATGCTCCTTTTGTGCAGGATTTCATCTATCGAAATGGCTGGGACGAACTGCGCCCCATCCAAGTGGCCGCAGGGGACGCCATCTTCCATACCGATGATAACCTGCTCCTCACGGCATCGACGGCGTCAGGCAAGACGGAAGCCGCCTTTTTTCCCATCCTGAGCCTTTTTGATGCCAATCCGCCCAAGTCTGTGGGCTGTATCTACATCGGACCGTTAAAAGCCCTCATCAATGATCAATTCCAGCGCCTGACAGACCTTTGTTCCGATGGGAATATCCCTATCTGGCACTGGCATGGTGATGTTTCCCAGTCTCACAAAGCAAAGCTCATGCGCCATCCGTCGGGCATCCTGCAGTTGACCCCGGAATCCCTGGAAGCCATTCTGCTTCATAAGCATATGGCCGTTCCTAGGCTCTTTGGGGATTTGCGCTTTGTTGTCATTGATGAGGTCCATTCCCTGCTGCGCGGTGACAGGGGCGGACAGACCTTGTGCCTTATCGAGCGAGTCAGCCGCCTTGCTGGCGTCAATCCCCGCCGCATTGGGCTGTCAGCTACGATGGGGGACCCTGAACGAACAGGGGCTTTTTTGTCCCTCGGCACGGGGCGGCGCACCATCATTCCCCGTATACAGTCAAAAGGAAGCCGCTGGCGTCTTTCCCTTGAGCATTTTTATGTCAAGGATACCCAGGCCGGGGAAGGGCGGACCGATATCAAAGCCCTGCCCGTTCTCGATGAAAAGACCGATACGGCTCCTCGTGAGGCGGATCCCGGTCTTGGTTACATTTTTGAACATACGCGGGGAAAGAAGTGCCTTGTTTTTGTCAATTCCCGCGAAGAGTGTGAAGGAGTGACGACAAGCCTGCGCCAATACTGCGAACTGAACCATGAGGCGGACCGCTTCCTGATCCACCACGGAAATCTCAGCGCAAGTTACCGGGAAACGGCGGAAATGCTTATGAAGGATGAAAGCAAACCCTTAACGACGGTTACGACGTCGACCCTTGAACTAGGAATCGACATTGGTCGTCTGGAACGAGCCTTCCAAATCGACGCGCCCTGGACGGTCTCGAGCTTCCTGCAGCGTATGGGACGCACGGGACGGCGCGCCCTGCCGCAGGAAATGTGGTATGTCATCAGGGAAGACGAACCGGAAATCCGGGCCCTGCTGCCAGCGACCATCCCTTGGAAGCTCCTTCAAGCCTGTGCCTTAATCCAGCTTTACCTGGAAGAGCGCTGGGTGGAACCGCCGCGGCTTGACCGGCTGCCTTTCAGCCTTCTTTATCACCAGACCATGAGTGTCCTTGCTTCCTGCGGGGAGATGAGCCCTGCTGAGCTTGCCTCCCGCGTACTGACACTCAATTATTTTCACCGCATCACCCCTGATGACTACCGCGTCCTCCTGCATCATCTTATCCAAACGGACCACATCCAGTTGACGGAAAAAGGCGGCCTCATTGTCGGTCTTGCGGGGGAGCGGGTCATCAATTCCTTTAAGTTCTATGGCGTCTTTCAGGAAAGCGAGGAATATACTGTCCGCAGCGAATCCCAGGAACTGGGTACGGTTGTTGCACCCCCGCCGCCGGGTGAAAAGATTGCCCTAGCCGGCCATGTATGGCGCGTCCTTGAAGTAGACCGCAAACGGCATCTGATCTACTGTGAAATGGTAAAGGGCAAAGTACCGGCTTACTTTGGTGAATGCCCAGGTGACCTTCATACAAAGGTCCTGAAACGGATGCGCCAGGTCCTGCGGGAAGATACCCTTTATCCCTATCTCATGAAAAATGCTGTCAGCCGCCTTACGCAGGCGCGCTGCACGGCAACCCAAAGCGGTGCTGCTGATGAGAATCTGATTTTTTTGGGCGGCAAGATGTGGTGCTTCATTCCCTGGCTTGGAACCTATGGATTTCTTGCCATGGAGCGTTTCCTGCGCCTTAAATGCGGAGATAAGCTTGGCCTAAAGAATTTGGACCCCTTCCGGCCCTTTTTCATGCAGTTTACCATGGAAGCGGATGCGCCTACCTTTTATGCCGTCCTGCGGGAAGAGGGGGAAAAGCTCAATAATCCGATGGATCTGGTGTACCCAAACGAGGTCCCTTTATTTGATAAATATGATGAATATTTGCCCGAGGAACTTGTAAAGAAAGGATTTGCCTACGGCGTGCTCCGCATGGATGAAGTCAAGGACTTTTGCCGCAGCCTTTCAGCAGAAAAGGCAAGGCCGGCGGAACTGGTTGACGGGGCACCATCATGAAAAATAGGAGAAAAAAATGACCCAAACCATGGGAACCCTCATTGTCCTTTTATCGACAGGCATGTGGGGCATCTCTGGCGTGTGCGGCCAGTATCTGTTTGAACACACGCAGATTGATTCGACTTGGCTGATTGCTGTGCGGCAGATCCTTGCCGGTCTCATGTACATGATGGTAATAGTCCAAAGGGGAAAGGAACCGCTATTTGCTATTTTTCGCGCTCAGCGGCAAACCCTTTGGAAAATGCTCTTTTTTACCTTGGGCCTTCTGGGGTCCCAGTATGGTTTTTATTATGCCATCAAGCTCTCAAACGCTCCTACAGCAACGGTCCTCATTTACACAGCGCCTGTCTTTGTCGTGCTCCAGCAAGTGCTGATGCAGCATCGACCTGTGGAAAAAAAGGAAGCCGTGGGAATCTTTACGGCTCTTATGGGTGTCTTTCTTGTTTCCACCCATGGCAACCCGACTAGCCTTGTCATTTCGCCGGCTGCTCTTTTTTGGTCCATTTTGTCTGCCATTGCCATGACCCTTTACACGGTGGCGCCAGCGCATATCCTTAAAGAATACAGCAGTCCTTACCTGATGGGGTGGGGGCAGCTCCTTTCAGGATTCATCCTTCTTCCTTTATGCAATCCCTTTCATTCCGGGGTGGAAAGCTGGACGTTTTTTAGCATAGGAGCCATGGGCTATATCATTGTCTTTGGGACGGTTGTGCCATTTCTCATGTACTTTAACGGCCTCAAGGTCATTGGCCCCGTCAAGGCATCTCTCATCAGCTGCAGTGAACCTCTTTGTTCCGTCTTGTTTTCTGTCGCCTTTTTAGGAACCTTCCTTGCCCTGCCGGACTATTTGGGCGTTGTGTGTATTGTAGGGACGGTGGTGATGCTGAGTTTGAAATAGATTGATGGGGGAGCGCAAAAATCGGGCTCAAATTCCAGAATACTGTGCCTCCATTGCATCCATAAAATATGGATTAAGCAATGGAGGTATGTCATGATGCAGAATCGGAGCGATTTTTGCTTTGAGTACAATCATCCTAAAACCTTTACCATCTGCTCGGGATTCTTAGCCGGCTGTACTTTCTGCAGCGCCTTTACAATGGTGCCTTCTTCATCAATGAGGTAGGTTGAGCGTTCCGTGCCCATGTATTTCCGCCCGTACAGGCTCTTTTCCTTCCATACGTCATAAAGTTCCTGGACCTTATGTTCTGGATCGGAAAGAAGCGTAAAGGGAAGGGCGTAGGTCGTCACAAATTCCTCGTGCTTTTTGACGCTGTCCTTACTGATACCGATCACAACGGCGCCTTTTTCCGTAATGAGAGGGTAGCGTTCTTTAAAGCCGCAGGCTTGTTTCGTGCAGCCGCTTGTCAAGTCTTTCGGATAGAAGTAGAGGATGACTTTCTTCCCTTTGAAGTCTGATAGGGAGACTTCCTTTCCTTCTTGGTTCTGCAGGGTAAAATCAGGTGCTTTTGTTCCAACTTCAAGCATGGGTGTAATCCTCCTTAGAATAATGAAATTTCAGGACTCTTCCAGCTTTTTTGCTGGGCGTCCTTGATGATATCCCCCTGTTCAAGATGCCCGATGAGAAGGGCTGACGCAGGGTCGTGGCGCTGGTAGTTTTTCCTCACCAGGGCTTCATCGTAATTGGCATAGCAATAGCGGCAGAAATGAGAGCATGTATTATAAGCGCCGATATCGGCTCCAAGAAGACAGGTACAGCCTTCCCGCGGTGCTTTGCGGCGTGGTACGGAAAGTTTTTCACCAAGAGCTTCTTCGAGGACAGCCTGGGACAGACAGCCATTCGCATCGACATTGTCCCGCTCCAAGATGGCCGATTCACAGCACAGATGGATGGCGAGCCCTGTCTTTTTGGCAATTTCCGAAAAGGCATTGACGAGGAGCACCTGGTCATGGGCGCTGACGGGACGGGCTTCTGGAAAGTTGCGCTTTGTTTTTTCATAAAGATCGATGAAGCTAATGACCACTTGGTGTGTATAGCCTTGAAGCGTTTCTGCCATGGAGCGAAAGGCTTCGATATGGTATGCCGTCGTGTAGGTATGATTGATGAGAATGGGGTCGTAACGCCAGACGATGCGATTTGCGCCTATCTGATGGGACAGGTACTGGAACGCCGAAAGAATGTCCCTTTTGCTAGGCACGTTGGGTTCGATGTCCCTGCCATAGGGCGTAATCGTCACATGCCAAAAGGTATCAAAGATGCTCAGCGATTTTAGATGGGGCAGGATGGGATAGGGGTTCTTCGTACAAAAAACAAGGAGGTCAACGACACTGGGGTCGAGACGATAGCGCGTGACCTGATTTTCCGCATAAGGACTGCGGACTAGGACTTCACCGCTTTTTACTCGGTTCATGAACCAAGGGGTATAAAAAGCGGGTATATCCGTGCGGTTGCCTGTATTGAGGATCATGACCGGGCCTCCTTTCGAACGCAAATTCCTTTCTTCATATAGCATATATCGGTTGGGGGAAAAGAGGCAACGAGAAAGAATCTGCAATTTTCCTTCGTCTTTTTCCTCAATAAAGTGGACAAGATGAGTAGAACAAATTAGAATAGGAAGAGCTGTTAAATTGGGGGAGTCAGAGATATGAAACTAAATGAACTTGGCAAAGGGGAGACCGCCATGATCGATGCTTTCCATTTGCCTTTTGAAATTGAACGCCGTCTCCTTGCCCTTGGGATGACGCCGGGGACAACGGTCGATGTTGTGGACCGTAAAGGAAAGGGCGTCATGATTGTGACCGTCCGGGGCACCCGATTTGCCATGGGCTACAACCTGACACGCAATGTCGACGTGACAAGGGAGGTCTATCATGGCTGACGCAAAGACAAATCTCACCATTGGCTTCATTGGGAACCCGAACTGCGGGAAGACGACCTTGTTCAACGCCTATACAGGCGCCAATCTTAAAGTCGCGAACTGGCCGGGCGTGACTGTGGAAAAAGTAGAGGGTGCCATCCGCCACCACAACATGAATATCCGTCTTGTCGATCTGCCCGGGACCTACAGTCTCACAAGTTACACCATGGAAGAAATTGTTTCCCGGAAATTCATCCTCAGTGATGAGGTGGATGTCGTCATCAACGTAGTTGACGCATCGGCCCTTGAACGCAGTCTCTATCTGACGCTTCAGCTCCTTGAACTGGGTAAGCCGGTGGTCATGGCCCTTAACATGATGGATATTGTAGAAAAACGTGGGCTGGAGATTGACCTGCACCGGCTGCCAGAAATGCTCGGCATCCCGGTCATTCCCGTATCAGCTAGAAAGCGACGGGGCCTTGAAGTGCTCATTCACGCCGCGGCTCACCATAAGGACGTGAATACGACCGATCCCTTGATTCACGACCATGATCAACCCAGTACCCATGAACTCAATCATCAGGAATATGCCATGGTCTATTCCGATGATATCGAAGACCGAATCGACCAGATTTCCGCTTTTCTTGAAACTCATTATACGGATGTTCCCAATCGCCGCTGGGCCTCCATCAAACTTTTGGAGCGCGATAAGGAAGTGATGGAAAAGCTTCCTGTGAACTTGCCCGACGTGCTGGACCGGAGCTATGAAATCGATATCATTCGGCAAAAGTATGACTTTATTGAAGAAATCATTCGGGAAGTGGTCATCCACAAGGAAAAAAGGGATGAATTCACCGATCGTCTGGACCGAATCTTTACGGATAAGACATGGGGCATTCCTATTTTTCTTCTCATCATGGCCTTCATTTTTTTCCTTACCTTCACGGTGGGGGACTTTTTAAGCGGATTTCTTGAAGACGGTATTTCTGCCCTCACAGATTTTATGGCTGCCGCCATGTCGGCCCAGTTGGTCGCAAAGCCCCTGCAGTCCCTGATCCTTGATGGGGCCCTTGCGGGGGTGGGAACCATCATCACGTTTCTTCCCAATATCCTGATTCTTTTTCTGAGCCTGGGTTTTTTGGAGGACAGTGGCTATATGGCCCGCGTTGCTTATGTCATGGAAAATATCATGGGAAAGGTTGGGTTATCGGGCCGTGCCTTTATCCCTATGCTCGTTGGTTTCGGATGTACCGTGCCTGCCATTATGGCATCCCGAGGTCTTGAAAATAAACGGGACCGCTACAAGGTCATGCTCGTTACTCCGTTCATGAGCTGCAACGCTCGCCTGACCATCTATATTCTCTTTTCGGAAATCTTCTTCAATGAATATGCGATGGTGGCTGCTTATTCCATGTACATCATTGGCATTTTTGTTGCCATTGGCGTTTCCCTCTTGATCCATTGGACCGATGTTGCCCGTCATCTGGACAAGGAGGATTACCTCCTCATTGAGCTTCCTGAATATAAAATGCCGGATATGCGTACAGTTGGCATCTATGTTTCAGATAAAGTCAAAGGCTACCTGCAAAAAGCAGGAACTATCATCTTCTTAGGGACAATCGTGATCTGGGGGCTCTTGAACTTTGGACCCCAAGGGTATACGGAAGATCCGACACAAAGTCTGGGAGCTCTCTTAGGACACTCCCTGGTGCCTCTTTTTGCTCCTATTGGACTGGGATTTTGGCAGATTACGGTGGCCCTTCTTGCAGGAATTTCAGCAAAAGAAGTGGTTGTATCAAGCTGTGCCGTTCTTTTTGGAATCACCAATGCAACAAGCGGAGAGGGCATGGACCGGTTTCAGCAGGCTCTTGAAAGCATTGGTTTTACTTCCATTAATGCCTTGTGCCTCATGGTCTTTTGCCTGCTTTATGTCCCCTGTGTGGCAGCCCTTGCGACTATCAGGAAAGAATCAGGAAGCTGGGCCTGGACCCTTGGTGAAGCGGTGTTTCAGCTCGTGACGGCATGGGTGGTGACCTTTGTTGTTTATCAAGGATTTCAGATTATCTTCGGAGCGTAAATCACTCCAGCCCAGGTAAGGTACGAGCCCTTTCTTCAAAAGAGAACACGGGGTATTACGGAACGCAACGAAAAATAAAAGACGCCTCAAGCTGAACTTGTAAATGGATCCAGCTTGAGGCATTTTTGTCCTTTATGGGCGTGCAGTAACAATTCCTTGCGGCTGCAAAATTGCGAAAACTGTTTTTGTGCACAATGAAACCCGCATGTCCTTTTGTGTTTTGCTTGCGTTATTTTGAGAGGAAGCATCAGCCATATCAAAAGAGTAGCCCGTTAATAAGTTCAACTGCAAACTAAGAGTGCCGATCCGAACCAGTGCTGACGTTCAGTTTGTGGCCTACTTCATGATGATGGATCGAGAACCTGCTGCACCATGTTCCGTCATTTTAAGA
>OHLE01000846.1_pt1 | contig 14435 bp, 6 predicted proteins | sample 1568971 | NCBI WGS metagenome assembly OHLE01 (sample SAMEA3879556, study PRJEB24766) | human gut metagenome | biome: human-associated habitat; feature: feces | place: USA | collected 1985/1987
ATAAAGGAGGAAGCAACCCGTGCGTGTACGATTTCTCCTTTTTTCGTGGCGAATCCGATGACCGCACCTGTGTGGTTTCCTTTTGCTTCTGTCTCATTCGGAAGAATGTTGTTTTCAGAAACTGTGGAAATGAATGTAAACGGTTTGTCGAATTGAATCACAAAGTAGTTTTTGAAGTTTTCCGGTACACCACCGCTATTTTTGGTCGAATAGCCGATAATTTTATTTTCTTCCGGAATTATTTTTACGTAAGAACCTTTGTCGAAAGCATCTACAATAACGTAGGCGTTTTTAGTCTCCGGATACGTGAAACGGAACATGGCGGCACGTTCCGTAGGAGCAAGCTCGGTCGTAACATCGTGGTCGGCAAGATACACCTTATAATAATAAGGCTTGGCGACTTCCGCTTTGTGAGAGAACCAACTGGCACGTCGGTCTTGATCGAATACCAGTCCGCCGGTGATAGGCATGATGGCAAACTGCCCGTAGTCGTTCATCCAGGGACTGGGCTGATGTGTTTGTTTGAATCCCCGGATTTTGTCGGCATCATACGTGTACGCCCAACCGTCTCCCATTTTACCGGTCTGCGGTGTCCAGAAATTCATTCCCCACGGCAATGCCGTAGCCGGATACGTGTTTCCGGTAGACAGTTCAAACTTGGATTGAGTGCCTACCAGTGTGCTGACATAGTCTACCGGATTCTTAACGGCAGAAGATTGCAGGCTGTACAACACGGCACCTCCAAGAAATAGCAAGTGTTTAAATGAAAAATGTGTTTTCATGAACAAATGAATTTATAGATTTGAAAATAATTTCTACGACGAAAATAGGGAGAAAAGGAATGTGCTTCTAGTAATAGAGAGGTTAAATCGCCTCTTGTCGCTAAAATTAACTACTCTGGCACGGAAATTTACTTATATTCCGGTCAAAAAAAAGCTCGGAATGTTTTTTTGTTTACCTTTGTCATATAGCAAATCTAAGAATAATACACTATGGGAAAACAGTCGGTTTATATTCTATTATTTTTTCTTAATCTGTTGATACATAACGCTTATGCTTATAATTTGAAGCAAGTTGCAGATAAAGAGTATATGTCTAATAGTTCGATTACATCTCTGTGCCAGGATGAGCGTGGATTGATGTGGATCGGGACCTGCGACGGACTGAATATTTATGATGGACAGGAGATTGAGGAATTTAAGACTCGTGACAAAGAGGATTACTTATCTGGTAATCTGATTGACAATATTGTGTATACGGGCGAAGATGTTTACTGGATTCAAACCTACTATGGGCTGAACCGTTTGAACCGGAAAACCAATACAATCACTCACTATAATGAATTTCAGAAACTCTTCTTTATGAATAAAGATAGTCATGGTAATCTGTTCATTATCCAGGATAGTAACTGCATTTATTATTATCATAAAAAAGAAGGAGTCTTCAAGAAAATCAATATCACGGGAATCCCGATTTCCGATATCGTAAACTTCTTTATCGACGGTAACAACCGGATGTGGGTAGTCATGAAAGGATATAACCGCTGTTATGATATACAGCAGGAAGCCGCATCGGGAGATATCACCCTGTTACCCCAGAAAACGAACCTGATTTATCAGACTTCCTTGATTTATTGTTTCAATGACGAGCAATCTCTTTATTACATAGACAAGGAATTTAATTTCTATGCTTTCCATATTCCGACCCAGAAGAATGAATTTATTGCCAATCTGGGTAAGGAAATACAGGAACGTGGCAAAATTTCGTCCATCGTTCATTATCATAACAGCTATTTTGTGGGCTTTTTGATGGATGGCATTCTCCTGTTGGAGAAACAGAAGGAGACGGATCATTATCAAATTCAGTCGTTACCTATCAACAGTGGTGTATTCTGTCTCAAGAAAGACCGTTTTCAGGATGTTGTCTGGATTGGTACTGACGGGCAGGGCGTTTATCTTTATTCGAACCCGCTTTATTCTATCAAATCAATGGTGCTTAGCAATTATACCGAGAAAATAGAACGCCCCGTGCGTGCCATCTATCTTGATGATGAACGTACTTTCTGGGTGGGAACCAAAGGAAACGGAATTCTAAAAATCTATGATTACGAATTCGATAAAAACATCTCCGACTGTCGGGCGGAGGTGTTGACTACCTCTAATAGTGCTTTGAGTAGTAATGCCGTTTATTGTTTTGCCAAGAGCCACCGGAATTTGCTTTGGATAGGAGACGAAGAAGGATTAACTTATTATTCATATCGGGAAAAACGTATTAAGAGTATACCGATACGGATCGGTAACGAAGATTTTAAATACATCCATGACATTTACGAAACAGCAGATTCCGAACTGTGGCTGGCGAGTGTCGGCATGGGAGTGGTGAAGGCTCGTATTGCCGGAACACCGGACAATCCGGTGATTGTGGATGCGCAACGTTACGTCATCAATGACGGTGAACTGGGATCGAACTATTTCTTTACTATTTATGCGGAGAATGAAGCCAACTTGTTGTTTGGTAATAAAGGATATGGAGTGTTCCGTTATAACGAAACGACGAACGGCCTGGAACCGGTGTCTACTCATAAATACGAAAACATGACCCTGAATAATATTCTCGCCATCAATAAAGACAGCAGCAATAACCATCTTTTTGGAACGAGCTACGGATTGATAAAGTACACTTCGGAAACTTCTTATCAGCTCTTCAATGCCAAGAATGGTTTCCTGAATAATACCATTCATGCAATTCTTAGAAACTCGTCCGACAACTTCTGGTTGAGCACCAATCTCGGATTAATCAATTTCGATACGAAACGGAATGTCTTTCGTTCGTATGGCTTTGGAGATGGTTTAAAAGTGGTAGAGTTTAGTGACGGTGCCGGTTTTCGGGATTCCCGGACTGGTACTCTGTTCTTTGGCGGAATTAATGGAGTCGTGGCTATCCGGGCGGATGGCCGTCCGGAGCAGCTTTATATGCCTCCTGTTTATTTTGATAAGCTGTCTATCTTCGGTGAACAATACAATCTGGGCGAATTTCTCACCCGGAAAAAAGAAACTGAAGTCTTGAATTTGCAGTATGACCAGAATTTCTTTTCTGTTTCATTTGCCTCTGTGGATTATCTGAATGGTAATAACTGTACCTATTTCTATAAACTAAAAGGATTGAGTGACCAATGGGTAAACAATGGTTCGGAAAGCGGAGTCTCTTTTACGAATATGGCTCCCGGCGAATATACCTTACTGGTGAAATATTACAATAGTGTCTTTGATAAAGAGAGTGATGTCTATTCTCTGGTGATTCGTATAGGTGATCCGTGGTATGCTTCCTGGTGGGCTTATTTGATTTATGCCCTGTGTCTGCTTTTACTGGCAGCCTTGCTGATACGTTCCTTTATCCTGCGCTCCAAACATAAAAAGCAGGAATTGCTGAACGAGATAGAGAAACGCCATCAAAAGAATGTCTTTGAGTCCAAACTTCGTTTCTTTACTAATATCGCACATGAATTTTGTACTCCGCTGACTTTGATTTATGGTCCTTGCGGACGGATCCTTTCATCGAAGGGACTTAGTAAATTTGTCGTGGACTACGTACAGATGATTCAGACGAATGCGGAGCGTCTCAACAACCTGATTCATGAGTTGATCGAATTCCGTCGGATTGAAACGGGAAACAGGGAAGTGCGGGTTGAATCATTGAATGTGTCTTCCATTGTGAAAGGAATAGCCAAAACGTTTGTTGAAATGGCTAAATCCAGAAACATCACTTTCTTGAGCAAGATACCCGAGCAGGTGATGTGGAACTCGGACAAAGGATTCCTGAATACGATCATTATTAATCTGATTTCTAATGCCTTTAAATATACTCCCGACGGACAGAGTCTCAAGATTGAAGTGGATACGAGCCGGGAAAATATGCTGGCTCTTCGTGTAGCAAATGAAGGAAGTACCATCAAGGAAAAGGATTTTCAGTATATTTTTAATCGGTATGCCATTTTGGATAATTTCGAGAATCAGGATGAAAAGAACTTTTCACGGAATGGCCTGGGGCTGGCTATTTCTTATAATATGGCTAAGTTGCTGAATGGTACATTGAAAGTGGAAAACACTTCTGACGGATGGGTGATGTTTACATTAACCTTGCCGGTCATGGAGCTGACTACCGGAGTGTCGGAAACCAAACGACTGATGGCGGAATATATCCCCAAGATAGATACTCAACCGATATTGAAACTTCCCCAGTATGAGTTTGATAAGATGCGTCCTACGCTTTTGGTTGTCGATGATGAAATCGAAATGCTATGGTTTATTGGAGAAATCTTCTCGGCTGACTTCAATGTGGTAACCTTGCAAGATCCCGAACGGCTGGATCAGGTGATGAATGAGGTTTATCCGAATGTGATTATCTGTGATGTCATGATGCCGGGAATGGGTGGCATTGAACTGACCAGGCGGATTAAATCGGTGAAAGAGACGGCGCATATTCCTATTATTGTGGTTTCCGGACGACACGAGATGGAACAACAGATGGAAGCCCTTTCTGCCGGTGCGGAAATGTATATCACAAAACCGTTTAGTGCGGAGTATCTTCGTATCTCTGTCTGTCAGGTGATAGAACGGAAAGAGGTGTTGAAAAATTATTTCAGTTCGCCGATCAGTTCTTTTGAAAAGTCGGACGGGAAGTTGACGCATAAAGAGTCGAAGAAGTTCCTTCAGTCGGTTTTGAAGATTATCAATGATAATATAACGAACAAAGATTTGACTCCGCGTTATATCGCCGATCGACTGGCAATCAGTCCCCGGAGTCTTTATCGGAAGATGGAAGAGATAGGAGAGGATAGCCCGACCGATCTGATTAAGGAATGTCGTTTGCACATAGCGAAAGATTTATTGCTGACCACTAAAAAGACGATTGATGAAATTGTATTCGATTCGGGATTCTCGAACAAAGTTACTTTCTTTAAGGTGTTCCGTGAAAAGTATGAGTGCACGCCAAAAGAGTTTCGGATGAAACATTTGGAAGAGGTTCAGCAGTAGCCTGTGGCGGGAATTTTTAAAGAAAAAGAAGAAGTAAATATCCGTGTTAATATAGTAAATATCCGTGCCAAAAGGTAAAAAAGGATAGTTAATTTTCTTTTGGTAGAGTTTAGTGATTTTATCTTTGTTTCATCGAAGTTTTTAAGTAGATAAACTTGAAAAGTATTAATTTATTAATCTTTAATCTAATGAAAAGGAAACTTAGTTTTTTATTTCTTTCAGCATTGACCATTCCATTTTTTATGGGTTCGTGCAGTGATGATAAAGAAGAACAGGAAGTGAAACCGGCAACAGATCTGGTTGTCGATAATAATTCGGTGACACTACTACAAGGAGACGAAATTACGGTGAGTATCACCTCCGGTAATGGCGATTATTATGTGAAGCCATTTGATGAAAACGTGGCGACGGCTACAATCAATGGTAATAAGGTGACTATTAAAGCTACCGAAAATAGCCAGTTGGAAGAAAATAACCGTACGGAAACCACTATATTAATAGTAGATGGACGTAAGAAAGTGGCTAGAGTGCTGGTTCGGGTAGCAAAACTCTGGGATTTGACGGTAGATGCACCGGAAGAAGGTTTTGACCTTTTTATCGGTGAAAAGAGACTGGTGAAGATTTTGACCGGTAACGGAGATTATCAGATTTCCATACCGGAAGGTGCTGATAAGTTTTTGGAAGTGGGTGAACTATCCGGACAAGTTATTCCGTTGACTGCCAAGTTCGAGACTGGAGCCGATCCGGTAAATATTACGATAACAGATAAGAAAGGTAAGACAATCACTATTCCTGTGGTAGTGAACATCGTGGATCTGACACTGAAAAGTGATGAAGCCACTTTTGCCGAACCGGATGCCGAATCTCAATATATCTCTATTGAGAGAGGTAATGGCGGATATAGTTTCGCTTATCAGGTGGGAGACGGCGAGCCTACTACGGATGCAACGATTGTGGAAGCTACTGAAAAAGAGAACCTGATTACCTTGAAACCCAAAGCTAGAGGTGATGTGAAAGTGATTGTGACAGACCAGAAAGGTTCTGTGGAGGAGATTTCGGTGAAAGTGAATCCATATAACCTTAAACTGGAAAATGAAGCAACTTCTTTAATCATCGGTGGTTATGAGGCATCTACAGAAATAGCTATTACCAGAGGAAATGGTGATTATAAGTTGGCACAACTCACAGATGATAATAAAACCTATTTGAAAACCGCAGAATTGATTACGGAAGACGGGGCTACCAAGTTAAAACTAACAGGAAAGAAGCTCGGGACTACCACACTGGAACTGTCTGATGCGGCAGGTCAGAAATTGACGTTACCAGTTTATGTGAATCCGGTATGTTATCGTATGGAATATGACGTATGCTTTAAAATTGATATTAAAAAGTATGCCGAATCACATTCAGAGGTGAAAAGTATGAATCAGCTTACTTTTGAGGTTGTGTTCTACCCGACTTATACTCGTTCTATGCAATCGTTTATAGGTTTGGAAAGTGTATTCCTGCTTCGTGCAGAAGCTAAGGATGTGAATCCGCGTTTTGAAATAGCCACTAAAATTAATGGTAAGAGTGATCCCCGTTTCCGTAGTCAGCAAACTATTTATTGCGATGATTCGGAAGGTGGACGTAAGACTCCGGGTAAATGGTATCATATAGCCATTGTATATGATGGAACGAAATCAAGTACTAAAGAGGCTTATAAAATGTATATAAACGGGGTGAGAGAAACGTTGACTCCTGCAGATAACTCTTATGAGGATTGTGCCCCTAATTCATCTCTCAATCTGACAGATGTAGGTGGAAATGATAAAGCACTGTTGATTGGACGTTCCGGAGATTCATATCGGGTAGGATATTGCAAAGTTTATCAGGCACGGATGTGGAAGAGAGCGTTGGACGAAAGTGAAATTAAAGCGAATATGTGCAAAATCCTTAATGCAGAAGAACACTCTGACTTGATGGGATATTGGGTATTCTCGAAAGGTGTCGGAGGTACTACAGTTTTTGAAAATTGGGGAAATGGCGGCAGCGGATTGGATGCGCAAGTTTGTTTGCAGAATATAAGCGAAAATAAACCTGCCTGGGGAGCGGAACTTCCTGCAACTTATAATGGAGATAAGAGCCGCTTTGAACCAATTGAATGTCCTCATTCATACTAAAACTAGGAATATAATAATATGAGAAACAATATGATAACAAAAAAACTAATCAAATTTGCCCTGCTGTTTTTTCTTATCGGACTGACGGCTTGTGACAATAAACTGAATCCGGGATTTGATCCGGATGATTATGAACCGATTGTTCCGCCTGAACCTGTTAGAACAATGGATGCAATGGCTAGTGGCGAGCGAGTAGTACTTTCGGGTGCTTCGTTGACGGATATTGTTCTGAAATGGACGCCTACCGAGAAACACGGAAATACAGTATATCGTTATGAAGTATTGATTGATACGATCGGGGGAGACTTTACCAAACCGTTAGAAACGATCTTTTCTGACAATAACGGTTTGGAATCGCAGTTGACTTTAACCCATTATCAGGCAAACACAATAGGTAAACTGGCTAAATTCCGTTGCAATACTAACGGCACACTGCGTTGGAAGGTGCGTGCTTATTGCGGATTGGATCAGGCTCTTAGTAGTCTGGAAGGTTATTTCGTAATTTTTATGATGGACGGCATTGATGATATGCCTTCTGAAAACGAGCCGGTTTATATCACTGGCGTGGGTACGGAAGATGATGGTGATGAAGCGGAAGCACAACAAATGCTCCGTCAGAATGAAGGAATCTATCAGACTTTCACTCAATTGAAAGCCGACCAGCCATTTATATTTATGTCTACTGTAGAAGGTCGCAAATGCTATTATTATGTAGACGACAACGGAGTGTTGCGTGAGCGTAATGATGGTGAAGACTATACAGTTACGGTTCCTCAATCAGGCATCTACCGGATTACCATCAATATGGGTGAACAAACGATCAGTTACGATGAAATAGGAGCTGTATATCTTTATAACCATTCGGGTGGGTATAGACAGGATTTCAACTATCTGGGATATGGCAAATGGGGTGTGAAGAATTATACTGCCCGGAAACAAACGGAAAGTTGGGCAGGAAGCGGTGAAACCCGTCATAGCTTTAAGATGGAAATCAACGGAACAACCTACCGTTGGGGACATAAGGAGAAAGATAAAGGGCAACCGAATCTGACTACCGACAACAGCTATTATAATTTATATCAGCTGGCATTGGGCACAGATCCATGGGATTACAGTTTCCGTTTCTGCGACGAATTACTGCAATGGGGTGAAAAGCAGGGAAATGTCTATTATGCTACGGTGAAAACCGATGTAACCCTCTATTTCAATGCAGAGTTTGGAACGTACACCCACCGTTGGGTAGCTTCGGAAACGAATGAAGATTAAAACTGAATAATAATATGAAGAACTATATAGTATCATTATCAAAAAGAGCTTTGTTGTTAAGCGGTGCACTGGCAATATTTACAGCTTGTGACGACGGCGATCTGGGAGACATCTACAAAGGTAATTCATCCGGTGAATATGTGTCGGATGTGAACTGGACAGATGCAGCCGACAAAAGTACGGGAACTTATATCAAATATTTCTATGAGAATGCCAGCGGACGGGATACCTTTTGCGGAAGCATTTACTGGGAAAAACCGAATACACCGGAAACCGGAGAACCGGCAAGCACGGGCGGTAGCGGCGGATGGTCGCAGGGACATGCATTGGACATCGTGATCGATGCTTCCGTCACGCAAACAATCCCGAATATCAAGCTCATTTGTATGAAAACATCATGAAACCTTTCCTGCCGGCTTTTGATGACTGGAATGAACATTGCGGTTATGGTGGCAAAGACTTCTGGAATAACTTCTATGATGATATGGAATGGATGGCACTGTCTTGTCTGCGGGTTTATGAATTGACTGGCGATCAGGATTACTACAGTGCGTTGATGAAGATGTGGAACCATATCAAGGGAGCGAAGAATGACTATAAAGGGGTAGGAGGAATGGCATGGAAAACGGATGCGCCGGCTTCACGTATGTCTTGTTCCAATGGTCCCGGTTGCCTTCTGGCTATGAAATTGTATCAACTTACCGTTAAGGAGGCTAAAGATGGCTGGGAAGAGCAGGCTGCTTATTACCTGAACTTCGCCAAAGAGGTATACAACTGGATGACGGCTTATCTGTGTGATATTTCCACCGGACAGGTATATGATAATCTTAGTATTAAAGATGACGGAACACCGGGAGATCCTGATAAAGTAGCCTTGTCTTATAATCAGGGAACATTTATGGCGGCTGCCCTGGAGCTGTACAACGCTACAGGTGAGGATGAATATCTTCGTAATGCGGTTGCTTTCGGCTCTTACCAGGTGAATAAGAAGATGGATTCCAACTATCCGGTATTCAGTGGTGAAGGAAATTCGGGAGATAATCTTTTATTCCGTGGAATATTTGTCCGTTACTTCCTGGATATGGTGAAACAGCCGACTAACAGCCTTTATCCGGAAAAGACCAAGAATAAGTTTATCGCTGCATTGCGCAGCTGTTCTGATGTGCTTTGGACGTTGGCTCATCCCGAAGGCTATTATGTGTGGGAGTACGATTGGGCAAAAGCACCGACCTTCGGTAATCGTGACAACAGGGAAGATCGCCTGACAATTTCCTTGAATGCGGAAGTCCCGGGAGCAACAATGATTGAAATCCGTGCCCGTTATGAAGACTGGGTGCAAGGTAAAGCAACGGAAAAGGCCAACTGGGTCGGACCGGATTTCGGTAAGAAAGCAGAGGAATAAGATTGATTTATTACACATAGAAAATCGAAAAGAAAGATGATACATATAAAAAGAAATATTTGTCTGGTGGCTGTTTCTTGCACTCTTCTTGCAGGTATACCTTTGCAGGGTGTGGCGCAAACGGGAAGAACGGCAAAGGTGCAGACCACACAAAACCATAAAATAACAGTGTCGGGTACGGTATTGGACAAGACGACAAATGACCCGTTGATCGGTGTGTCTGTTGTCGTGAAAGGGGTGGCCAATGCAGGTACGATTACAGATATGGATGGTAAGTTTACATTGAAACTGCCTTATGCGGAAGCTCCGTTGGTGTTTTCTTACCTGGGTTACCAGCCACAGGAAATTGTTCCCGGTGCAAAGAAGGAACTGACTGTCTTACTACAGGAAGATACGAAAGCCTTGCAGGAAGTGGTTGTGGTAGGTTATACCAAACAACGTAAAGAAACGATGATCGGTTCTGTTGCTACCATCACGACAAAAGATCTGACGCAAAGTCCTACTGCCAATATCAACAATGCGCTTGCCGGACGTCTGCCGGGGTTGATTGTAAACCAGTATGCGGGTGGTGAACCGGGTGTGGATCAAAGTGAATTGTTTATCCGTGGTAAGGCAACTTACGGTAACCAGAGTGCCATTGTCATTGTCGATGGAATCGAACGTGACATGAGTTACCTCGCACCGGATGAAATTGAAACATTCACTATCCTGAAAGATGCTTCCGCCACTGCCGCTTATGGTATCCGTGGTGCAAATGGTGTAATCGTTATTACTACCAAACGTGGTAAGGCAGCGGAAAAGGCAACCGTGAACCTGAAAGCCTCTATCGGTATTAACCAGCCGATCGGTTTCCCCGAATATTTAGGCTCTGCCGATTATGCAACTTTATATAATGAAGCCAGATTGAACGATGCCAAGATGACGGGCGCAGACATCAGCAGTTTGAACCTTTTCTCTCAACAGGCGATTGACAATTTCCGCCGTGCGAAAGGAGACAATTCCGATGGTTTGGGATATGACTGGGATTATTATGATTTTGCCTTCAAACCCGGTTTGCAGGAAGATGTCAGCCTCTCCATTCGTGGAGGTACGGACAAGGTACGTTATTATGTATTGGCCAATTACTTTTCACAAGGCGGTAACTACAAATATTCGAATGCCGGTGAATATGACTCGCAAACCAAGTTCACCCGTTACAACTTCCGTTCGAACATCGATATCAACATTAATCGTTATTTGAGTACCCGTTTGGATTTGGGGGCCCGTATTACCGACCGTAATGCACCGGGTACAACAGCCGGTCGCCTGATGACCATCTGTGCTACCCAGCCTCCATATCTGCCCATCCTGGTGGAAGAAAATGCGCATCCGCAGAATGAGGAATACATTCAGCAAAATCCTCGTGGAATGCTTTATGGTGACAATATCTACCGTTACAATCTTCTGGGTGAATTGAGCCGTACCGGTTATCTGAATGAAAAGAACACGTATCTGAATGGTAGTTTTGCCATGAATCTGGATATGGAATTTCTGACGAAAGGATTAAAAGCGGAAGTGATGTTCTCTTATGATGCTTCTGAAGGACGATGGATTAATCGCAAACTGGATACTTACAAAGACGGTTATCGTGAATATCCGAAATATGCGACGTTTATGCCGATCGAAGGTTCGGATGCTTATATGGCAGGCGGACACTATACGGGTGCTTACAAAACGGGTAACAAATATGATATTGACCAGACTATTGGCAACGGATTCAGTCATAACGCTTCTGACGGACGTACTTATATACAGGCACGTTTGGATTACAACCGTTTGTTTAGCAACCGCCACGAAGTGACCGCCATGTTATTGGCAAACCGTGGTAACCGTACTGTTAACAATGAACTGGCTTATCATAGCCAGGGTATCACCGGACGCTTTGCTTATTATTATAATCAGAAGTATCTGATGGAATTTAACTTCGGTTACAATGGTTCCGAAAACTTCGCTCCGGGCAAACGTTACGGGTTCTTCCCAGCTGGTTCAATCGGTTGGGTAGTCTCTGAAGAGGAATTTATGAAAAAGGCTTCCTGGATTGACTTCCTGAAAGTAAGAGCCTCCTATGGTTTGGTAGGTAGTGACAACGTTAGCAGCCGTTTCCCATATCTGGCTTTCTACGGTGGTGGCAGCGGTTATGATTTCGGTAATAACTTTGGTACGAATGTAGGCGGTACTTCCGAAGGTAATCTGGCTAATGCGAATCTGACTTGGGAGAAAGCCCGTAAACTGAATGTCGGTATCGACTTTACTACCCTGAACCAACGTTTGGCATTGACGATAGATGCATTTTATGAATATCGTTTTGACATTATTACAGATATGAATAGTGACGGTATCATGGGATATCCGGATATTGTAGGTAAAGATGCAGCTTTACAGAATCTGGGTGAAGTAAGCAACCGCGGTGTGGATATCGAATTGAGCTGGAATGATAAGATTGGAAAGGATTTCCGTTACTATATTCGTCCGAACCTGACTTTCTCCCGCAACCGTTTGGAATATAAAGCGGAAGTTGCCCGCAAGAACTCCTGGCGTAAAGAAACCGGTAAACGTTTATACGAAAACTTCGTCTATGTGTTCGATCATTTTGTAGCCGATCAGGAAGAGGCTGACCGCTTGAACAAGATCGGTTATCAGCCGTGGGGACAATTAATTCCGGGAGATGTTGTTTATAAGGATTTGGATCGTAACGGAGTGATTGATGATGAAGACCGTACAGCAATGGGAAATCCGCGTAGTCCGGAACTGATGTTCGGTATTCCTTTCGGTTTCCAGTATAAGAACTTTGATTTTAGTGTATTATTGCAAGGTGCGACAAAATCATCTATTCTGTTGAATGGGGCTGCTGTATTTGACTTCCCGCAATTTGAACAAGATAAGATCGGACGTGTGAAGAAAATGCATCTGGACCGTTGGACACCGGAAACGGCTGCTACTGCCAAATATCCGGCATTGCATTATGGAACACATGATAACAACAAGAATGGAAACAGTAGTTTGTTTTTGTATGATGCTTCCTACCTGCGTCTTAAGAATGTGGAAATTGGTTACAATGTATCACCCAAATTATTACGTAAATTCCATGTGCAACAGGCACGTATCTATGTGCAAGGTCTGAATCTGTTGACTTTTGATAAACTGGGTGATGTGGATATAGATCCGGAAACGAAATCCGGAGACGGAGCTTCCTGGTATCCTATTCAAAAGGTATTCAATTTTGGTATTGATATAACATTCTAAATAAGATAGAAATATGAAAAAGTTATATAGATTTTCAGCAATTGCTTTATTGGTCCTGCCGTTGGTCTTTACTTCATGTAGCGATTACCTGGATCGGGACGATGATGATAATATTACGGAAGCGGACGTTTTTGCCCGTTACGAAAAAGTGAACGGACTGGTTTCCGACGTATACGCGGCTGCAAAGAAAGCAGACCGTCCGCTGGTGTTCTTCGAGCACTTCAGCAACAGTGCCATTACGGACGAATGTGAAGGAACCAACGTAGAGGGAAACATTACGAATAACTTCAATAACGGTGCCTGGAACCCGAATTCTTTGCCCGGTAGTGTAGGGCAATATTGGGAAGCTCTTTATGAAGGAATCCGTAAAGCGAACCTGATTATAGAAAATGTACAGAAGTATAACACGCCCGACAACCCACAGCAGGATGGTGATCTTCGCAACCGTATCGGTGAGATGTATTTCATGCGTGGTTATTTCCACATGCTGTTATTGCGTATGTATGGCGAAGCTCCTTATATTGACCGTGTGATTAATGCCGGAGATAATATGGACTTCAAGAAAGAATCTGTTCATTCGATGGTTGAAAAGATTGTGACGGATGCGCAAACTGCTTATGGCATGGTTCCTAATAAGTATGTGAAAACTTCCGAGAACTTTGGTCGTGTGGATAAGGGAGCCTGTTTGGGATTGATTTCTTTTGTTCGCTGGGTAGCGGCTACTCCGTTGTGGAATGGTGCTTCTCAATATGGATACAACTTGCGTCGTGTGTTTGAAAATGAGTATGCTTATGATGCTACTCGTTGGAGAAAAGCCAAAGAAGCGGCTAAAGCCGTTTTGGATTTCGAAGTCGGCGGAACCAAGCGTTATTCTCTCTATACGAAACATGATGCAAATGATTTCAAGGATCCGGCTGACGGTAATCTGAATGACAGCCGTGTATATGCTCGTTTGTGGGATATGTTTTATGATATGGATGCCTTTGCCAATGAGTATGTGTTCTTTATGACGAAGAGCAAGGATCAGGCATGGCAGGGTGATATTTATCCGCCCAGCCGTGAGGGAAGTTCGCGCCAGCAACCGGTGCAGGAACAAGTGGATGAATACGAATATATCGTAGGTGATTATGGCTATCCGGTATATTCGGCAGAAGCCCGCAAAGGTGGCTATGATGATACTAATCCGTATGTGAAAGGTACTCGTGACCCGCGTTTCTATCGTGATGTAATTTATCACGGAGCTCCTTACCGTAATAATAAGAACGAGTCGAAAACGATCAATACGGCGAG
>OHLE01000855.1_pt1 | contig 14358 bp, 17 predicted proteins | sample 1568971 | NCBI WGS metagenome assembly OHLE01 (sample SAMEA3879556, study PRJEB24766) | human gut metagenome | biome: human-associated habitat; feature: feces | place: USA | collected 1985/1987
TGGCGGCTGTTTCAAGAAATGTCAGTCCGCAACCGATGACAAAAAGGGCAAACAGAAACATATTGAACGAAAGATAATATTGTCCGGGAATAAACAGCAACGACCCGATACCATATAGCAGTAATCCGAAGACTACTCCCCTGCGATATCCGAAACGGCTTATAAACAATCCCGCAGGAATAGCCATTACGAAATAACCCATATACTTGAATAAAAGCCGAATGTGCCTTTGTAATATCCAGCAACTCCTGAAAATGCTTATTCAGCACGTCCAGAATGGCATGTGCAAATCCCCACAGGAAAAAGAGAGAAGTTATCAATATAAAAGGAACAAGATATTGTTCCCCTACCAACGGTATTCGTTTCTGTTTCATAATATAATAATCTCAGACAATCTGTATCAATCAATAAATGCGGCTGCAAAGATAAGCAATAAAAAGAACTGCGTAATAAATAATACCGTATCTTTGCGCTCAAAATCTTACAACATAAGTCTTCCCCAATAAATTTATCTCTCAAATTACTTTCCGACAAAAAAATATCCTACATTTGTAAGACACTGATTAGAGGTACCCGCATTAATACTTCCGACAACAACAAATATGCGCTTTAAATTTATATATTATGGATAAGAACTATTGGAAAGAAGCCTATAAAGAATACTGGGAAATATCCAGCAAGAAAGAGATATTCGTGAAAGAACTGATAGAAAGCAAAACAGGCTTTAAAACGCTGGAAGTAGGCCTCGGAGCCGGAAGCGAAGATTTTCTATCGGGGAGCGCATCAGACTATGGTTTAACGAAAGGAGACGCTGATTTATATGTAATCGTCCCCGATACGTATGTAGAAGTTACAGGTCCTAATATAAGCGTCAAGCCGGAAGACACACTGTGGATCAGACCGGATAAAGTCAAAACTCTTTCAACAAACAAAAAGCAGGCAAAGGCAAGTTGCACGTCATTGTTCATATTGCAAAAATCAAACCGAATGGAAATATAGCCATAAGAGTTATCATGTTAAACAAAACATTCTTTGAAGCCTGTCGTAAGAAAGAATTTCCACTGATTCAGCGAAACATACGAGGACTGCAAGAGACCTATTTAGAGTTACCCCCAAAACATGAAACCATCATATCATTCGAGGAGTTTATAGCACTGCTCAAACAGAATAAATAATTAGAGTTCGTGGGAGTAAAACGACTTTCAAAAAGTCCCACGGATAAGCCACGTGCAGACTGCTCTAAACTGCTATTTTTTGCCAAAGTGAGGAAAAAGAAAAAGCCCTGTAATTATTGAATTACAGAGCTTTATCTTATTTTACTTTCTTCGAAAGCGGTCCGGACGGGACTCGAACCCGCGACCCCATGCGTGACAGGCATGTATTCTAACCAACTGAACTACCGAACCAGAATTTCATTTTGTTAATCTGCATCTCTCTCGATTGCGGGTGCAAAGGTAGTTGTTTTTTGTAAATCTGCAAATGTTTTGATGAAACTTTTTTCCAATAAAAAGCAAGAAAAAAGCTTAGTGTCTCATTTTGAGTACTTTTGTAATGAAAAAAAATATTCGTTTTTCTTCTCTTCGGATAGTGACGGTATCTGATCGTTATAGTGACGCTATCACGATGGAATACCGTCACTATCCGAAGGCAATGGCATCACTATCCTAAAGTTTGTCATTCTTTTCATTGAAAATAACTCTCGATATCTTTCTATCTGTAAGAAATCACCGTTTTTATATCAACTTTCTGCTTGAATAATTCGTAATTTTGCAATAAATCGTTATTTTTGCGGACTAAAATAAGAAAGGTGGAAAATATTCTGCCGGGAATCGTAAATTAGTAAAAAGAATGATGACAACAGCCAAACTGTTATTGCACTGTCCCGACAAACCGGGAATCCTAGCGGAAGTGACAGACTTTATTACGGTAAACAAAGGAAATATTATCTATTTGGATCAGTATGTAGATCATGTAGAGAACATCTTCTTCATGCGTATTGAATGGGAACTGAAAGATTTTCTGGTTCCACAGGAAAAAATTGAAGATTATTTCAGAACACTCTACGGGCAAAAATATGAAATGGATTTTCGTCTTTATTTCTCTGATGTAAAACCACGTATGGCTATTTTCGTATCCAAGCTGTCACACTGTCTTTTCGATATGTTAGCCCGGTATACGGCAGGAGAGTGGAATGTAGAGATACCTCTTATTATAAGTAATCATCCGGATTTGCAGCACGTGGCAGAACGTTTCGGAATTCCTTTCTATCTGTTCCCTATCACCAAGGAGACGAAAGAAGAACAGGAGCGCAAAGAGATGGAATTGCTTGCCAAACATAAGATTACATTTATTGTATTGGCACGCTATATGCAGGTGATCTCCGAACAGATGATTAATGCTTATCCGAATAAGATTATCAATATTCATCATTCTTTCCTTCCTGCGTTTGTAGGGGCGAAGCCTTATCACGCAGCTTTCCAGAGAGGGGTGAAAATTATTGGTGCAACTAGTCATTATGTAACGACAGAGCTGGATGCCGGACCGATTATTGAACAGGATGTAGTGCGCATTACTCATAAAGATGCTATTGAAGACCTCGTAAATAAAGGAAAGGATTTGGAAAAAATCGTTCTTTCGCGTGCAGTGCAGAAGCACATCGAGCGCAAAGTTTTGGCTTATAAAAATAAAACAGTAATATTTAGCTGATGAAAGTAGCAGTTGTAAAATACAATGCCGGCAATATTCGTTCTGTGGATTATGCTTTAAAGCGGTTGGGGGTAGAAGCGGTGATTACTGCTGATAAAGAAGAACTCCAATCGGCCGATAAAGTTATTTTTCCCGGAGTGGGAGAGGCGGAAACTACCATGAACCACTTGAAGGCAACGGGACTGGACGAACTGATTAAGAATCTCCGTCAGCCTGTATTTGGAATTTGTCTCGGCATGCAGTTGATGTGCCGGCATTCCGAAGAAGGAGAAGTCGATTGTTTGAATATCTTTGATGTGGATGTGAAACGTTTTGTCCCGCAGAAACATGAGGATAAAGTGCCGCACATGGGATGGAACACCATTGGAAAAACGAATAGCAAATTGTTTGAAGGGTTCACCGAAGAAGAGTTTGTCTATTTTGTGCATAGCTTCTATGTGCCGACCTGCGACTTTACTGCTGCTACAACTGACTATATTCACCCGTTCAGTGCTGCGCTCCATAAAGATAACTTTTATGCTACCCAGTTCCATCCGGAAAAAAGTGGTAAGACAGGAGAGAAGATTCTGACAAACTTTTTAAACCTCTAAGATACAAATAGTAAATAGATGATAGAAATTATTCCAGCCATTGATATTATTGATGGAAAGTGCGTACGCCTTTCCCAGGGAGATTACGATAGTAAAAAGGTGTATAATGAGAACCCGGTGGAAGTTGCAAAGGAGTTTGAAGCGAACGGTGTTCGCAGGCTTCATGTGGTAGACTTGGACGGTGCTGCTTCTCATCATGTCGTTAACTATCGGGTGTTGGAACAGATTGCTGTACGCACTTCTCTTGTCATAGATTTTGGTGGAGGAGTAAAGAGTGATGAAGATTTGAAAATTGCTTTTGAGAGCGGTGCGCAGATGGTAACCGGAGGAAGCATTGCAGTGAAAGATCCGGAATTATTCTGTCATTGGCTGGAAATATACGGCAGTGAGAAGATTATTTTGGGGGCAGATGTAAAAGAACATAAGATAGCCGTCAATGGTTGGAAAGATGAAAGTGCCTGTGAACTTTTTCCATTTCTCGAAAATTATATAGATAAAGGTATACGAAAAGTAATCTGTACGGATATTAGCTGTGACGGAATGTTGAGTGGCCCTTCTATCGATTTGTATAAAGAGGTGTTGGCAAAATTCCCTGACCTTTATCTGATGGCTAGTGGCGGGGTGAGCAAGATGGATGATATTGTAGCCTTGGATGAGGCCGGTGTTCCCGGAGTTATTTTCGGTAAGGCATTATACGAAGGACATATCACCTTACAAGATTTGAGAATCTTTCTGTAATGAGCGTATCGGAATAAATAAGATACCTTTATTATAAGGAAGATAAGAATCGAGCTTCAGGAATATAGATTATAAATTGTTGAACAATAAATAAAATAGGATTGTGTTAGCAAAAAGAATAGTACCTTGTCTGGATATAAAAGACGGACAAACCGTGAAAGGAACGAATTTTGTCAACTTGCGCCAAGCCGGTGATCCGGTGGAGCTAGGTCGTGCTTACAGTGAACAGGGAGCGGATGAACTTGTTTTCCTGGACATTACTGCAAGCCATGAAGGACGTAAGACTTTTACGGAATTGGTAAAACGGATTGCTGCTAATATCAATATCCCATTTACCGTAGGTGGTGGAATCAATGAATTAAGTGATGTAGACCGTCTGCTGAATGCAGGGGCAGATAAGATTTCTATCAATTCTTCCGCTATCCGCAATCCCCGGTTGGTTGACGAGATAGCAAAGAATTTCGGCTCACAAGTTTGTGTGTTGGCTGTAGATGCCAAACAGACCGAAAACGGTTGGAAATGTTACCTGAACGGAGGACGCATCGAAACGGATAAAGATCTGTTCGAGTGGACTAAAGAAGCACAGGAACGCGGAGCAGGAGAAATACTCTTCACAAGCATGAATCACGATGGTGTAAAAGCCGGTTATGCAAATGAAGCACTTGCCGCTTTAGCGGATCAACTCTTTATTCCCATCATAGCTTCGGGAGGTGCGGGCTGTAAGGAGCACTTCCGTGATGTCTTTTTACAGGGAAAGGCAGATGCTGCATTGGCTGCCAGTGTTTTTCACTTCGGAGAAATTAAAATTCCCGAATTAAAATCGTATCTTTGCGGCGAAGGAATTACCATCAGGGGGTGAGGCACCCCGGCCGGGTTTTCCTGCGGATGGATTATATAGTCAGATAAATATAGGAACTGTCTGCAAAAGAATTCCGTAGGCGAATAGGTAGTAATTGTAAATTGGAATAGTAATTAGAACTTATATAAAAATGGAATTGGATTTCGATAAAATGAACGGACTCGTTCCGGCTATCATACAGGACAACGAAACATGTAAAGTCCTGATGCTGGGCTTCATGAATAAAGAGGCTTATGATAAAACGGTAGAAACCGGAAAAGTAACTTTTTTCAGCCGAACAAAGAACCGTCTTTGGACGAAAGGCGAAGAGAGCGGCAATTTCCTTCACGTCGTTTCTATCAAGGCCGATTGTGACAATGATACGTTATTGATACAGGTGAATCCGGTAGGTCCGGTTTGCCACACAGGTACGGATACATGTTGGGGTGAAAAGAATGAAGAGCCGGTCATGTTCTTAAAATTGTTGCAGGATTTCATCGACAAGCGTCACGAAGAGATGCCCGAAGGTTCTTATACGACCAGTCTGTTTGAGTCGGGAATCAATAAGATAGCTCAAAAAGTAGGTGAGGAAGCTGTGGAAACAGTGATCGAAGCAACGAACGGTACTGACGAACGTTTGATCTACGAAGGAGCCGACCTCATTTATCACATGATTGTATTGCTTGCTTCAAAAGGCTATCGCATCGAAGATCTTGCACGTGAACTGCAGGAAAGACATAGCAGTACCTGGAAGAAGCATTAATAAGTAAAGATTAGAAATTAAAAATTAAAACGGGAGTCGGCATGGATGACGGGGCGTTGATACAATATAAGAACGTAGAAATCCATCAACAGGAACTCTGTGTGCTAAGTGATGTAAATCTGGAATTGCACAAAGGAGAGTTTGTCTATTTGATCGGAAAAGTAGGCTCGGGAAAAACGAGTCTGCTTAAGACTCTTTATGGCGAACTGGACGTAATTGACGGTGAAGCGGAAGTGCTGGGTTATAATATGCGATCTATCAAACGTAAGCATATCCCGCAACTGCGCCGCAAGTTAGGCATTGTATTCCAGGATTTTCAGCTGCTTACAGACCGTACTGTATATAATAACCTGGAATTTGTGCTTCGTGCCACAGGCTGGAAAAACAAACAGGAGATACAGGATCGTATTGAAGAAGTGCTTCAACTGGTGGGAATGTCCAACAAAGGTTATAAACTTCCGAACGAACTTTCCGGTGGCGAACAGCAGCGCATTGTGATTGCACGTGCCGTACTCAATTCTCCGGCTATCATCCTGGCGGATGAACCAACCGGAAATCTGGATGTGGAAACAGGTAAAGCCATCGTTGAATTGTTGCACAATATCTGCGAATCCGGCTCATCGGTAGTGATGACGACGCACAATTTGCAACTGTTGAAAGATTATCCGGGCAGGGTATATCGTTGTGCCGACCATCAGATTGTAGATGTGACTGATGAATATATGCCCAGACAGAGAACAATAGAAATAGATTTAAATATAGATAACTAAAACAGTAACGAAAATGAAAGTTTTAAAGTTTGGAGGAACTTCCGTAGGTTCTGCTCAGCGCATGAAGGAAGTAGCCAAATTGATTACCGATGGTGAACAGAAGATTGTTGTTCTTTCTGCTATGTCAGGAACAACAAACACATTGGTGGAAATTTCGGACTATCTGTATAAGAAGAATCCGGAGGGTGCCAACGAGATTATTAATAAGCTGGAAGCAAAATATAAACAGCATATTGATGAGCTTTTTGCAACCCAGGAATATAAACAGAAAGGTCTTGAAGTTGTCAAATCCCACTTCGACTACATCCGCTCCTATACTAAAGACCTTTTCACTTTGTTCGAAGAGAAAGTGGTTTTGGCACAGGGAGAGCTTATCTCTACGGCGATGGTAAACTTTTACCTGCAGGAATGCGGTGTGAAGTCCGTGTTGCTTCCGGCTTTGGAATTCATGCGTACTGATAAGAACGCAGAACCGGACCCCGTATATATTAAGGATAAATTGCGTGCTCAATTGGATCTTTATCCGGATACGGAAATCTACATTACGCAAGGTTTCATCTGCCGCAATGCTTACGGTGAGATAGACAACCTGCAACGTGGTGGTAGCGACTACACCGCTTCTCTGATCGGAGCAGCAGTGAACGCTTCCGAAATCCAGATCTGGACAGATATCGACGGTATGCACAATAACGACCCGCGCATTGTCGACAAGACTGCCCCGGTTCGCCAGTTGCATTTTGAAGAAGCAGCCGAGTTGGCTTACTTCGGTGCAAAGATTCTGCACCCTACTTGTATCCAGCCGGCTAAATATGCCAATATCCCTGTCCGCTTGTTGAACACAATGGATCCGGAGGCTCCGGGCACACTGATTTCTAACGATACGGAAAAAGGCAAGATTAAGGCAGTAGCTGCAAAAGATAACATCACTGCTATTAAGATTAAATCCAGCCGCATGTTATTGGCTCATGGTTTCTTGCGTAAGGTGTTCGAAATCTTCGAAAGCTATCAGACATCTATCGATATGATCTGTACGTCAGAAGTCGGTGTATCTGTTACGATAGATAACACGAAACATCTTAATGAGATTCTGGACGACCTGAAGAAATACGGAACAGTAACCGTTGATAAAGAAATGTGTATCATCTGCGTTGTAGGTGACCTTGAATGGGAAAATGTCGGTTTTGAAGCAAAAGCACTCGATGCGATGCGCGATATACCGGTGCGAATGATCTCGTTTGGAGGAAGTAACTATAACATCTCCTTCCTCATTCGGGAGTGTGATAAGAAAGTAGCTTTACAATCGTTGAGCGATATGCTTTTCAACGGCAAATAATTCCACAAATAATACGAGCGCTTTTATTGATACTGATAAAAGCGCTCTTTTTAACTAACTAAACAAGTTTCTTGAATTATGAAAGGAATATTTCCAATCGATAAATTCCGTACTTTGCAGACACCTTTCTATTATTACGATACCAAAGTGCTGCGCGATACATTGTCGGCTATTAACCATGAGGTTGCCAAATATCCTAATTATTCAGTGCATTACGCTGTTAAAGCAAATGCTAACCCGAAAGTACTTACCATCATCCGTGAGAGCGGAATGGGAGCCGACTGTGTGAGCGGTGGAGAAATCCGTGCCGCTATCCGTGCAGGATTTCCGGCCAATAAAGTTGTTTTTGCAGGAGTAGGTAAAGCAGACTGGGAAATTAACCTCGGGCTGGAGTACGGCATCTTCTGTTTCAATGTAGAGTCTATTCCCGAACTGGAAGTAATCAATGAATTGGCTGCTGCTCAAAATAAGGTGGCTAATGTTGCTTTCCGTATCAATCCGGATGTAGGCGCACATACTCACGCAAATATCACTACCGGTTTGGCGGAAAACAAATTCGGTATCAGCATGCAGGATATGGACAAGGTGATAGATGTGGCGCAGGAGATGAAAAACGTAAAGTTTATCGGGCTTCATTTCCACATTGGTTCACAGATTCTGGATATGGGCGATTTTGTAGCTCTCTGTAATCGTGTCAATGAATTGCAGGATAAATTGGAAGCTCGCAGAATTCTGGTAGAACACATTAATGTAGGAGGTGGTTTGGGAATTGACTACGGACATCCCAATCGTCAGGCTATTCCGAACTTCAAGGATTACTTTGCTACCTATGCCGGACAACTGAAATTACGTCCTTATCAGACCTTGCATTTTGAATTGGGACGTGCAGTTGTAGGACAGTGCGGTTCCTTAATCTCTAAGGTTTTGTATGTAAAACAAGGCACACGGAAGAAATTTGCCATCCTGGATGCAGGTATGACCGATCTTATCCGTCCGGCTCTGTATCAGGCATTCCATAAAATGGAAAATATTACTTCCGAAGAACCATTGGAGGCATACGATGTAGTAGGACCGATCTGTGAATCGTCGGATGTTTTCGGAAAAGCAATTGACCTGAACAAAGTGAAGCGTGGTGACTTGATAGCCCTTCGTTCTGCTGGTGCTTATGGTGAAATAATGGCTTCCGGATACAACTGTCGTGAACTGCCGAAAGGATATACTTCCGACGAACTGGTGTAAGTAAAAAATGAACCACTACAATCAAAATGTGAATGTAGTTTAAAAATATAGGGTGCATGGAACAATTTTAACTGAAAGCTTGTTATTTTTGTAATGAGTTCAAAAAGAAACTACATTAACAACTTAATAAAAAATACGATTATGATTTCAGAAAAATTACAGAATGCAATTAACGAACAGATTACTGCTGAAATGTGGTCTGCTAACCTGTATCTAGCAATGTCTTTCTATTTTGAGAAAGAAGGTTTCAGCGGTTTTGCTCATTGGATGAAAAAGCAATCCCAGGAAGAAATGGGACACGCTTATGCAATGGCAGATTATATCATCAAACGTGGAGGAACTGCTAAAGTAGATAAAATAGATGTTGTTCCTAACGGATGGGGTACACCTCTCGAAGTGTTTGAACACGTTTACAAGCATGAATGTCATGTTTCTCAATTGGTAGACAAGCTGGTAGACGTAGCTGCTGCTGAAAAGGATAAAGCAACACAGGATTTCTTGTGGGGATTTGTTCGCGAACAAGTAGAAGAAGAAGCTACAGCACAAGGCATTGTTGACAAGATCAAGAAGGCTGGTGATACCGGAATTTTCTTTGTAGATTCACAATTGGGACAGCGTTAATGATGCTACTCTGAAAAAATAGTTCTTTATATAGATAGAAGCTGCCTGAATTTCTGTTCAGACAGCTTCTTTTTTTTCACTTATTAGGCTTATATGTTCGAAAATAAACTACCTTTGTATTACGAGTCAGAGAAAAATTAATCCCGATTATTATAAATGAATGGTGTGAATAGAGGAATTTTTAGATTGCTCCCTGTATTTTTATTGCTCTTTTTGGGGGTGAGTAGTTGTTCTCAAAAAGAAGAACGGCGTATTCTGGTTATCCACTCTTATGAGGAGACTTATGCGGCTTATCCGGAATTTAACCGGATGATAGCGGAGCAATTTGAAAAAGAGAAAATTGATGCTGATATTCGTACCGTTTATTTAGACTGTGAATCCTACTGGGAAGAGCCGGAACTTGAGCGGATGCGCTTTCTGGTTGATTCCGTATCGAAAGATTGGCGGCCGGAAGTGATTCTGGTGAATGAAGACTAGGCTACTTATTCATTGATGAAATGCGGAATTCAGTTGGCGAAAGAAGTGCCTGTGGTTTTTGGTGGTGTCAATTATCCGAATTGGGGATTACTGAAACATCATCCCAACGTGACAGGCTTCCATGACAAGATAGCCTTTAATGAGAATATCAGTGTGGCAAAAGAGCTTTTCGGTGAGCACGTTCGTTTGTTTACCATGCTTGATACTACCTATATCGACAGACAAATCAGAAGAGATGCAAAGGAGCAGTTTAAAGGATATAAAGTGACCGGATTCATAGATAATCCCGAACTTTCTCCTGAAGAACAGATACGTTTGGCACAGGAAGAAGGCTATACCCGTTTCATGGCTATTCCTTTGCGTAATGCCAGAAACCATTCGAATGCTACTTTTATGTGGGTTTTGAACAGGAGTTACCGCGATCAATGTTATATCCAGTTGAAACGTGATTACACCACTATTAATATTGGGAGTATCTGTGGTAGTCCTAGTCTGACAGCCATCAATGAAGCCTTTGGGTTTGGTGAGAAGTTGTTGGGTGGATACATCACTTCGCTGCCTATTCAGGTAGAAGAAGAGGTGAAAACTGCCGTTCGCATATTACATGGCGCAAGCCCTTCGGATATACCCATTGTTGAAAGCCGGAAAGAGTATGTCGTAGACTGGAATACAATGACGCAAATTGGTTTGAGTAAGGAAAGTATTCCTGCTAAATATCGTATTATCAATATTCCGTTCAGAGATGAATATCCATTTTTGTGGGGAGCCTTAGTCGCTTCATTTGTTCTTTTCCTGATTTTACTTTTTGCTTCTCTTTGGTGGCTATATCTTCGGGAACAGATGAGGAAAAAACAGGCTCTTATAGCATTGGCTGATGAAAAAGAAACATTGTCATTAGCCATTGAGGGTGGAATGACGTATGCTTGGAGATTGGATAAGGGTTGTTTTGTTTTTGAAGATGCATTCTGGGCGTCGCAAGGGTTAAATCCTAGACAACTATCGTTTAAGGAATTCATGAGCTTTATTCATCCCGATCATTGGGAGGGAGTGAAGTTCAACTGGCGAAATCTGAAAAGTGCTCATAAAAAAATTGTGCAGGAGCTTTGTAACTTCGACGGTAAAGGCTATAGTGGTGGGAGTTTCGTTATACTACTAAACAGCTTTCGGGTGGTGAATATAAAACAGCAGGTTTGCTGCTCAACATACAAGATATAAAAGATCGTGAAGAGGAACTGGAAGCTGCACGCTTACTCGCTGAAAAGGCAGAATTGAAACAATCATTCCTGGCAAATATGAGCCATGAGATACGTACTCCACTTAATTCGATTGTTGGCTTTGCCAATATTCTGGCATTGGAAGATGGATTGAGTTCCGTAGAACGCGAAGAATACATCGGCACTATTAATAAGAACAGCGAGTTGTTGCTCAAATTGATTAACGATATTTTGGAGCTTTCTCGTATCGAATCAGGCTATATGTCTTTCTCGTTTAAGAAATGTAGGGTGAGAGAGCTGATTGATGACATTTATATGACTCACCAGGTATTGATTGCTCCACGCCTGGAATTCCTGAAAGAAGTGGATAATATACCTTTGGAAATTAATGTGGATAGAGAGCGCTTGATACAAGTTCTAACAAATTTCTTGAATAACGCCAGTAAATTTACGGAAACCGGATATATCAAATTAGGGTATATTTATCTGCCGGATGAGGGGCATGTGCGGATTTATGTAGAAGATACTGGGAGAGGTATTCCACGCGAAGAACAACGGATGATTTTCAGCCGTTTCTACAAACAGAACGAATTTTCACAGGGAGCAGGATTGGGGCTTTCTATTTGTCAGGTAATTATAGAAAAACTGGGTGGAAGGATTGAACTCAAATCCGAAGTAGGCAAGGGAAGTCGCTTTACGGTCATCCTTCCTTGCCGGGTAGTGTCTTGATAAAACTTAATAGGAGGGATTGTCAACCGTGTTATTTTTTGTTTTTCCCTTTCTCCATCGTTCCCAAGTAAATCTCCAGTGAACGGGTGGAAATCTGTATTTCGCGGAAAGATACGCCTAGAGAGGCTATCAACAGAATCAGTGCCAGTCCGAATACGTAAGCAGAAAATAATTGCAGTCCGATATAAATAAGAAACATACTGACTACGCAAAGAAAAAGACTTGCAATACCCAGTCCTTGCATTGTACGGGTCAGGTTCAACCGTTTCCGTAAATTCTCGATTTGAGCTTCAGTGATATCCGAAGGGTTCTCCACGTAGCGGTCACGCAGTTGGCGCACAAGTTGGGCATACGATAAGAAACGGTTGGTGTAAGCCAACAAAATCAATGAAACTGCCGAGAAAAGTAGGGCAGGAGTAGTGAGGGTCAGTTCTTCCATAATCTATTTTTTGTAGTCAAGTAGCGGTTCAAAATTCATTTTATAAAAGAGAATTTAGGTGCAGATTACATAGATTTCACGTATTATACGTTTTTTAGAATGAAGCTTGTTATAAAGCAACTGTGTAAGATACGTGAAATCTGTGTGATCCGTGTAATCTGCGCCTAAAATATAGATTCCGCAAGGAAACCTTGCTTCGGAGTTATTCCGCTTTCAATACGTTGAGTTCTTTACCTACCTTGATAAAGGCAGCGATACACTTGTCAAGATGTGCTTTTTCGTGTCCTGCAGAAATCTGTACACGGATGCGGGCCTGATCTTTCGGCACTACCGGATAGTAGAAACCTGTCACATAGATTCCTTCTTCCTGCATGCGTGCAGCGTAAATCTGGGATAACTTCGCATCATACAGCATAACAGCACAGATAGCACTTTGTGTCGGTTTAATATCAAATCCGGCAGCCGTCATCTTATCGCGGAAGTAGTTTACATTTTCAACCAACTTGTCATGCAGTGCATTGCTCTCTTTCAGCATCTTGAAAACTTCAAGACTTGCACCGATGATACCCGGAGCCAATGAGTTGGAGAACAAATACGGGCGACTACGTTGACGGAGCAAATCGATAATCTCTTTACGACCGGTGGTAAATCCTCCCAGTGCACCGCCGAAAGCCTTACCCAACGTTCCGGTATAAATATCTACACGTCCGTGAGTCTTATACAACTCGCTTACGCCATGACCAGTGGTACCTACCACACCGGCAGAGTGGGATTCATCCACCATTACCAACGCATCGTATTTCTCGGCAAGATCACAAATCTGATCCATCGGAGCTACGTTGCCATCCATTGAGAACACACCGTCCGTAACAACAATACGGAAACGTTGTGCCTGCGCTTCTTGCAGACATCTTTCCAAGTCTTTCATGTCAGCATTGGCATAACGGTAACGTTTTGCTTTGCAAAGACGTACCCCGTCAATGATAGAAGCATGGTTTAGCGAGTCCGAGATAATGGCATCCTCTTCAGAGAAAAGTGGTTCGAATACACCGCCGTTAGCGTCAAAGCAGGCAGCATACAGAATCGTGTCTTCAGTCTGGAAATAGTCCGAGATGGCAGCTTCCAGTTCTTTGTGTATATCTTGTGTTCCACAAATGAAACGGACGGAAGACATTCCGTATCCACGGTTGTTCATCATTTCCTGCGAAGCCTTGATTAATCGGGGATGATTGGACAATCCTAGATAGTTGTTTGCGCAGAAGTTTAATACTTCCTTACCTTTTACAGTGATGGCAGCTTGCTGCGCACTTTCAATCAGTCGTTCTTCTTTATAAAGTCCGGCTTCCTTGATTTCAGCCAATGTTTGGCGGAGATATTCTTGCATTTTACCGTACATAGTGTTTGGGTGATTAAGTTATATTGCAAAGGACACAATTTTTCTTGGAATAACAATGTCTTTTTGATTAAAATCTGAAAAAAAAGTGCTTACTTTGCGCACTATTTAAGCTTGATATTCTAAGTCAGAAGAAAAAATGGAACACATTTTGATTATTGGAGCCACCGGACAGATCGGCTCCGAGTTAACGATGGAGCTACGTAAACGCTATGGTAACACAAACGTGGTAGCTGGTTATATCCCGGGTGCAGAACCTAAGGGAGAGTTGAAAGAATCAGGACCGGCGGCTATTGTCGACGTGACTAATGGGGAAATGATTGCGTCTGTGGTGAAAGAATACCACATTGACACAGTGTATAATCTGGCTGCCTTGCTATCAGTGGTAGCCGAATCGAAGCCGAAGCTGGCTTGGAAGATTGGCATTGATGGGCTATGGAATGTATTGGAAGTAGCGCGTGAACAGGGATGTGCCGTGTTTACACCCAGTTCAATCGGTTCTTTTGGT
>OHLE01000856.1_pt1 | contig 14342 bp, 6 predicted proteins | sample 1568971 | NCBI WGS metagenome assembly OHLE01 (sample SAMEA3879556, study PRJEB24766) | human gut metagenome | biome: human-associated habitat; feature: feces | place: USA | collected 1985/1987
TGATGCCGGAGACACTTCCTCTGGCATCGTAGAGGTAGTAGCCGGTGCTGCCATCATTCCCAGAGTTTTCCTTTCATTCATCACCTATGCAGGGATATTTTACCTCGCCTCATCCAAATGCAGAAAAGGATAAAGCATACAGCAAACATTTTTCCCGATAATTCCCCAGCGTCACCTGTCTGTGGTACCGTCACCATGTGATCCTTACTGTACACGATTTCCACCGGTTTGCTTGCATAGTCTGTTTCCTTCTCTCCGTTCACATTCTCTGCAATCAGATAAACATGATAATCGGTTCCGCATTCCTTATTCCTGTATTCCTCTGGAATCGAAAATACTGCTTTACCGTCCTGACCCACATTCGGAATATAAATTGTTTGCAATAGCAGCCTGCTCCTGTAATGAAAAAGATGATGTCAGAAAATCATTGTTCAAATATTCCCGCAAAATACTATTATTCCATTTGCTGTCATCCACGGCATAATTCAATTCATGGAATATCATTCCCTTGTCACCGTCTGGCAGAAAGACGTTATCGCAGTCCAGTAGCATCGTCTTTACCGTACTGTCATTTCCGCTAAAATCTGTAGTGCATTTGGAGAGCACACGATATTTCACAGGCTCTTTCTTCCCGTCATTGTCCATATCATACTCTCCAAAATACACATAATTCCCCTGCCATGCTTCATCGATTATAGGTTTTGATGGATTTTCAATTCCATAATTTCCTATCCCCGTGATTTCCTTCGCCATAGGTTCGTCCAACGCACGCCCTTTTGCCTGTACAGTAATACTCAAAAAAACAAACATTCCCAATATACAATTCACAATAATTAATTCTTGAATGATTAATAATAGTTTTCGCATATACTGCTTTCCCCTCAATATTTCATTTCACTACTCCAACTATTGTGTATTCACCATTTTTATTGCCTGAGGAATTTTTTCCTACCTTATCCCACGTATATATTTTCGGTTATTGTATTGAGTTTCATTATCAAAATAACACAATATTACATCATAGTTGCATCATTTTCCGAATAAAAAGAATCAGCTGACATTTTATTGTCCGCCGATTCTTTCTATATTTTGCTCTACAATTCTTTCTTTGATAGCAGCTTTTCTCTGCTTTGTCACTGCCAAAGGACACCTCTGGTAATGCAGCATTCGGAACACCGAAATAATATTCTCTTGATATCTAATTTTTAAGCAATTAGTATAATTTTTATCTATTTCTGTTCATTGTACCAGTTTTCCATCTCTCTCTTTTCCCTATTGTTCATATCTTCATGTTGCCACAACCAGAAAAAGTTAGATAAAAAATTGAATAATTGATGATTTTTCCCAGCATAGATAACGCAAGCTTCCCGATCCGAATCATTTTCTCTTTTGCCACCATACCTTTTAATCATTTCCGTTTCCAACACTGTCACATATCCTACTAATCTCTCCTCTATTTCCTCTAAAGGATCCTTGCGTACATTCTCCACCCATGCAGCAACTTTTTCCCATAGCTCTAGAATATCACATTCTTCCGGGCATAATTCTTTCCTGTATTTTTGCTCCAGTTCATCGTAATGCTCCAACATTAGCAAATAATGTTTTCTGTTCGGAAGCCTGTTCTTATAATCCGTCACTATTTTTTCAAAGATCCTGTCTCCGTTCAATTCTAAAATATCTCTATAATCATACAGTATGTCCCGAAACAGTTTCTCTTTTTCTTCTTCCGTTTTTCCTATCCAGCCATAATCCCAGTCCATCATGCTTGTCCTCGCAGATGGCAGTGTATCAATAAACTGCTCTGCCTGTACATCGTATGCACGCCCATAGACTCCTATGTGCATATGAAGTCTTCCATTTGCATCAGCAATATTTATCTCCAATAAAGCCTCATCGATTTTCTTTCGATAAGACCAATCTCCCCGCTCATACTTTTCTAATGTGAAACCATTTTTGTCCATATATGGATTTATAATCTCTTTTACTATTTTCCTTTTATTCATTGCATTATATCCCCTATATCCTCTCCATAATAGTTTCTAAAATTTTTTCAGTCTTTAATGATGTATGCCCTATACTATGGAATTTGGAATGCCCTCATAGCCCTTTGGATATACAAGCATATTATCTAATATATCCTCTGGCATCACCCAAAATGGAAGTACACTTTGCGTAACTCTATCAATGAGCGTTTCTCCAACCCATTCTAACATCATCGCATCTGTAAGTACATTTAGCACCTTGGTTAATGTATCTCCTGGCTCGCACCACCACACTTCTTTCTTTTCATCTGCCTGCTTAATTACAGCCGTTACATATTTAGGCCTTTTCGTCTGACTCAGGCTATAGTATATCATTCCTGGCATACTTGGATCTGTATAATAGGTTGCATAGTTATATTGCGTATCTACTATTGGCAATACTATTTTATTCGGATTAAATGTATGTCCTTGATCATCTACAGGTAAATAAGCATCCTTCATTGCTTTAATATATCCCTGCCTCTGTTCAATTCCACCTCCCAACTTTTTCTCTGAATAGGGTTTTATCTCATATACTTCGTATACACCATCTGGCCTTCTTAATACAATATCTGCATACCCTATTCCCGTTTTACTATTTGCATAACCAGTCACCCTATATTCTGTATATGGATGATATCCAATCTGGTAGTCATACTCGGACTTAAAATATTCTTGTAATACTTTATGTGCAATAATTCCTTGCCAAGTAGTATAGTGATCATTTCCGCTGGGATCCGTATAATTCAGATAGCTGCTCACGCAGTAATTATACCTGTTAAGCGTCAGCGGTTCTGTCAGGCTGCCGAGGTAGCTGTCTTCGGTGAGGAAGGTCGCCGTTACCACGCAGTAGTACCTTGCCCTCAGGTACTGGCTCTGGATATTCGGATTGTAGGACTCTCCGTTATAGGCATATTCGTTCTCATACTGCGGAGCACCGAAGGTGATCTCTCCGGTGACGCTGTAACGGTAGGACTGGTAGACCTGTCCCTCTTCATTGGTGATGCCGGAGACACTTCCTCTGGCATCGTAGAGGTAGTAGCCGGTGCTGCCATCGAACCGGTCAAGGGAGATCCGGTCGAATCCGCCGTTTATCTCCGCTCCGTAGATATAAGAGGTATCCGTCTTACCATTGATGTTCTGCTCGACCAGTACCTCGGCATGCTCACGGTTGACGTCGTTTAAGTACTCGATCAGCTCATAGTTTTTGTCATTCCTTTCGCTTCGCTCAAGGCACAAACAAGTTATGAAAAATGTTGTGCCCCTCCTCTCTTTGATTTATAATTCTTGTAGGGAATAGCAATACACTACAGAGCACGGAAGGAGAAGTGGCGAATTTATTTCGACCCCGTATAGTTATATGTGCCGTCATCCTTACAAGCACAAACAAGTGGGACATTGAGCCCGGACTCTTATCATTGGTAATAAACCATGTTTATTCAGTCGCAGGATGACAGTCACTGTTGCTATTCCTTTTTTATTAAGGTGGTGATACTTATGATGAAGTTAAAATACTCCATCTGCTGTGGACTTGATGTCCACAAAAATGTTATCGTTGCAACCATCGTAACTACCAATAAGGACGGCATATCCGAATATCTGCAAAAATCTTTTTCAACCATCAACTCAGATATTCAAAGGTTTCACAACTGGCTTATCGAGAATAATTGCTATCATGTTTGTATGGAATCCACCGGAAAGTATTGGATTCCTATTTTTAATTATCTCGAAAATGATATCGATATCTGCCTCACACATCCCAAATATGTCAAAGCCATCAAAGGAAAGAAAACGGACAAAAAGGATTCTAAATGGATTGCCGACCTCTACAAATTTGATCTTGTCAGATGTTCCTTTATTCCTCCAAAAGATTTTCGTCAGCTTAGGGAACTTTCCAGATACCGTTTCAAGCTGGTCTGCATGAAGTCTTCCGAGAAGAATCGCATCCAGAACTGTATGACCATTTCCAATGTCGGCATTGCCAGTGTTCTTTCTGATCCTTTTGGCAAGACAGCAACTGAAATCATGTCTTATCTGCTGGAGCATACTGCTGATTCCATGGATGAAAAAGCTGTCCGCAAACTCATAAAGAAAGGGGCAAAAGCCAAGTCTGACGAAATCATCGAAGCCATCAAAGGCTACAATATTGAAACAGACCAGGCTAAAAAACTAGAGCTTGCCCAGGGGCATCTGGAATATCTCGATGATATGATTACCCAGACCGAAGTAGAACTTTATGTCCGCATCAAGCCTTATTATGAGTTCGTAGAGTTTGTCAGTACCATGCCCGGCATGACAGAGTTAAGTTCCACGATTGTTCTTGCAGAAACAGGCGTTGATATGGATATTTTTGATGATGCAAAACATTTATGCTCATGGTGTGGGCTTTCGCCTGCTAACAACGAATCCGCCGGAAAGAAAAAGGCCGTCCGAATTGCCAAAGCTGGCGATTACCTGAAACCGATGATGGTTCAATGTGCTCTTGCTGCAATCAAAAGTAAAAAACAGCCTTATTTTGCAATCAAATATGGTCGAATCAAAAAGCGACGTGGACACAAAAAGGCAATCATTGCCATTGCAAGAATGATGATGGTCTGTATTTACCACATGGTTTCAGAAAAGAAGCCCTTTACCCCTACTGACTATGAGGAATTGATGAACCCTCAGAATCATGTAGAGCGTGTTGTCCTGAATGAGAACAATGTGTTTGCTTACCTTGAAAGCCTTGGTTACGATAGCTCTAAGTTAGTGAAACGCAACGATAACTAACATTTTTTCTGATTTCTATACTTGCAAAAACGGGGTTTTATGAACCCTTATACAAGTGCGCCCTAAAATCTACTTTATTTTTCACTCTTCTTTTCCTTACCGGTGGTCTTGATCCGGGCGATCAGATCTGCCTCTGTAGCGCTGACTTCCTCCTGTACCGGGAAGAGAATGCCGCACTGGTTCTGGCTGTTGTTCTCCTCCGCATTGGTTGCATTGCCGTAGCCTGCATCATCCGTGCCCCCGGACTTGCTGTTCTTCTTATTGTTGCCCTTCCCCTTACCGTTGCCGTTTCCATTGCCGTTATTGCCGGAATTTCCGTTTCCGTTATTTCCACTGCCGGAGTTGTCCTTGTTGTTCCCGTTGCCGTTGCCGGAATTACCCTTCCAGTCATCATCGGTATGGAGATTATAGTTCAATAAGAATACCCGGTTGCCGTCACCATCATAAGCCGCAGCAAGGAGCAGTTCATCCCCGTCATGCACTGCCGCCAGACGATTCTCCACAGTGTATTCATAGGTCTTGTTCACCTTGTCCGTGCCGATCCGCCCGGTCTCACTGATCCGGTTGCCATCTGCATCATAGGTATAGGCAAGGCTGGTGGTCTTCTTGCCATTGTAGAGCTTTTCAGAGATCAGCTGGTTACTCTCATTATACTCATATCTGTGCCACTCCACAACCGTTCCGTTCAGGGTTTTCTCCATATAAGTACGGTTACCCATAAGGTCATACTCGAACGTGTAGACGCAGGTGCCATAATTGTCCTCGGTCTCCGTAGCGGTCAGGAGCTTTCCGGCTGCATCATAGGTAAATGTCCGGTCGGTCTCCACGATCTGGTACGCGAAGGTGGCGTCCTTGTCATGCTTGCCGTTATGGCGGTTTCCATGAGGATAGAGGTCGTCATGTCTGCCGTCATCATGCCGTCCGTTATGCTTGTCATCGTAGGCATAGCCTGCCAGAGATTCGATGGCGGTCTCCCCTGCGATGAATCCCCTGTCGTCATAAGTATAGAGATAGTCACTTACCACCCACTCACAGGTATCGCAGACATTCTTAAGCTCCACGATCTGATTCCTTGCATTGTAAGTGTTATAGGTGCTGATGCCGTTCGGGCGGTGGATCCGGGTCACCCGGTTGATGGCATCATAAGTATAGGTGGTAACTTTTCCCTCCCTGTCGGTCACTTTGATGAGATTGTCGTTCTTGTCATACTCATAGCTTACTTTTGTGCCATCCGCATAGGTAATGGCAGCGAGATGATCCGCTTCGTCATAGGTATAGCCTATGGTGTCACCCTTTGCCTCCTCATGGGAGAAGCCGTCCTCTCCCGGTGCACGGTAAGTGGTCACGGAAGTGATCCGGCGGAGTCCGTCATAGGTGTACTCCGTGTCCCCTGTGGTATCCTGCATGGCCACCCGCTCTCCCAGAGCATTGTAGGCATAGGTAACCCCTTCTGCACTCTGCTCTCCGGTGCTGTCGCTGTAGCTTTTTTCTACCAGATCATCCAGCTTGTCATAATCATAGCTGATCCGGTTTCCTCCGTTGGAGGTATAGGATGTGATCCGTCCTGCGATATCGTAGGTACATACTTCCTTTCTGCCTGCGGCATCGGTCACGCTGGTCAGATTTCCTTCGCGGTCGTAAGTAAATTCCGTTCCTCTTCCCAGATAATCAGTCACGCCCGTCACGCGGTCCATCACATCGTAGGTATAATATGCCACACTTCCCATAGGGTCGGTGACAGAGGTCAGACGGTTCTTGGCATCATAGGTATATTCGGTGACCCGGCCGTCTGTTGCGGTCTTTTCCAGCACATTGCCATGGGCATCATACAGATAGCTTTCCGTTAATCCCATCTTGTCCCGGTACGTGGTGATCCGGTTCACAGCATCGTAGGTATAGCCGGTGGTCTGCTCCAGAGGATCGGTCGTTAACGTCAGACGGTCATCCTTATCATAGCCGTAGTTATAGACATATCCCTTCGGATCTGTCACAGCAGTCGTATTGTAGTTGCCGTCATACGCATAGGCTGTGGTACGTTCTCCGGGTCTTTTGATGCTTACGATATTTCCGACCTTATCATAGAGAATGTCTGTTACTTTCTCCTCCGGGTCTGTCACAGTGGTCATCCGGTCTACCTTGTCATAGGCATAATTCCAGGAATAGCCCAGTGCATCCGTGACTTCAGACTGGTTGCCACGCTCATCATAGCCGTAGGTGGTCACTCCGCCTTCGGGATCTGTCACGGAAGTCAGCCGGTGCATGATGTCATAGGTATATTCGGTGGTACGGTCCAGATTATCCTGTTTTACGAGAATATCATTGCCGTTGCTGTAGGTAAAGGCAGTCTCATAGCCCAGAGGCGTTGTAATACCCGTAAGCCGCTGTACAGCATCATAGGTATAGAGATAGCTTTCGCCGTCCGGCTGTCTCTTTTTTGTCACCTGACCGTTGGCGTCTACGGTATAGAGCGTAACGTTCCCCAGCGCATCGGTGACACTGGTAACTACATCATGTTTGTCATAAGTATATTTCTCCACAGCTCCCATGGGAGAGGTGGCGGTGATCATACGGTACAGTTTGTCATAACCATAGGTCGTGGTCTGTCCCAGCGCATCGGTAACGCCGGTCAGATTGCCTGCCGCATCATATCCATAGCTTTCGTTCAGTCCCTCCGGTGTGGTAATGGCAGTCAGACGGCTCAGGGCATCATAGGTATAGGCAGTCGTGCCTCCGTTGCCATCCCTGTATGCAGCCAGCCGGTTCAGAGCGTCATAGGTGTAATCTGTGGTCACACCGTTGCCGTCCTTTAAGGTAGTCAGATTACTGTTCCTGTCATAGAAAAATTCCGTGGCAGCTCCTTCCGGATCTACTTTCCGGGTCAGCCGGTTCAGGGCATCGTAAGTATAGGCATATTCCGCCTTGCCCGGCTCTGTGGTATGGATCAGGTTCCCTTCCGCATCGTAAGCGTAGGATGTTACCTTTCCTTCCCCGTCCGTGACGGTAAGCAGTCTGTCGGAAGCATCGTAGGTATAACGGGTGGTCACGCCGTCGATACCGGTCACGGAGACTGCTCTGCCGAAAGCATCATACGTCACAGAGGCTGTTCTGCCCAATACATCGGTCTGGGAAGTCAGATTGCCTGCCGCATCATAGGTATAGGTCATCTCGTTGCCTGCCGTATCGGAAGCTTTCACGATTCTGCCACAGGCATCCAGGGTAAATGTGGTCACGACACCGTATCGGTCGGTAAAGGTTGCCACATTTCCGTTTCTGTCATAGGTATAGCGGTCTGTCTCGCCATCAGGATAGGTCTCCTTCAGGAGATTTCCTTCCGCATCCACGGTATAGGCATGGGCATTTCCCATGGTATCTTTCGTAAGTGTAAGATTGCTGTCCGCATCGTAGGTGTAGCCGGTCTCACCCTTCAGGGCATCCGTCACAGTCTGCAATCGGCTGATCCGGTCATAGCTGTAGGTCGTCACATTTCCCAGAGCATCGGTCTGTGCTGTCAGCTGGCCGATGGCATCATAGGTATTTTTCAGCGTATCTCCCTCCGGTGCCGTCACCGTGAGGACTCTGCCCTCTTTGTCATAGGTGTATGCCGTAGTATCGTCGCAGGCATCGGTCACAGTCGTCAGTCTCGCCAGTGCATCATAAGCATAAGCGGTGGTATTTCCCCGTCCATCCGTCACAGCGGTCAGGCTGCCGCAGGCGTCATAGGTATAATGGACAGTGTTCCCCAGCGGATCCGTACTCTCTGTCAGAAGATTTCTTGCATCATAAGTGTAGATATACTCTCTTGCCAGGTCCTCTGCGCCGGTCTGACGGATCTTCGTGACATTGCCGTTGCCATCGTAGATGTATGTGGTTACGGCTCCCAGCGCATCGACCGTCTCCGTGAGCCGGGACAGATGATCGTAACGATAAGTCTCCGTGGCACCATCCGCATAGGTGATCTTCGTGATCCTTCCGGTTACGTCACTTTCATAGGAAGTCACGTTACCCTCTCTGTCAGCAGCCGAAACCATACTCTGCTTCACCGGGTCATAGGTATAAGTCTCTGCATTGCCCAGACGGTCCGTGACGGTAAGGATCCGGTCTGCTCCGTCGTAAGTATTCTTCTGTACCGCACCCTTTGCATCCGCAGTTTCCGTTACCCGGTTCATGGCATCGTAGGTATACTGTATGGTCTGCTGCTCCGCATCGGTCTCTGTAAGGCGGTTCCCGTTACCGTCATAGGTATAAGTCAGGGTATTGCCCAGCGGATCCGTACCGGACAGCATCCGGTTCATGGCATCATAAGTAAAGGTGCTGGTCTGCCCCTCTTTATCGGTAATGGCTGTCACTGCGCCTGCCGGATCATAGGTATAGACGGTCACTGCACCGGCGGCATCGGTCTCCTTTATTACCCTGCCCAGGGCATCGTAGGTATTGGCCGTGGTCCCTCCGGCGGGATCCGTGACTGTTAACAGCCGGTTCATGGCATCATAGGTATAGTTCCATGTATTACCGGCACCGTCCGTCATGGATGTGACGCAGGCACCGTCATAGGTATAGGATGTGGTGTTGCCGTTCGCATCCTTTACCGCCACAAGCCGGTTTTTCTCATCATAAGTGTAAGAGGTCTGTCCTCCCTCCGCATCGGTCACAGAAGTCAGGCGGTTCTGTCCGTCATAGGTATAGCCGGTCTTTCCACCGTCGTAGTCTGTAGACTGCGTCATTTTACCCGCGGTATTGTACGCATAGGTCCTGGTGGCGCCATCCTGTCTTTTTTCCTGTGTTACCCTGCCTTTTCCGTCATAGGTATAAGTCGTCTCCACGCCGGTACGGTCCAGACGCCCTGCCAGATACCCTGCGGTATTATAGCTTCTCTCTTCGAATGTACCGTCCGGATATTCGATCTTCGTGGTACGGTAATTGTCATCATAGGTATAGACCGTCACATTGCCTTCCGCATCCGTGGCAGTGGTCTGTCCTCCTCCGGCCGTCTGTTCATAAGCCAGCGTGACCACGCCGCCTTCCGCATCCGTCTGCTGTATCACACGGCCTTCCCCGTCGTACTCATTGGCTACGACTCTGTGTCCGTTTTCATCGTACCATGCGGTCACGCGGTGGCTGTCATCGTAAACATAACGAACGACACCGCCTGCGGGATTCGTCACCTGCGCCAGATTACCGGCTTCATCGTAGGTATAGGTCACACCGTGGCCGTCCGGCAGAGTAATGCTGCTTAAGCGGTTCTTTTCATCCAGCGCGATCCGGAATTCCTTTCCGGAGGGTGTGGTAATGCTTTTCAGGTACAGATCCACATCATAAGCCAGTTCTGTCCGGTTACCGCAGCTGTCTTCCACCGCACGGAGCAGACCGAAGCTGTCGAATTCATGACGGCTTCCGTCATCCAGGATCTCTACCACATATCCGTTCTCTGTCTCTGAAAGTCCATAGTCGCATCCGACCGGTGCAAGGTATCCCTCTCCCGCCGGAGTAAACGTGATGATGCCGCCGTTATTTCTAAGCCACAGGACCGATCCGTCGGCCAGTTCTCCCATACGTTCATCATAGGCAAAGGTCCAGCCGAAGCCCAGGCTTCCCTCATACGCCGCACCCTTTGCATTGTACTGTCTGGTCAGGGCAAAATCACCGCCGATGTCCGCGATCGTGGCATCGGCCTGTTCCATGTAGAAATTACCGGTATTCAGGTTAACCGGCTCATAGCCGAACTCACAGTTCTCCGCTCTGCCTAACAGCAGTCCGTCGATGATAGCCTTATAATATTCACTTAACACGCCGGAACTGTAAGCTGTGGTATTCTTCGGCTCCCTGATGAAAATACGGTTGCCCTGTCTGGTCAGGCAGTCCTGCATCCGCATGTCGGCAAGGATCGTATTCAGTTCCACACCGTAATGCTGTGCGATCCTGGGCATCAGGTCGAAAGCACCTTCCTCATAGATCAGGAAGCGGTCGGATTCTACGGTCTTGCCGCTTTTGCCCCCAAAGGAAGCAGTCGCCGTCACATAGTAGACCTGTCCGGGCTGTAATCCGGAAAACACCTCGCTCTGCCAGTTGGAAAGCCTCCGCTTATAGGCGATCGCCTCCGGATATTCCCCTGCATAAGCATCGGAATCCGGATAGAGAAGCTTTGTCTGCGCTTCGGTCTCTCCGGTAGTGCCGTTGACCAGTTCGTAGGTCACGGTACTGCCGGGCTTGGCCAGTCCATGGGCTGCCACTCCCAGTGTATCACAGGATTTGTCCCCATTTCTTCTTACGACCGGGTAAACATCCACTGTAGTATCATCCAGCGTAAGCTTCGCCAGATCCGTCAGATCTCCTGTCCATGAGACGATCAGCTTCGGTGCATAGGATGCGGAGGAATTGTTGTAGAATACCTCACACTGCATGGAGGCACCGGCATCGCCCGCTGTCTCGTTGGGTGCTTCCACCAGTGCTTTCATGACCAGTCCGTGATTCTCTGCGGTTCCGTTGATCCATGCACTGACTTCTTCCGTTACATCGAAGGATAATGCCTCTCCGCGGGTAGTGGAAGCCGTTCTGCTATCCAGAAAATAATGGTTGTAATTTAACTGATTGTTCCAGGTAAGGCTTCCCACCTGCCAGGGCTCTTCCACTCCGAAAAGTCCGAATTCAGAACTGCCCTTGCTCCAGCGGGTCTTCTGGGTCACCTGAAATGCCGCACTGACGATCTCCGGCTCCTCCGCCAGCGCTGAGAAATCATAATCAATGGCAAAATAAGATCTGCAATTTAAATGTTTGCTGTGGAAGCCTGCCAGATTTCCGGAGGTGATACCGTCATCATATCCCACATAAGGATATGCATTATCTCCGATCACGGAATTCGGGCTGCCCTGCTCAGCGCAGGCCACATGGATCGCACTTTTGCCTACCTGAATAGCGGTAGGATCGATCCGTACCGGATAGACGCGGTCATCTGCATCCAGCCAGTCACTGTCCGCGGAAACAGTAACCGCATAGGTGGATTCTTCACCGCTTTCCTCCAGCTGAAGTTCCACGCCGAAAGAGATCTCTCCCGCCGCGTCCTCCATCTCCGGAGCCTCCAGAACGAATACTGCGTCCTGTTCGGGATCTGTTCCCTCTTCATAGAGGTACAGCGTGTTGCCGCTCAGGGTGGCTTTCAGTCCATAGGTGTTCAACAGATAACGGAAACTGTGGGCAGTGTCTCTCTGCAACAGGATGATGTCCTCTTTCACACTGTTTCCGAATATCGTGTACTGATAATCCACATCCGGCAGTACATTGTTGTAACGAATAGCATTGTCCTTTACGATACCGTCAGTGAAATCTCCCCAGGCAGGAGTCAGTGTCAGCAGATGGTCGTCACTTGCAATGGTCAGTAGCTCTGTACCTTCCTCCGCTCCGACTGTAAGCATCGCCTGATAGCTTCCGGCACTGTTCACGTAGCTTTTTGCATCTCCATACAGGGAATAGGTGGAGACCTCACTCTCTACCAGAGTATTGTCTGCCTGCTGCAGATTGCCGTCCTCATCAAGATAGCTGTTACCATCGTAGCCGATCACTGTCACATACCGGTCACCGTCTACATGGTAGGTTCGGCTGTACGCATCATAAGCTGCCAGCGTACCATAATTTTCCGGTTCCGGATCCTGATAATAGTTCTCCGGCTGTCTGGGCGGAACGTTCCCGGATACGCTAGCCGGTGTCGGCACAGGCTGCGGAGTCGGTGTCTGCTCCGGCGTCTGTTCCGGTTCCATGGTCTGTTCCGGCTCCGCCGACTGTTCCGGTCCTGCCGATTGTTCTGGTTCTGCCGATTGTTCCGGTTCTGCCGATTGTTCCGGTTCCGGTGTCTGCTCCGGATTGCCGCCGGATACGGAAACCTCTGTTTCCACCCGGTGCTCTGTTATTTGGGTCTCTGCTGTCCCGGTCTCTGCCGCCATGACGTGCTGCAATGAGCTGTCTCCAAAAAGCAGTACCAAAACAAGCAGAAAGCTCAGCCTTCTGTTCCACTTCTTTCCTTTTACACTATGCATTTGTCCTCCCTCATTTGTGCTTCTGCACCGCAATTAAAGTTTGTTCCGGTTGCTTCTTTAACACATTGTTCCTCTGCCGTGATAAAGTGTTTTGAAATATTTTATGATATTGATCATCAGTTGTCAATAAAAAGTTTGTCTTTTCGATAAATCGAGATGTGTATTTCGGTTTATCATCACAATCACAGATGTACTTCCACCTCTATGTTCTTGCGTCAGCTATCGGAACTCCATTTTTAAGCGTTAAATACAACAACGGATGAATAGACAAATCATAAGCTGACACTCATAATTTATTCAAAAACAAAGGAGCGTCTGCTTATGAACACCTTAGGAAATTATATTACTGAATATCTGGAATACTGTGAATACCGGAAGCATCTGAACGTCAAAAGTCTAAAAGCGTACAAAATAGACCTGAAACAATATGATACCTTTTCCTGTGATCTGCCGGAATATCTGTCTCGTAATACTTTAGATTCCTTTCTTACGAATTTGCATAAACAATACAAGCCTAAGACTGTCAAAAGAAAAATAGCCAGTCTGAAAGCCTTTTTTCATTATCTGGAATACAAAGATTTATTGGAAGAAAACCCTTTTAACAAGCTGGATGTGCATTTCCGGGAAGCAAAACTGCTCCCTAAAACAATTCCCTTCCATTCTATTCAAAAGTTTCTATCTGCGCTTTATGAACAAAAAAATACCGCAGCTTCTGCGTACCAGCTTCGTTGCAGTATCCGGGATATCGCTGTTATTGAACTTCTATTTGCTACCGGTATGCGTATCTCTGAATTGTGCTCATTGAAGCCGTCAGATATAGATTTGGAGAATAAAACGGTGTTGATCTATGGAAAAGGAGCAAGGGAACGCATTTTGCAGCTTGGAAATCCGGAGGTACTTTCTGCTTTGACTGCATATCAAGATACCTTCAGGGAAGACATTGCCTGCTGCGGATATTTTTTTGTAAACAAGCTTAAGCACAAATTATCTGACCAGTCCGTCCGTTTTATGATAAACCGCTATGCCAAACTGGCCGGTATGGAACAACATATTACCCCACATATGTTCCGCCACTCTTTCGCTACCCTATTACTAGAGCAGGATGTAGATATACGATATATTCAAAAAATGCTTGGACATAGCTCCATTAGTACAACTGAGATTTATACTCATGTGTCAAATAACAAACAGAAGGACATATTGATGAACAAACACCCTCGGAATTTAATGGAAATCAATAAAGGATAATTCAGTATTATCCTTTATTGACTTCAATTATACCCTTTTCTTTCTTATAATTCAATCTGCTATTTTTGATGGTTTGACAAAAAAATAAGCCGTAAATGGCTTAAATAAAGGATTTATGAAAAAAAGGAATGTATTTTAAGAATTTTTTTCATAAATATAGTAAAATAAGTATCTTTTTATGAAACTAATAGCCCTTGGCAGGGCTACTGGTTTTTGAAAGCTTTTCAAAACGCAGAACTCCCGGAGTATGCGGTGCCATGTCGAAGATGTTTGTCGGAGG
>OHLE01000860.1_pt1 | contig 14211 bp, 10 predicted proteins | sample 1568971 | NCBI WGS metagenome assembly OHLE01 (sample SAMEA3879556, study PRJEB24766) | human gut metagenome | biome: human-associated habitat; feature: feces | place: USA | collected 1985/1987
CCTTTACACCATAGCTCATTGCCTCCAACAAAGCGATAGGTAAACCCTCATGCGAAGAAGGCAAGCAATAGCAATGGCAATTCGTCAACAGCGAATGAAGTTTTCTACCCTTGATAAAGCCAGTAAGCACCACACCGTTCTTCCGAGCCATTTCCTTTAATCCCAAAGAATAACTATCCTCAAAGTCAGTATCACCAGCCAATACCAGTTTAATATCCGACCTATCTGTATGAGCCTTCTTCCATTTCACTAAAGCTTCCACAAGATGATGCAGATTCTTCTCTGGCACAAATCGGCACATTCCCAGCACATACTTACCCTTTTCTATTCCAAGTTCATTGAAATATTCAGGATAGTCACAAATCTCTGGCTCCGACACGCCATTATATATAAGGTGTACGTTCTTAGTTCTGCCATACTTCTTAGCAATGAGGTTCTTGATGACATTTGAGATAACGATAACGTCATCAGCAAACATACATCCCATTCTTTCTCCCAACTTCAGTATAGTCTTGGCAGCAAATCCCCACTTATCCCTATCATAGTCAGGGCCATGATGAGTAAACACCACCTTCATGCCTAGCAATTTGGCGTATGGCACCAGCAAGGCAGGACCGATGGCATGGATATGCAATACATCAGCCCCCAACTTCTTCGCCTCATTGATGGCACGGAAAGTATGGATGATGGCCTCGAAACTCTTCTTCTTTGGAGAAGGAATAGTGACAAGCTTCACGCCATTCCATTCCTTTAAGTCGTCATGCACATAATTCGACCTGCGAATCAGCGTCACATCAAAGCCACGAGACACAATGCGAGGAAACAATTCCTCGCAATGTGTCTCAACTCCACCCATGATATTAGGAATACCACGAGTACCAGTCACTACTATTTTCATACTATTTGATTTCGATATTTCGGTCTGTTTCCTTCTTGGTAGCCTCATAACCCTGGCTAGCCACGTCAGCGTTCACGATGTCCTCGCCACGTTTGCCCTTCAAAGCCTCCTTTGAATCGGCAGAAAGACCATTATTCACCACTGCATTCATATCGCAGGTAGAAAGCTTGTCAAGCTGCTCCTTGGTTACCTTACCATCACGATACTCACAGCAGATAGGATTCTCATACATCGAGTACTTCATACCGAGCAAGCTCTTAAGCTTGTGCTTAGCCACCCACAGGGCAGGAGTCTTGATATACTTATGCATTGCCGGCGAAACAGAACCAATCATCCAACAGTTACGGTCGCAATGGCGCACCTTCTTACGCACTTTCTCTGCCTCAGGAGAATTCCAAAGCTCATCCCAAGTCTGGCGATTCAGATTACCCATCACCTCCTTGTCCTTGGTACCATTACATGGCATCACATCACCGTACGGATCAATGAAGAAGGTGTCGAAGCTCATGTCGCAAGGCAAAAGACGCTTCTGACCATAAATATAGTTGATAAGGCCATGGTTAAAGTAAGCACGGAACCACTTCTTGGGTGAATTCGACTTCAGTAATTCGTTAACCAAATTTTCGAAGTTCTTTGCCACCATAGGACGGTCATGGATGATATTCTTTGCCTCCACGAAATAGAACGAGTTGTGGAGAGAGGCTGTGGCAAACTCCATACCCATCTTGTTGCTCAACTCATAGAGAGGCACAAGGTCAGGAGCGTTCTTATCCTGTACGGTCATACCGAAGCCAACATCCTTCAGTCCCATCTCACGAAGCTTCTTCAGGGTAGTATAGCCACGATTAAAACCATTGTTCAGACCACGAATCTCATTATTGGTCTGCTCCAATCCCTCAATAGAGATACGAATACCAATCTGAGGGAATTCAGTGGCCAAGTCGATGATGCGGTCGGTGAAGAAACCGTTGGTAGAGATCACGATACGGTCGCTCTTCTTATAGAGTTCACGTACGATGTCTTTCAAGTCCGTACGGATAAAAGGCTCACCACCCGTGATGTTAGTGAAGTACATCTTAGGCAACTTCTTGATAGTCTCAATAGAAATCTCCTCCTCAGGCTTGGAAGGAGCCTTGTAACGGTTACACATTGAACAACGAGCATTGCAACGATAAGTCACAATGACAGTACCATTTAATTTCTTTTCTGACATAATTATATTTTTGTATTTGATTTTTTAAACATTCTTGCGTTGTGCCACTTCCACACCCTTGTCAAAGCCGACAACAACATCATTAAACCCGGATTCTTCTTTAGAGAATTTCGTAGGATTCATATTCGGATTTTTTATAGACAATGCTCCACTGACATAGTTTGCATAATGCTGCAAATCAGACAAGGCATCAGCATCCAGCCCATAGCTGTCACAATCTCGGTGAATACGATTTAAAAAATCTTGGGTATGTTGTTGGAAATCATTGTCCTCATAGTCTCTTATGATTAAATTTGCAAAGAGTATCAGCAGTTCCTTATAAGCTGAGCTGTCCGCCAAAGCAAAGTTTTCAAAGACATAATTTAGAATTTCATTCACATCTCCTCCCTTGTCTTTCAAGACCAAGAAAGCTTTTACTCCTTCAACCTGCAAATCTTCTTTCTTGCTGAACAAAGCACTTTGAATATTGCCAACAATGTCATTGTCAAGATTTAGTTGATTCCTCATTTGTATCTTAACCTTCATTGGTAAACATCTGTATTCTTTTGACCTCAGCCAATCTATTTGTTCACTGATTTTAGTGGATTCTTCATCGGTCCAACCATCCAAGGACACATCGATGAAAAGGCTTTGATAAGTTTTGATGATTTGTCGGGTGAACTGTCTCAAACCTCCAAAGAACTCTTGACTGTCATTTCTCTCAAAACTTTCCTTGTTCAATTCTATCATATCGCAGCAATGCAACAGCACATTCTTTTTCTGCTCTTCCGAAATATACCTGCGAAGAATATTGATGTGGTCAAGCGCACTGTTCCATTGACTGAAAGGCTCAGAGGAATGGTTGAATTGATATGTGGTTTCACAGAAAGTTCTTACCTCTTCATTCAATTTGTTTAGAACAGATTCGCGTTCCTCATCATTCATTTCGATGTATGAATATGTATGTATGGCTTCGGAAATAGCATTCCCTCCATTTCTCATTTCCCTAACAGCGTTGACGATTTTGTTTCTGTCCGCTTCTGTCAGTTCTTCTCTTTCCCATATCACTTCCATGAAAAACACACTTTGCAGGACATCCTCTTTCTTGTCGCTTTTCAGTCCGTCAACTATCCTTTTCTTGATAGCGTCTGTGATGACGAATTTGAGCATGTATCTTTCGGGGAAGGGATACCCACCTCTTCTATAATGTGTCGCCAAATCCTTTTCCGACATCATCAGCGACCATATTACCGTCAAGTTTGTATTGTCCAAACAATCATACGCATACTTCAATACTTTATCTACAAATTGCGGAGCCCACTTCAGTGCGGCTTTGACAAACCTCAGCACTCTGTCTTGACTAACTTTTGTGCATAGCCTTCCCAATATCGTGGGTAGTAGGTTCATCACCTTATGGCACACCCAATTATTCTCTCGAATATCCGTGTTTTCAAACAATGCAATGTAAGTGTCAAAATATTCATTGGCACTATCCTCTGACAGCGTTGAGAGTTGCTTCCTGCCTAATACATCTTCAACGATTTTACTATTTGCCGACAATATCATCATGTTCCACGCCATATTCCACGAGTATTCAAACATATTTCTGATGCAATACTTCGTGAAATTCTGATTTATTGAAAACATAGGTATTCCCAATCTCTCCTTGAGCATCCACCACTTACAAGGATAGAGGAAATTGTGTACGAAACCTGCAGGTCCCATTTTCCAACTATTGGTATAATTGCCTATCTCAAATAGATGTTCTCTAACAAATCCCAGCGTAGGTTCGGTTTCGTATGCTTTTCCGCTCAACCTTTCCGTCAGTTCGTCAAAAGCTTCTCCTTCAGCAAACTTGGTTATATTATCAGCCTCTATGTCATCTTCTTTGCCTCCTTTAGAATCCTTGTCACACCAACTCATAGTCTTTAGAATGTATGTAAGACAAGATTTAGCATACAAATCGTCTTTGTTCTGCAAAAGGGATTTGCATATTGCATTCTTGCATTTAGCGAGTAATTGGTAGGCTTCTAAATCTTCACCGACGAAATACAGAATATTTGCTTTTTGAAGACAGTTCTGATAATCACTTATATCCACCAACCATTTTGACAAACATTCCTTCACCTTGTTCTTATCATATCGCACAAGCCAATACAATGTTAGTTGATAGCAAAGATGTCTTGAAGGGATTATCTGGCTGTCATTTTTCAATAGTTTGTCACATAATTGCAGAAACTTATCATTCTCACCATCATAGCGCAATATCTCCAATAGTGAGATTATCAAGGGCTGCAACATTTTTTTGTTCTCATTTGGCTTATCATCCAAATGTTCTACGAAAGCGGATATTGTATCTATAAACCAACCGATTTTCTTAGGTGTTGCTGAAATGGTCAACCTCCAGTTTGTTTCATAGAGGAACTGAAGTTTTGTCTTGTCATCAGTAATGCGATTGAAATCGCTATCCATAAAGGCAATGTCTTCATTTAGACGTTCAAAGTCCTTTTCATGTATTCTTGGAAGCAAAAGCCAACCAGGATAGGCTTCACGAATAGCTCGCATCTTTAGAATTTGCTCCGTTATATACGTTTTAAACTGGTCATCATCCAAGTCTTTTGTCCTAAGATGATCAAAACGCACAGTGCCATTCCATTTGCTTGGTCTTTCTTTCAGATAATTCAAGAAGAACTCGTATGCTGAATAATACCCATCCACTCCTTCTACATCCGCAAGGTTAATGATGTCTATCCCTAATTTCGACAGTAAGGCTTTCTCGGCATCATGGAATCCTTTTCTGTAAGTGATGAGATAGGTAGGGCATATCCGTTGTTGACCGATGACATCTTTCAGCCATCCTATCCAAGCTCTGAAATTTGGATCTTCTCCAGAGAAGCCTATCAAACACACCAAACTTTCCAAGAAACATTGTTTCGCTGTGTTCACCATCTCTGGACGTTCTATGGGATAGCGTCTGTAGTCTTCTTGCGTCATAATATAAGGACGAATGTTTGGAAAGCTACCATGCAATTTGATGATGCGAGGCGATGGCTGATAGAGTAGCGTTTCCTTGTTAGTCACCAGTTTGAAACCATTGATGACTTGCCCGGCTGCACGTTCTACCAAGGTGTCATAGTTGGTGGTCAAGATGTCCTTCCAAGGCAACTGCACCAACAAACGATGCAATCTGCCCGGTTGGATAAGTTGATCTGGTAAGGCTTCTTCCAAGATGTTGTCTAATTCATTATGTCCAAACTGAGCATCCACCAACGAAGACAACCTCACCACATCATTGTCTTCATTCTTCTTGTCTTCCTCATTGTTGGGATACAACTTGTCTAAGAACACCTCCCGAAGCTGTGCCCATGTCTTCATGCTCACATTGTTGGGGATTTCTGCATTCATGCTGAATCCAGCACCAACAAAGGCTGTCACACTATGCGTACCCATATAGAGCTTTATTTGCTCCAACTTGGATGCAATAGAGGATGGTATTTGATATTGCTTATCCATAATTTTGAAATTTAAATGTTCAATTATGAATAGTGTTTATTGCTTATAGATGTTGATGAGCTTGTCATAATAGATTTCGGCATCATAGCGATGTTGTGCATCCGATGCTATTTGTTGATAATCAAGCTTCGAGTTCCACATATTCTCAATCTTCAATCTTAGGTCAGCGATATTGCCACTACTGAAAGTATAATCCGTGAGTTCGGGTATGCCACCGATATTGGCTCCCAATACAGGCGTTCCCAAGCATTGGGCCTCGATAACTGACAAAGGATTGTTCTCATACCATTCCGAAGGAATCACCGAGAAGCGAGCCTTACCCACAAGTTGTTTGATGTCATCCCACTGCTTGAAACCGACGAACTTGATATTGGTGTGGGCAACTGATTTCAGTTCTTCCATCAGAGGACCGCCACCGATTATCACCAATTTATAAGGTAATTGGTTGGCAGCCTCTATCAATGTCTTCGCTCCCTTCTCATGGCTCAGTCGCCCGATAAAGCAATAGTAATCTTCTTTTTTCGGAAGGACAACATGATCTGTGTTATCCATGCCATCTGTGGGAGCATATTTACACTTCTCCACGTCAATGAAATTGCAGAGCGTGCGCATCTTCGATTTCGAGAATCCACCTTGCACCATCTTGTCTGCCATAAACTGGCTTGGACAGATAAACACATCCGTGCAAGCCTCCAACCGCTCACGATTCCAAGTTACCGCTTCTTTATATCCGATGAACGAAGCTAACTTCGATCCTTTCATACACTTGTTGTCCAGACAAGCCTTCTTGTCACCACTGAAGCAAGTCTCGCAGATGGTATTTCCATTCTTAAGACAGTCGTATCTAGGACAGAGCAACTTATAGTCATGCAGTGTCCACACTACCTTGATGCCCCGCTGATGCGCCAACTCTGCCATCACCGGTGACAGCTGCGTATGCACATTGTTGAGATGCACAACATCTGGCTTGAAGTCATCAAGCAGTTTTTCAAACGTGCTTTTTACCTCATGCGCCCCAAACGGACGGGTAAAAGCCATCAATTTGCTCATATTCTTTGGAAAGTATTTCTTCCAAGGCGTATCCAGATTCTCTGGATACTCCATGGCGAATACCGCCACCTCATGCCCATGGGCCTTCAGCAGCTTTTCCAAATTGAGCATATAAATACAATCACCGCCACGGCGGTAATAAAATTTATTTGCTAACAATACTTTCATAATATAGTTTTTCTATTCTCTTTCCAATCAGGGGGAATATACAACTCTCAATGATATGAATTTATAGGCTATGCCGACCAGAACTCCATACAGAATCTGTACCCACAGTACTTGGCCCATGTGGGAGGCATACATGTTGCAGTTAAGCCTTCCAAAGCTTAAAGCCTTTGCCTAATAAAAAAGGACAATACTTGTTCACAAACATGGCTGGCAGGATAAGAATCAGTGCATCCAAAGCAACAATGCAGACTGCAATGGCAAACTGGGCACCGTCAGACGCAAGCAAGTCTGATGCTATAGCCTTATGGCAAATCGTCTGCAACAGTGAATAGACCTTGCCATGAAAGGCAAAATAGAACAGCGTGTTTGCGCCTACAAACAGTAGGAAACGACTGTTCTGAAACCAATGCTTGGATACGTAAAGCATTACAATTAATCCTGGAATTGTAACGCTCCATGCATCCACTATCCAATTGCCATTGCCAAAGCTTACATGGAGATCAAACACGGTTATAATGCTTGCGTAAAAAGCGAAAGTCGCAGCCACGACCCATTTATTGTCAATTATATGGCATATCCTCTGTTCGTTCTCTTTATACCATTTCCCCAATCCCATGTAGAAGCAAGCGTTTCCAAACGCTTCGATATGCCAAGGTATCTTTGGTAATCCCATTTTTAGGTATATACCGTTCAGTATGAATAGGACGGTACATACGATCAGCATCCTCGTAGTGTTGCCCGACCAGCGTTCTACCCAGTAGAACCCAATGCTATAAACATAAAGTGCGGCAATAAACCAGAGAATCTGGTTTTCTCCATTCTGCAGCAACAATCCTTTTACCTCATCTGCTAAAGATACTTTTTCGTTGAATGTCAGCACCTGACTCAGCAGTATCATAATCATTCCCATACACAGGAACGGGAGAAACAATGTCCGCGTTCGCTGTTCGAAAACTTTGCTGAAACTACAGTGTTCCTTGAACAGGTAGCCTGACACAAAGAAAAAGGTGGTCAGAAACACTGGTGTGAAATACTTCATCACACTGTCGTTGCAAAACTCCAAGTGTGAATAGATTACCATGAGGAATGCTATTCCTCTCGATACGTCAAGCCAATGTATCCTCGGCTTCTTGTTGCTTCCCTGCGGAATGGGGGGGGGTAAATGTATTGCTCATTATTTTACTTTTTGTTGCCTTCATGCTTGGTATAGCGTCTCAAACTGTTCTGACGCCTTGTCCCAAACATATTTATCTCTTATAGTTATTTTGCAGTCCACTTTCATTTGATAGAGAACTGGTCGATTTGAACAAATTTCCTCAATCTGTTGTTTCCATGAACCAAAGTCAAGAACTTCTATAACACGGCCTGTACTGTTGTCAATCAATGTATCTGCTCCGGCTGTCGATGTTGAAATTACTGGTGTGCCAAAATACATGGATTCCATGATGACCATGCCGAATATTTCATAGTTGGAGGCAAGAAGAAACAGGTCAGATGCAGAATAGATGGCAGGAAGCTCTTCTTGCTTCATCTTGCCAAGTACCAAGACGTTCGGCATCCTCTCTGTCTTTACACGTTCTTTCACTTGTTCTAACAGAGGACCGTCTCCAATCAAAACCAAAGCATATTCATTTGGCAGTTTTTTCATCAAGTCCAAGAGAAACATTGGGTTTCGCCTCTGTTCCATCTTGCCGATATAAAGAAGAACCTTCTTACCTTCAAGGCTATAGCGTTTTCGAAAGTCACTATCCAATGAGCAGCCTTCAAATTTGCTTTCATCCAAGCCCACAGGTGTCAGCATGGTCGACTTGTCGCAGTACCTTGCTACATATTCCGCAGCAGCCTTGGTCTTACAGCCAATTCCGCTGACATTGCTAAGCACTTTCTTACCGAAAGTGGAGTTGAACAAGTACTCCAGTTGTTTCAGAACTGGCTTTTGGGTTGTGTTGTAATTGCCTTGTACCAACACACATTTTGTCCCATGTCGCTTCGCCCATTCCGATACTTTGTACGACATATACATGCCAAACTCATGTATCTGGATTACATCGGGCTTGAGTCTGTCCAATAATTGTTTCCACCCGTCAAACACGCACAAGGACTGATTGACAGATTTGTATGTCAGATAATAGATATCCACATACTTTCCATCCGAGTCGTAATTCAACTGCTTGGATTCTGGACCTGCCATGATGAGGGACACCTTATATCCCTTCTTTACCAAGGCTTTTGACAAACCCAATTCTTGACAGTTGTAAGTGTTGTAATCTATATAAGAACCTGAGGTCCTGAAAATTACAATATGTTTCATATATTATTCGTATTTTTTGATGCTGCTTTCCAAAGCCTTCCATACATTCATCAGAAGAGGAAACCTATGATAGTTGTCACCACAGCAAATTTTCAGTCGCTTGTAGTGGTATTTGAGCCTTATCTTTATCGGAATAGTTCTATTTTCATGCAATAAGACACTCAAGAAGTATCCATTCTCGCGTTTTTTGCCGACCTCCTGACTTCTCCACACTTCTTCAATATTCAATTCATATTGTTTCAGTTGACTTAAATCTACACTCTTAATGGCCTTCTCTCCATGACTGGTACGAATCAGAACGTTGCTGCTTCCCATCCGAAATCCATACTTGCCTGTATAGTTGTCACCTAAAGCGATGTCTGAATATATATTCAGTTTATCCATGCAATACAAGCAACGCTCATTGCAGAAAAAATCTTTGACAGCGATTCTCTCACGCTTTTCCAAGAACAGGTTGTCATGCTCAAATGCCAGTTTCATATCTCCTGGCCAGCCATTTTTCTCTTTCGACCTAAAGAAAAGACTGTTCAACTTTCCGCTTGCACTGTTCTGTTTATTTGCAAAATAATCCCAAACATGATAGTTCATCATCTTGTCACAGAACAGACCAATCAAAAGATAGTTGGAAGAATCCAGATGGTAGTGTTCTATGACATTACGGAAACCTCTGACAGCACAACTTGTACCAACCAAAATGACACGCTTGGCCTTGTTTTTTATCATAAACCGGGCGGCATTCTCCTGAGATACCGGGATGTATCGTGAGCGACCTACTTTGTCTATATTTTCAAGATCTGATAAATGCTCAGTCTTTACATACGTACTATAGTTGAATGTGTCAACCACAAAAGCAGCATCATATAAATTTGTGTCAAGCAATTGCTTGATTAGCCATGTACAAATGCCCCCAGAAGCTGTTTGGAGCAAATGTTTATCATCTTTTACATGTGCCGTCCATTGCCCTTTCAATTCGCCAATCAGTTCTGCTTTAGATGTTGGTCTTTCTTTTATGGCATCCTTCCCTGGGCAGACATTATAACATATGCCACACTCCACGCAAAGGCTTGAGTCCAATGTCGGGAGCAATCGTCCGTTGTTATCCACAGACATTCTGATACATCCCTTGGAACATATGCCTGCACATATTCCGCATGAACAGCAAAGTCTTTTGTCTAAGGTCTCTTGTATTGTCTTCCTGTTCATAATACGTATTCCTTTATAGTCAAAAAGCAATTGTTCGATTGTACTTCCCTCATGCAGCTCTTAATCATTTGGGAGTCCTCATTATGCTTTAAAATGATGTCATCTATTTTGTCGTGAATAGTTGTTTCAGAATCATCAAGTTTCAGCAAATATTGGTTTTGCTGCACCCTTGAAAGCAGTTCTTTGTATTTCACAGCCCATCCCAAAGCGATGACGGGAACGTTCTCCTTATAGGCATGCACGATGGAATGATAACGAGAGGCAACCACGAAGTCGAAGTCTTTTACTAAGGTCTGATATTGAAAACACGACAGCACTTGATTGACGACGCAGACTCTATCATCTTGACTATAGAAACTTTTCAGTTCTTCTGCTACAGACAAGTCATCATTTGCATGGCATAAGATATATACGTTGTAATTTTCCTGTCTGAGTTTCTGGATGATATTCTTGTAACATGTCAACGGCTTTTCTTTGCCGTATTGTTCGTACATGCGTTTGTTGGGAACGAATCCTACACTTCGTTTTCTGATATGCGGTAATTTGTCAAATCCCATGTCATTACGTTTCAAAAGAGCTTCTACTGATTTGTTCTGTAGCACCAAGTCACTTGACAACAGCACATGGGCTTGAGGATTGAGAGCACGGAGAGCGTCGAATCCTTCAGACTCGCGTGCATAACATATTTTCGGATAACTGATATAGTGTTGTATCAACGTCTTCATAAACCATTGCTTAAGTCCTTTCCCATAATTGAATGGTCCAAAAGACTGCGGCATAAGAAACACTTTCGTCCCTAACCATTTCGAAATGGCTATCTTAAAAATATATCGCAACGAAGGATAAACACCCAATTTTGAGCAGAGTTCCAACCCGCTTACATCAAGCATGATGTCTGCTTGCTTATAAGCTGTATATAAGGATTTAAGCTTAAGTACCCCCCATATGAGGGCACTGAAAAAGTCCCCTTTTTTTATAACCAAAACGGAAAATGCTTACGATTTGTAACTTCTCTTTCTGCAAATCGCCTAAAATAAGGCTAAAATAGACAGATAATAAAGGGTAAAACAGCTATTTCTCCGTCATCAACTTTCAATTTGATAGTGGGTTTTAGTTTTTCAGTGCCCTCCCATATGGTTCTCCACCACCTTTCCATTATTATTAGACAACCTCACAAGGTCTTCTATCTTGTTGACTTTGCGGAAGCCGTTTGGCAATTGCAGGATGAATTGTGCATCTGCAAACATATTTTTGCATTCCACAAAAGATGCGAACATCATTGCTTCAGCACCTTTGTTGATAAAATTGCCACCAGAAATTAATATTATCATAAATTCCTTATATGCTTTAGTTTATATAATAAATAGACCAAGTTTACACATTTTAATCTCAAAAGGAAATAAAACAATCTTTGAGACAATGAAGGTAACAACCTTATTGGATATGTTTCTAAAATACTATGTAGGTAATCATTGTCTACAATCTTGTTTAGTTGCCTTATGGATTCTTTATAATGCAAATATTTGATGGTGTCGCATACAGAATAGAATGCTTTGTACATCAATAGTCTTGACATCCTTAATTCTATACTTGGTATGTCCCTTTTGCTGTTTTTGATTGTGTCACCGATTTTTAGGTATAATGAGACCTCGCGATTGAATCGAGTGTAGTCGTATCTCTTGGTCAAAGAGCCCTCATTTGCACAATAATAATACAGGGGTTCTGGATAGATAAACAATTTAGATGCATGGAGCGAGAAATCCAACTGAAATAAGATATCCTCAGAAACGAACTCTCTTTCTGATTTGAATCGTAGGTCGTTCTTCTTGATGACATCATTGGAAAATAGCATCTTCCAGACGCTATATCCATGATGTTGCCTATATATGTCTGTAGGCAAACCTCCTATAACCTCGGCTATGTATGTAGGGCAAGCATCCAAACTTCTTTCCTTATTGCTCAGTCTGTCTATATTTGCTTTTCTCAAATGACCGTTTGATTCACTGTAATAACTGCATAGCACAGCATCTACATTTTGCTCTTTTGCTTTTGCATACAGCTTTTCATACATATCCACACTAATATAGTCATCACTATCAACAAAACCTACATATTCGCCTGTAGCAATGTCGAGTCCTGAGTTTCTGGCATACCCCAACCCTGCATTCTGCTTGTGAATGACCTTCACACGAGAGTCTTTCTTTGCATACTCGTCACACATCTTCGGGCAATTGTCGGGCGAACCGTCATCCACCATGATAATTTCAATATCCTTCAATGTCTGACCAAGCAAAGTCTGCATACAACGGTCAAGGTATTTCTCAACGTTGTATATCGGAACTATTATACTTACTTTTGGCATATGATATTTTTATTATTGTCATTCGCAAGAAGGAATGACATGATTATGAGCAATTTATTGTCAATCGTGATTTCGACTAAACCTAAGAAAAAGAAAACTAAGATGTATGCCAATATGGGGAAGGATATATTTTTGATTTCGTGTCGCTTGGCATACCTGAAAATACTAATAAATACACCCAAATAAAGTATTGTTCCAACAAGCCCCTCTTCTATGTATAGATTTACAACCCCATTTTGTGCATTTGCATATCCGAATAGATAAGCTAAAATCCAATGCGCATTTCCCACGCCAAATCCCCACAGTGGACTTGCAAACATGAACATCGACAATGTATCATATATTGTAGTTCTACCCGTAAGTGTTAAATCTTCGTGCAACCAATCTACAATTATTTTTTGGATTACAGGGATCTCTAACACGTAATTATAAAAGAACATAAATAGGACACCCACCGATAGAACCCCCAAATACACCTTTCCATTATAGACAATTTTACCAATTTTATTTTCAAATAAGAAAAGCTGAATAATGGCAAACATACCCACTAATGCTGTTGTGCATCCTGTCAAAATTGAAATTAAGAATGCTAAGAATATCAAAAACAGTTTTAGTATTTTATTTATTTCTACTTTGGTCCTTGAAATTCTTTCATATATTACATAGCATAAAATATGCATATAAGATAGTGAAAATTTGTTTCCCACTAAATAACCATCGTCGTTAGCTGCTCCCCAAAGAAAGAACTGAATGTCCGAAATGAATAGGTAGAATAACAATGTCTTAAAGAATACATCGAATAATATATGTGTTTTATTTATTGTAGTCAGATATTCTACAAGCGCAAAAGCAGTAAATACAGACAATGAAATCATCACACCTAAAGTATAAGATGATATTCTTAATGTATCTTTGGCTGCACCCATATTTAATTGGTCTAAAGCTTTTATATCCCAATTTTTGCTATAGAATGAGACGAGCAACAACCCCACGCAATATAATACCAAAAATTTGTTTACTGTCTTATATCGTGGAGACAATTTTAATTTACGCTTTACAAAAAGCAACGTCATAAATGTACCTAGACATATTGCTTGTATCACGCGACCAATACCGCTTCCATCATCTAAATAAACAAAAGATGTGTGAAAGAGTAATAGGCATAGAATTTTCAAAAAACGATCACTCATGATTTTATTCCGAAAAGATATTTAGCTATTAACCTTTTTAGATGCTGTAGCTTTGGCAACACTTTTATATACCAATACTGGGTATTTAAATACTCTTTTTTAATTGTCTTGAAATTTAAAAATGTTATGTCCGTATAGTTGAAAGCCAAAAACTTATTCGCTACTATTTGTATTATATTACATCTAGTAATATCAGATGAATAGTGCATTATCCTTTTTTGTAAATGAATGTAAGCATATTCTTCTTTCTGCAAAATTCCCCCATCTAAATAGAACCTTACTATTTCTCCATTTTTCCATAGATAAATACATTTTTTGTAAGGC
>OHLE01000862.1_pt1 | contig 14201 bp, 8 predicted proteins | sample 1568971 | NCBI WGS metagenome assembly OHLE01 (sample SAMEA3879556, study PRJEB24766) | human gut metagenome | biome: human-associated habitat; feature: feces | place: USA | collected 1985/1987
CAGACAGACCGGATCGTATGGGGACCCTGGCTTGTTTTTTTATTATTAGGCTGTGGCTGCTATCTGATGATAAGTCTGTTCTTTCTTCCTCTGAGAAATCTGTTGGCGGCACTTGGGCTGGTGTTCCATCCTAAGAGCCGGAAAGGCACAGATGGGGAAGGGGTTTCTTCTTTTTCAGCACTGACTACGGAACTGGCGGCAACGATAGGCACGGGAAATATCGTAGGCGTGGCTACTGCCATGGTGCTGGGAGGACCGGGAGCATTGTTCTGGATGCTTTTGTCCGGGATCATCGGGCTGTCGACCAAACTGGTGGAAAGTACGCTGTGTGTCAGATATCGTGTAAGAGATCACAAAGGAAAACCGGTGGGTGGTCCCATGTATGTTCTTCAAAATGCATTTCCGTATAGACGTATGGGGCGGATCCTTGCGGTACTGTTTGCGATATTCGCAGTACTAGCCTCCTTTGGCATGGGGAATATGACGCAGGGGAATTCTATTGCGGAGGCACTGGCAGTGACTTTTGGAGTCGACCGGACAGTGACAGGACTGGTGATTGGTATCTTTACGATTCTGGTGATCCTTGGAGGAATCGATAAAATAGCAAGGGTCACGGAATATCTGGTGCCTTGTATGGCAGTATTTTATCTTTTCGGAACAGGCATGGTGATCTTTACGCATTTCCATAATCTACCGTCAGGAATTCTGCAGATTTTATGCGGTGCTTTCTGCCCGGAAGCTATGGCAGGAGGGAGCATTGGATTCTTATGTTCCGGCAGGCAGGCCATGCGCTATGGTGTCTCCCGTGGAGTATTTTCCAACGAAGCGGGACTCGGAGCAGCCGGAATCAGTGCGGCTTGTGCAGATACACCGGATGCGGTGCGGCAAGGCTATATCAGCATGACGGGAGTTTTTATCGATACCATTGTGATCTGTTCCCTGACAGGGCTTGCCATAGCATCCAGCGGTATGCTGGGGCAGAGGGATGCGCAGGGGGAGCTTTTGAACGGAACAGCGCTTATGATCGCTGTATTTTCCGCCACATTTGGCAGGGCGGGGGAATGGATGCTTGCACTATCTATCGCATTGTTTGCGTTTGCTACAATTATTGCCTGGGAATATCAGGGAGAGAAAGCCTTTGAATATCTGGCTGGAAATAGTCGCCGGACAGGGTGGTATCGTCTGTGCTATGGAATGTTTGCCTTTTTTGGGGCGGTCTGTTCGCTGGAAGCGGTATGGGATTTCTCGGATATCTGTAACGGTCTGATGGCGGTGCCGAATCTACTGGCGGTAGTGATGCTGTCGCAGGGAATCTGCCGGGAAATAAGAACCTATAAGCTCTGAACGATCACGCCGAAATTACCTTTTAAATAAAATTAAATATTGAAGCGATGCGGCCACCATGATATGATAAATAAGATATGGCTATTCGAATTTGAGAGAAGAACATGCCCGGATAAGTTGTATTTGTGTTGAAACGTTAGGAGTGAGATTATGACTAAGACGATAGAGAATTTTTTGCGATATGTGAAGATCGATACCCAGTCCAGTGAAGAGAGCACCACGACCCCCAGCACCATGAAGCAGCATGACCTGGCAGGTCTGCTTGTCAGTGAACTGGAAGCTATGGGCGCCACAGAGATCACTTATGATAAGGAGCACTGCTATGTCTATGCTACCGTTCCTGCATCCGCAGGCTACGAGAATGCACCGGTACTTGGATTTATCGCCCATATGGATACATCGCCTGCGGTGACGGATACCAATGTGAAGCCCCGGATCGTAGAGCATTATGACGGAAAAGATATCGTACTGAATGCAGCAGAGAACATCGTTATGAAGACAGCGGATTTCCCGGAGCTGTTAAATTATGTGGGAAAAGATCTGATCGTGACAGACGGAACGACGCTGCTTGGCGCAGATGACAAAGCAGGTGTTGCTGAGATCATGACCATGGCGGAAGACTTGTTAAATCATCCTGAGAAAAAGCACGGCAAGATCCGCATTGGTTTCACCCCGGATGAGGAAGTCGGTGCCGGAGCGGATCATTTTGATGTGCAACTGTTTGGTGCAGATTATGCGTATACCGTAGACGGTGGTGCACTGGGCGAACTGGAATATGAGAATTTTAATGCCGCCGGGGCAAAGCTTCATGTATATGGCAGAAGTGTGCATCCCGGTTCCGCCAAAGGCAAAATGAAAAATGCCATTCTGATCGCGCAGGAGTTCCAGAAGCTGCTGCCGGTAGAGCAGAATCCAATGTATACCGAAGGCTATGAGGGCTTCTTCCATCTGGATGCTATATGCGGCAATGTGGAGGAAGTTACTGCGGACTATATTATCCGTGATCATAACAGACAGCTGTTTGAACAGAAAAAAGAGCTGTTTTTGTCCTGTGCGGATTTCCTGAACCGGAAGTATGGGGAAGGCACCGCTATAGTGGATATGAAAGATTCTTACTATAACATGCGGGAGATCATGGAGCAGCATATGCACCTGATCGACAACGCGAAAGCTGCCATGGAAGAGCTGGGGATCGAACCCAAAGTATCTCCCATCCGCGGCGGTACCGACGGCGCAAGACTGTCCTTCATGGGACTGCCCTGCCCGAACTTGTGCACCGGCGGAGAAAATTATCACGGCAGATATGAGTATGCCTGTGTACAGTCCATGGAAAAAACGACCGGACTATTGATCGCCATTGCAGCAAAATACGCAGACAGATAATAGATACAGATATGTTAGAAAGGCAATATTTTTTATATGACAAATGTAACACAAATGAACGAAACGGAGAGACAGTATTATTTTATGGAGAAAGCCTCCGGTCATGTGGCAAAGCTTGGAGAAGAACTGGGCAGAAGGCCTACCTGCTGTGTGACTACTTTCGGGTGTCAGATGAATGCCAGGGATTCGGAAAAACTGGTGGGAATCCTGGAAAAAGTCGGCTATGAGATCATTGAAGATGAGAATGCGGACTTTGTGATCTATAATACCTGTACGGTGAGAGATAACGCCAACCAGCGTGTCTATGGAAGACTGGGAGTATTAAACGGCTATAAAAGGAAAAATCCTCATATGAAGATCGCACTGTGCGGCTGTATGATGCAGGAACCCACCGTGATCGAGAAGATTAAAAACAGTTACCGCTTCGTGGATCTGATCTTCGGAACTCATAATATTTTCAAATTCGCAGAGCTGTTATGCTCCCTGTTTGAAAATGAGGAAATGGTCATTGATATCTGGAAGGATACGGACAAGATCGTGGAAGATCTGCCGGTGGAGAGAAAGTATTCTTTCAAATCAGGTATCAATATTATGTTCGGCTGCAATAATTTCTGCAGCTATTGTATTGTCCCCTATGTCCGCGGCAGAGAGCGAAGCCGTAATCCGAAGGATATCATCCGGGAGATCGAGGGACTGGTGGCAGATGGCGTTGTGGAGATCATGCTGCTGGGACAAAATGTAAATTCCTACGGTAAAAACCTGGAAGAACCCATTACCTTTGCACAGCTTTTGCAGGAAGTAGAAAGAATCGAAGGATTGGAGCGGATCCGTTTCATGACTTCCCATCCCAAGGATCTGTCAGATGAGCTGATCGAGGTGATGAAGCATTCCAAGAAGATCTGCCGACATCTCCATCTTCCTTTGCAGTCCGGTTCCACGAAGATATTAACAGCAATGAACCGTCGTTATACCAAGGAGCAGTATCTGGAGCTGGCGGAGAAGATCCGTAAGGAGATTCCGGATATGGCGATCACTACGGATATTATCGTAGGATTCCCCGGAGAGACGAAGGAAGACGTAGACGAGACCATCGATGTGATCCGTCGCGTAAAATATGACAATGCCTTTACCTTTATCTATTCCAAACGAACCGGAACACCGGCGGCAGCCATGGAACAGGTGCCGGAGGAACTGGTAAAGGAGCAGTTTGACCGGGTGCTTAAGACCGTGCAGGAGACAGCCAGAGAACAGGTATCCAGGTATCAGGGACAGATCTGCGATGTGCTGGTAGAAGAGATCAATGAAAATGACAGTTCCTTAGTGACCGGAAGAATGTCAAATAATACGCTGGTACATTTTCCGGGAGATGCATCGTTGGTGGGGAAGCTTGTGAATGTTTCACTGGATGAATGTCATGGATTTTATTATATGGGCCATATGGTTTAGTCATGACTCTGATGAATAAATTGTAAAAGGGAATAGAAATGGAAGAACAAGAGAAGAAAAAGAGAATAGAACTGGAACAGGACATGTCCTGGAAAATGTATCAGATACTGACGATAACGGCGTGCACTGCAAATCTGATCGGAACAATCTGTAATTTCTGTATTCACGGTACGAAACTGCCGACCATACTCTGCGGCATATGCCTGCTGATGATCGTGACCATCGGCATTATCGGATGGACTACGAAAAAGGTGCAAATACCGGCGGTCTTGATCATATTAATACTTGTATGGTTTGAATTTCCTTATTTGTATTATTGCTACGGGGATGCCTCTATCGTATATCTGGTCCTGGGGGTCGTTGGACTGGCGATATTTTTCCCGAGAAATGTGGTGATCGTTTCTTTTGCGGTCACGTTGCTGGAATATCTGGTGATCATGATGAACAGCTTTGAACGGCCTTCCGTATGGAGAAGTATGGATGAAGCGGGTAAGATCGGAACTACGCTCGGATCCTTTGTTATTGTGGGAGTGTCTGTATTTGCCATGATATTTGAATTGCTCAGAAGTTACGAGGAACAACGAAAGCAATTGCTGAGTCTGAGTGAGGATCTGAACTTTGCAGCGAACCATGATCCTCTGACTAGGCTGTATAATCGGCGCTATCTTGTAAATCAGGTGAATGAATGGATATGCAAGCCGGAGAAGAGCTTCTGGATCGTATTGATGGATGTAGATGATTTCAAGGCAGTCAATGATACCTATGGGCATGGATACGGTGATGATGTACTGCGGGAAGCCGGCAGACTGATGCTGGAAGAAATGATGGGAAAAGGAATCGCAGCCCGGTTCGGCGGCGAGGAGTTTATGCTGGTGTTTGAACAGGATGATCGGGAACAGGTGTTACATTCATTCCGGAATATCCAGGAAGGCTTAAGGAGATATTCCCAGAACACCAGACAGACGGATATTACCATCAGCGGTGGAATGGAACGTTATGAGGCTGATAAACAGCTGGATCTATTGTTTACTTCTGTGGACCGGAAATTATATATTGCCAAAAATAACGGTAAAAACCGTATTGTAGAATAGGTTTAAAATAATAAAAAGTCTTGCAAAGCTTAAAAAATAGAGCTATGATAAGACCCGTGTGATTTTATAAAAATTTTATAATTTCACACGGGTCTTTTTACTGAGGAGATTATATTGAGGAGAATGTTATGGAAAAATTGAAACCGAAGCTTTTCTCAGTGATGAAAAGCTACACGAAAGAACAGTTTGTAAAAGATGTGATCGCAGGTATCATTGTGGCGATCATTGCTCTGCCCTTATCCATTGCACTGGCACTGGCTTCCGGGGTAACACCGGAAAAGGGTATCTATACAGCAATCACCGCAGGCTTTGTGATCTCTTTTCTGGGTGGCAGCCGCGTACAGATCGCAGGTCCTACTGCGGCATTTGCCACCATTGTTGCAGGAATTGTAGCCAAGAACGGCATGGACGGTCTGATCATCGCGACATTGTTAGCGGGTGTGATCCTGATCCTGATGGGATTTTTACGACTTGGCAATCTGATCAAGTTTATCCCCTATACGATCACCACCGGTTTTACTTCCGGTATTGCTGTGACGATCTTTATCGGACAGATCAAGGACTTCCTGGGACTGACCATTGTCAGCGAAGAGCCGCTGATCGAGACCATGGATAAACTGAAAGCAGTATTTCAGTTCATCTCCACCACAAATGTGCAGGCACTGCTTGTAGGTGTGATCAGTCTCCTGATCCTGATCCTGTGGCAGTATCTGCCGGGCTTTTGCAAGAAGATTCCCCCTTCTCTGATCGCAGTACTGGTGGGAAGTGCCATGGTTGCACTACTTAACATGAATGTAAATACGATCGGAGATCTGTATGAGATTTCCAATAAGCTTCCGTCAATTTCTCTGCCAGCCTTCAGCCTGAAGACGGTACAGAACGTCCTGCCGGATGCTTTTACCATCGCGATCCTGGCTGCCATTGAGTCATTGCTTTCCTGCGTGGTAGCGGACAGTATGGTGAACAGCAGACATCGTTCCAATATGGAACTGATCGCCCAGGGCGCCGGCAACATTACTTCCGCATTGTTCGGTGGGATCCCCGCCACCGGAGCCATTGCGAGAACTGCTGCCAATGTGAAAAACGGCGGACGTACCCCCATTGCCGGTATGGTGCATTCCGTGACACTTTTGTTGATCCTGGTAGTACTGATGCCTTATGCGGCACTGATCCCCATGCCCACCATTGCAGCCATTCTGTTCATGGTGGCTTACAATATGTGCGACTGGCGTAAATTCATAGGTCTGTGCAAGACCGCACCCAAGAGTGACATTATCGTTCTGGTGACCACATTTGTACTGACTGTCGTATTTGATCTGGTAGTAGCGATAGAGGTAGGTATTTTACTGGCAGCCATTCTGTTCATGAAGCGTATGAGCGATGTGACGGAAGTGGAAGGCTGGAAATATGTGGATGATGAGGATGATGCGGACAGCCTGTCCTTAAGAGTCGTACCTCACAATACCATGGTCTATGAAGTGAGTGGCCCCTTATTCTTCGGCGCAGCGGACAAGATCCTGAAGATCACATTAGATGAGAAAATGAACTGCCTGGTACTGCGTATGCGCAGCGTAAGCGCCATCGACGCCACAGCCATGCACAATCTGGAGCAGTTATATGCGGACTGTAAGAAGAAAAACATCCAGATCATTCTGTCCCATGTAGGGGAACAGCCCATGCATGTCATGGAGAAGAGCGGCTTCTTAGATAAGGTGGGCAGAGAAAATGTCTGTGCCCATATTGATGATGCACTGGAACGCGCAGCAAAGCTGCAGTAAGTGTGAAAAACTATCATTTTTCATAGGGGTTCTTTAATTTACAACCTCAATATTTTGTGCTAAGATAGATGCGGATACGCAAGCTTTTGCGTGTCCGCTTTGTCGTGGATCCTTTTACAGAACAGGAGAAGATCATGGCTGAATTGACACCAATGATGCAAAAATATATGGAGACCAAGGAGCAGTATAAGGACTGCATCCTTTTTTATCGTCTGGGAGATTTCTATGAAATGTTTTTCGACGATGCGCTGGTGGCTTCCAAGGAACTGGAGATCACACTGACGGGAAAAAGCTGTGGACTGGAGGAACGTGCGCCCATGTGCGGCATTCCTTACCATGCCGTGGAAGGCTATCTGTCCAAACTGGTAAGCCGCGGTTATAAAGTGGCTATCTGCGAACAGGTGGAGGATCCGAAGCTTGCCAAGGGATTGGTGAAGAGGGAAGTGATCCGTGTGGTGACACCCGGTACCAACTTAAACGTACAATCTCTGGAAGCCGGCAAAAATAATTATCTGCTGAGCATTGCCTATACTCCGGATGGCATCGGTATCTCTGCGGCAGATGTAACTACCGGTGATTATTATGTGACCGAAGTCGAAGATCTGAAAAAATTAAATGATGAACTGATGAAGTACGAACCTTCGGAGATTATCTGTAACGAGGCATTTTTAGTCAGTGGCTTTGATGTGAATGATTTAAAGTCCCGCTTACATATCTCCGTCAATGCGTTGGAATCCCATATGTTCGATGATGACGGCTGCAGACGGATCCTGATGAAACATTTTAAGGTAAATACGCTGATCGGACTTGGTGTCGAAGAATTCCCTACGGGACTTTTAGCGGCGGGAGCACTGTTACAGTATCTGTATGATACCCAGAAGACAGATCTGGAGCATTTTACCCATATTTATCCCTATCTTACCAGCAAATATATGTTACTTGACAGCTCCACCAGAAGAAATCTAGAACTGACGGAGACTCTCAGAGAGAAGCAGAAGAGAGGCTCTCTTCTGTGGGTGTTAGATAAGACGAAGACCGCCATGGGCGCCAGACTTCTGCGCAATTACATCGAACAGCCGTTGATCGAAAAGGATGAGATGGAGAAGCGTCTGGATGCCATTCAGGAGCTGAATCAGGATTCCATCTCCAGGGATGAGATCCGGGAATACTTAAATCCCATCTACGATCTGGAACGACTGCTCAGTAAGGTGACTTATAAGACGGCAAATCCCAGAGATCTGATCGCATTTCGGAATTCCCTGCAGATGCTGCCGCCGATTAAGACAGTGCTGTCTGCCTTTGAAAAAGAAGAACTGACTAAAATCCGGGAGCAGATTGATGGACTGGAGGATATTTATCAGCTGATCGATGAAGCGATCATTGACGAACCGCCCCTGTCCATCCGGGAAGGCGGGATGATCAAGGATCAGTTTGATGAAACCATAGACAGACTGCGCAGCGCCAAGCATGACGGAAAACAATGGCTTGCCCAGTTGGAGGAAGAGGACAGAGAGCGTACCGGAATCAAGAATCTGAAGATCAAATATAACAAAGTATTCGGCTATTATTTTGAAGTGACCAATTCCTATAAGAATCTGGTGCCGGAGGATTATATCCGCAAGCAGACCCTGGCAAATGCGGAACGATATACCACACCGCGGTTAAAGGAACTGGAAGACACTATTTTAAATGCGGAGGACAAGTTACAGACACTGGAATACGATGTCTTCTGCAGAATCCGGGATACCATTGCACAGGAACTGGTCCGCATCCAGAACACCGCGAAAGCGATCGCAAAGCTGGATGTGTATGCGTCTTTGTCGTTGGTTTCGGAACGAAATCATTATGTACGTCCGAAGTTAAATGAAAAGGGTGTTATTGACATCAAGGACGGAAGACACCCTGTGGTGGAACAGATGATCACCAATGATATGTTTATTGCCAATGACACTTATCTGGATAATGGAAGCCACTGTATCAGTGTCATTACCGGCCCTAATATGGCGGGTAAATCCACTTATATGCGTCAGACGGCACTGATCGTGCTGATGGCACAGATCGGTTGTTTCGTGCCTGCCAGAAGTGCCAACATCGGCATTGTAGACAGAATCTTTACCCGTGTGGGTGCATCGGATGACCTGGCCAGCGGGCAGTCCACTTTTATGGTGGAGATGAATGAAGTGGCGAATATCTTACGAAATGCCACATCCAAGAGCCTTCTGATCTTAGACGAGATCGGAAGAGGTACTTCCACTTTTGACGGATTGAGCATTGCCTGGGCAGTGATCGAACATATCAGCAACCGCAAGCTTTTAGGAGCCAAGACACTGTTCGCTACCCATTACCATGAGCTGACCGAGCTGGAAGGCAAAATGAACAATGTGAACAACTATTGCATTGCTGTGAAAGAATGTGGCGACGATATCGTGTTCTTGCGTAAGATCGTAAAAGGAGGTGCGGACAAGAGCTACGGCATCCAGGTAGCGAAGCTGGCAGGTGTGCCGGACATGGTCATCGACCGTGCCAAGGAGATCGTGGAACAACTGTCGGACAATGATATTACGGAAAAGGTGCAGAGCATTGCTATCGATAATAAAAACGATGGTAAGGCAAAAAAACAGCCCAAATACGATGAGGTGGATCTGGCACAGATGTCTCTGTTCGACACTGTGACGGATGAGGATATTCTGAAGGAACTGATGGAGATCGAGGTGACGACGCTGACCCCATTAGATGCACTGAACACTCTGTACCGGTTACAGAATAAGCTGAAGAACCGTTGGAACGGTTAGATATAAGGGAAAGGCATAGGTAGATATATGGGAATACATGTACTGGACTCCCGGACGATCGACAGGATCGCTGCCGGTGAGGTGGTAGAACGACCTGCCAGCGTGGTGAAAGAGCTGGTGGAAAATGCCATAGATGCCGGTTCCACGGCGATTACGGTAGAGGCAAAAGAAGGCGGTATTGAGTTCATCCGTGTGACGGATAACGGCTGCGGCATTGAACGGGAACAGCTGCCCACGGCGTTTCTGCGTCATGCCACGAGCAAAATCGAAGATGCGGATGACTTGAACCATATTGCAAGCCTTGGCTTCCGTGGTGAGGCTCTGTCCAGTATCGCGGCGGTGTCCCGTGTGGAGATCATCACCAAGAGGAAAGAGAATCTCACCGGAACCCGCATGGTGTTAGAGGGAGCAAGAGAACAGTCTATTGATGAGATCGGTGCGCCGGATGGGACCACATTCCTCATGCGGAATCTGTTCTTCAATACTCCGGTACGCCGGAAATTTTTAAAACAGCCTGCTACGGAGGGCAGCTATATCACGGATCTGATGGAACATCTGGCACTGTCCAGACCGGATATCTCTTTCAAATTCGTACTGGGGAATCAGACCAGATTCCATACCTCCGGAAACGGTGACCTGCGGGAAGTCATCTACCGGATCTACGGCAGAGAGATCGCCGCGGAGCTGGTACCGATCCAGATGGAAGAAAACGGTATTAAGATTGAGGGGTATCTGGGCAAACCGGTACTGGTGCGTTCCAACCGCAATTTTGAGATCTATTTTATCAACGGTCGTTTTATCCGCAGCGGTGTGATCGCCAAAGCCATTGAAGAAGGTTATAAGCAGTATCTGATGCAGCATAAATTCCCGTTATGCGTGCTGCATATTACGATGGATACGGAGACCGTGGATGTGAACGTACATCCCTCCAAAATGGATGTGCGGTTCTCCGACGGCATGGCATTTGCCAGAATGCTGAGCGAGAAGATAGCAACAACCCTGCGGAACCGGGAAATGATCCCGGATGCTTCCTTAGAGGATGAAAAATCCATTCAGAAAAAGGAGCAGGAAGACAGAAAAGCTTCCTGGAAGGAGCACACGCCGGAGGTGTTCGAGAAAAAAAGAGAAGAAAGCTACCGTGTCATGGAGGCTGCCAAATATGAGGCGGTACCGAAAGACCGGAGGGAATTTATACAGAAGCCGATATGGCAGGAGACACATGCAGGTATACAGACGAGTCTCCGTAAACCGGAACCGGTAAGGGAGCAGACAGAGGTACAATCTATTGCACCTGCGGCAACACCGGAATCGAAAGAGGACGATTTTTTCGTAGAGGCAGCACCGCTGGAGCCAAGGGATGAGACTTCATCAGAGCCTGTTATCTGCCCGGAGACCGCTGAGGTGATGGTGAAGGATGTACAGCAGATGAATCTGTTTGAAGAGAAACTGTTATCTGTGCAGAACCGCAGCCGCTACCGTATCATCGGACAGGTCTTCGATACCTACTGGCTGATCCAGTTCGAGGATAAGCTGTTCATCATTGACCAGCATGCCGCCCATGAGAAGGTGAAATACGAGCGCCTGATGAAACAGTTCCACGAAAAGAGTGTGGTCTCCCAGCGCCTGATGCCTCCCATCATTGTCAGCCTGACGGGGCAGGAGGAAAGCGTTCTTCATACTTATGAGGATGCCTTTACACAGCTGGGATTTGAGATCGAAGCCTTCGGCGGCAACGAATATGCCCTGCGCAGTGTCCCGGTAGATCTCTACGGGTGCAGCGAGAGAGAACTGTTTTTAGCGGTGCTTGATGAACTGTCACAGGAGACCGGCAACCGCGGAAGCTTTCAGGTCATCGAGGAGAAGATCGCATCCATGTCCTGCAAGGCAGCTGTTAAAGGTAACAACCGATTAAGCCTTCAGGAGGCGGAACAGCTGATCGATGAACTTCTGACACTGGATAACCCCTACAACTGTCCCCACGGCAGACCTACCATCATTACCATGACGGAGACTGACCTGGAGAAGAAATTTAAGAGGATCGTATAATGCGCTTACTGATCAAACAACGAGTATTTTCCTGGACAGATTCTTATGATGTCTATGATGAGAACGAAAATGCAAAATACTTTGTAAAGGCGGAATTTTTCTCCCTGGGACACCAGTTACACATATATGACAGAAATGATCGTGAACTGGGTGTGATCAGGCAGCGGCTGTTTACCCTGCTTCCGGCATTTGAAATCGAAATCGGCGGGCAGGTGAAAGGCGAGATCCGCAAACAGTTTTCTTTTTTCAAACCCAGATACGAGATTGATTATAACGGCTGGCGCGTGGAAGGAGATTTTCTGGGATGGGATTATGATGTATACAACGGATGCAGCAGTATCATTCATATCTCCAAGGAACTGTTCCATTGGGGAGATACCTACACGATTAACTTTGCTGATCCTAAGGACGAACTGGAAGGGCTGATGTTAGTCATTGCTATCGATGCTGCAAACTGCACCCAGAATAATGGATAATGTGTAAGGAAGAAAAATTATGTCGGTAACACAATCTATAAAAAGACCGCTGGTCGTACTGACCGGTCCCACCGCAGTTGGTAAGACGAAACTGTCCATTGCCCTGGCGAAAGCTATAGGTGGGGAGATCCTGTCAGCCGATTCCATGCAGGTATATAAACATATGGATATCGGATCCGCCAAGATCCGCCCTGAGGAAATGCAGGGAGTGCCCCATCATCTGATCGACATTCTGGAGCCGTGGGAAGAATTTAATGTGGTGGTATTTCAGAAACGGTGTCTGGAATGCATGGAACAGATCTATGACAGAGGGCATATCCCAATCCTGGTGGGAGGCACCGGGTTCTATATTCAGGCGGTGCTTCGGGGTATTGATTTTACGGAGAACGAAGAGAATACCGAATACCGGGAAAAAATGGAACAGCTTGCGAAAGAAAAGGGACCGGAAGTACTACATGACATGCTCAGAAAAATTGATCCGGTTTCAGCAGAGAACATTCATACAAACAATATCAAGAGAACCATCCGTGCACTGGAATATTATGAACTGACCGGAGAACCCATCTCTGCGCATAATGAAAGGGAAAAAGAGCGCACGAGCCCATACAATTTCAGCTATTTTGTCCTGACGGATGACAGAGAAAATCTGTATGCGCGGATCGAAACCCGTATCGATGAAATGCTGTCGGAAGGACTGGTGGAGGAAGTCAGAAGCCTGAAAAAAATGGGCTGTCACAGAGGAATGGTATCCATGCAGGGGCTGGGCTATAAAGAGATCCTGGAGTACCTGGACGGAGAATGCAGCCTGGAGGAAGCGGTGTATACTCTGAAGCGGGACACCAGGCATTTTGCCAAGAGACAGCTGACCTGGTTCCGCAGGGAGAACGCAGTTACCTGGCTGGATAAACAGCAATTTGACTATGACGAAGAGAAAATTTTAGAATATATGATAAAGGAATTAGGAGAAAAAGGGATCTATGAAAAACAGCAATAACAGTAATGAAGAAATGTATCTTTCCATGGGGATCAGCAAGACGGTATATGACTATGGATGTGTCATAGAGAAAAGTCTGCGGGAGCGTTTTGACGAGGTGGACCGGAATGCGGAGTATAATCAGTTAAAGGTGGTAAAAGCCATGCAACAGCATCAGGTAAGTGAAGCCTGCCTGCTGGGTACTACCGGCTACGGATATAACGACCTGGGAAGGGATACCTTAGAGGCGGTTTATGCGGCAACGTTCCACACAGAGGATGCTCTGGTGCGTCCCCAGATCACCTGTGGTACCCATGCACTGGCACTGGCTCTGATGAGCAATTTAAGACCCGGAGACGAACTGCTGTCCCCCGTAGGCAAGCCTTATGATACTTTGGAAGAAGTTATCGGCATCCGCCCGTCTAAAGGGTCTCTGGCAGAATACGGTGTAACCTATCGCCAGGTAGACCTGCTGCCGGACGGAAACTTTGACTATGATAAGATCCGTGAAAACATTAATGAGAAGACCCATCTGGTAACCATTCAGAGATCCAAGGGATATCAGACCAGACCGACCCTGTCCGTACAGCGGATCGGCGAGCTGATCGCCTTTATCAAAGGCATCAAGCCGGATGTGATCTGTATGGTGGATAACTGCTACGGAGAATTCGTGGAGACGCTGGAACCCTCCGATGTGGGTGCGGACATGATCGTGGGATCCCTCATTAAAAACCCCGGCGGCGGACTGGCCCCCATTGGTGGCTATATTGCCGGTAAAAAAGAGTGTGTGGAAAATGCTGCATACCGTCTGACATCCCCGGGACTCGGTAAGGAAGTAGGAGCATCTCTTGGCATTCTGAAGGATTTTTATC
>OHLE01000886.1_pt1 | contig 13897 bp, 14 predicted proteins | sample 1568971 | NCBI WGS metagenome assembly OHLE01 (sample SAMEA3879556, study PRJEB24766) | human gut metagenome | biome: human-associated habitat; feature: feces | place: USA | collected 1985/1987
CTTGTGATCAAAGGCGGCGACTATGACCTTTGCGAAGGCACCGCAAGACCCTGCGGCAGAAAATGTCATCCTATCTGCTGCAAAAAAGATGAAAAACACGAAGGAGATGTAACCTTATGAGCGAAAATTGTTCCCATAACTGCGGCAGCTGCTCCTCTAACTGCGGCAACCGCAAACCTGCGGATTTTTTGGTAGCACCAAATCCCCACAGCAGCATTAAGAAAGTTATCGGCGTTGTCAGCGGCAAAGGCGGCGTTGGTAAATCCATGGTTACCAGCACACTGGCAGTACTGACACAGAGAAAAGGCAAACAGACAGCCATTCTGGATGCAGATATCACAGGCCCCTCCATCCCCAAGGCCTTTGGCGTATCTGAGTGCCAGGGGGCAGACCAGTCCGGCCTGTACCCTGCGCTGACCCAGTCCGGCATCCAGGTGATGTCCATCAACCTCCTTCTGGACAACGATACAGATCCGGTGCTGTGGCGGGGTCCTGTCATTGCCGGGGCGGTGAAGCAGTTCTGGACCGACGTCATCTGGGGCGACGTGGACTACCTGTTTGTGGATATGCCCCCCGGAACCGGCGACGTGGCTCTGAACGTGTTCCAGACCCTGCCGGTGGACGGCGTCATCATCGTCACCAGCCCGCAGGATCTGGTGGGTATGGTGGTGGAAAAGGCCGTGAAGATGGCTCAGATGATGAACATCCCCATCGTCGGTCTGGTGGAGAATATGAGCTATCTGGCCTGTCCCGACTGCGGCAGGAAGATCTACCTCTTCGGTGAGGGCAAGACGCAGGAGGCCGCCGACCGCTATGGCCTGCCCCTGCTGGCTCAGATGCCCATCGACCCGGCGCTGGCGGCTCTGGTGGACGCCGGGCGCATCGAGGACTTCCAAGGCTCCTGGCTCTCCGCCGCTGCTGACCGGCTGGAGTGCTGACCCACACCGTAAGCTTCCAAGAGTGCCTGAAGCCGCAGGGCTTCAGGTACTCTTTCCTCATCCCGTAAAAACCGGAGGCCCTCCTTACGGAAGGCCCCCGGCCATTCATTTTACGGCTTTTCCACGTTGATATATGTGGGGATATCGCTGATGCGCTGATAGGTGTAGGTGTCCGGCACGGAGAAGAAATGCACGCTGTCCTTCCCGTCGTAGGTCACATACGGGACCGTCAGTCCCTCCCCTTTCAGCACATAGACGCCGTTGGCATCCTCGGCATACGTCCCGGCGGACAGCACGCCGGACTGCCGGTACAGGGTGTAGTCTCCCTTCTCGTCAAACACCAGATAGGTGCCGGCTCCGGGGCTCAGCCCCTCGCAGAGGTAGGTGCCCGTCAGCGGCTGATGCCGCAGGCTCATGCCCAGCATCACCAGCAGGGCCACGGTCAGGCACAGAGAGGCTGCCAATGCAGCCCAGAGATACTTAGACTTTCTTTGCACAGGCGGTCACGCTCCTTTGTTCCCTTCGGTTTTCCGCCTTTAGAGCGGCCTACGCCCATAGAGTATCATGCCGCCCTCCCTCTGTCAAGAAATTTTATCCACTTTATAGCAAATTTCTATGGCAATAACTATTTATTTTCGTGATAATTATGTGATTTTCTATGCAAAATGTATGTTTTTATGTTCTGGCCGCCAATCCGCTCCCCATGGGAGCAGCCCTCCTGCTTTTCTCCCGTTCCCGGCAATTTTTTTGGAAAAGAGTGTTGACAAACCCGCCTGCGCTTGCTATAATAAACAAGCTTGATTCCTACGAGCGAGATCAGGCCAAGTAGTTCAGTTGGTTAGAACGCCAGCCTGTCACGCTGGAGGTCGTGGGTTCGAGCCCCATCTTGGTCGCCATATGCTGCTGTAGCTCAGTCGGTAGAGCGCATCCTTGGTAAGGATGAGGTCGGCGGTTCGAATCCGCCCAGCAGCTCCAGAACAACACCTGAAATCCAACGGTTTCAGGTGTTTTCTTTTGCTTTTTGCAACTTTTTGAACGAATACGGTTTTGCAAATTTTCGTTGACCACATAAAATACCACAGACAGAACGAAGCGGAGTTCCCGACATTGCATCGGGAACTCTGCGTTTCTTCTTTGCTTGCTTCATGCCGGGGCTTGGGGCTGCTGCCGCTGGGCGGCAATTTCTGCTTTCATTTGGACGATCAGTTCTGCCAGTTTCTGTTCGCATTCTTTCTCGCTGTGGGCGTAGACATTTCGTGCGAGGCGGCATCCATTGGGGTACCCTGCGCCATCTTTGGGACAAGTGCAGGGGATTTATGGCAAAGGCCGGTACGGTTATCGTGTCTTTCAGCGCGTTGATCTGGCTGACGCAGCCGGTGCCGGGTTTACGGCGCTGACCTTTGTAGGGCCGGAAGGTGGATGGAGCCGGTTTCCTTGGCGCTGTGTCTATATCCTGGCTGATTTCTGATTTGGCGATCCCTCGGTCGATTTTTGCCGCTGCGGTTTTGCGCATCTCATCTGTGACATGAGCGTAAACATTCAGAGTTGTTGCGGTGGAGACATGACCGATAATGGTGGAGAGGGTTTTCACGTCCATGCCGTTTTCCAGCGCCAGTGTTGCGAAGGTGTGGCGAAGGTCATGGAAGCGGACACGCTTGCAGCCGGCCCGCTCCAGTATGGCGGTCAGCCGCTTGCGGACAGCAGCGGGATCTCTGGGCGAGTCATTGTTCAGCGGGGAGGGGAACATCCATGCAGAGTTTATTTCGGTTTTGTAGTTGCTCAGTACCATCAGAACAGGGGGCGGGAGGATGACGCTCCGGTTGGACGCCTTTGTTTTCGGCTCGGACACTGCCAATTCTCCCTTGACCCGGTGTACCTGCCGCTTTACCTGAAGTTCTCCGGTGTTGAAGTTTAGGTCATCCCATTGGAGGGCGCAGATCTCACCACGACGCAGGCCGGTGGACAGTTCCAGCAGGAGCAGTTCGAAACAGCCGTCCTCTTTGGCCTGGATAAGCAGCCGTTGGATTTCCTCTGGGGAGAGAACCTGCATCTCTCTGGCCTTGGCAGAGGGGAGACGGCAGAAGTCGGAGAGATTTTTGGGGATGATCTTCTCAGAGACTGCCTTGTCCAGCGCCGCGTGGAAGGTGGTGTGGATGCCGCGGACAGTTTGGTCGGAAAGTCCTTCGCCATACTGTTCCTGCCGGAGCAGACGGCCATTTTGTTTAAGCCCGGTATAGAACTGCTGGATATCTCCGGTGGTAAGTTTGTTCAGTGGAGTGGGGCCCAAGTTTGGGATGATGTGCTGATAGATCCGCCGTTCATAGGACATCTGGGTGTTGGGGCGAAGATTTGGCTTTTTGTAGGTCTGGTACCAGAAGTCCAGCCATTGGGCGACTGTCATGGTCTGCCGGGGTGGTTGCGGCTCAGATCCTTTTTGTGCGGCAATCAAACTTTTGAGTTTTTTCTCACATTCGGCCTTTGTTTTTGCCAGCACATTTTTAGTTTTGGGCAGTCCGCTGTCATCGTAGCCGATGACAACGCGGCCCTCCCAGCGGCCATCGCTTCTCAGACGGACGGTGCCGCTGCCATGTTTTCTCTGCTTTGCCAAGGATTCATCTCCTCTCCAAGGTAGTCGGTCAGGAAACCGCCCACGATCTCAGCGGCCCGCTTCTGCATATCTCCGGTGGTGTGCGTGTAGGTGTCCAGCGTGAAGCTGGCCTTTGTGTGGCCCAGAATGCCAGCCAGTGTCTTGGCATCCACACCGGAGGACAGGGCATGCGTGGCGAAGGTGTGCCGCAGATCGTGGAAGCGGATGTCCGGCAGTCCCGCCTTGTGTAAGATCGCTTTCATGTGCGTGTATACCCACATTGCTACGCACCCGGTAACCAACGGCCAGAATCATGTCTAGATTATAGTAGTCTCGCTCTCTGTTTACTTGCCGGGTGCCTTCAATCTGAACTGTTCGGAATTTCCGAACAGTTGCTTCCGGCTCTAATTCGCCGTCTTTAAAAATATTACTTATGCGCTCACTGACAGAAGACTTAGCTACTTGGTAAAGCTCACACATTGCTTTTTGCGTCATCCAAATTGTATCTTCCTCAAAATAGACATCAATTTTGGTATCGCCCTTTTCGTTCTGATAAATCAGGATTTTCCCAGTATTCGCAAGTTCATCACTCATAGCCCCAGTTCCTCCAGATACTTCTTCATCTGCGCCTGTACTTAGGCCAGTTCTACCTTGATACTGGCAATATTTCGCTAAACTTCAGCAATATCCACAATTTCTTCTTCCTCAAAGGTATCCATATACCGGGGGATATTCAAGTTGAAGTCGTTCTCCTTAATCTCGTCGAAGGAGGCCACATAACTGTATTTATGACGATGGTGACATTTCCACTATTTATCATAGCGGGCGGATTTATAGAACGAGGGGGACCTGGTAAACTTCGTCAATCTGCTGCTCGGCCGCGTCAAGGGTGGCCTTGCAATGATGATGTCCGTCTGCTGCGGTATTTTCGGCGCGATCTCTGGCTTCTCCTTTGCGGCTGAAACCGTCATCGGCGAGCTGATGATCCCCGGAATGAACAAGGCGGGCTACGACACGGCGATATCTTCGTCGCTGCTGGCATCCACCTGTATGCTTGGCTCGTTTATCCCACCCAGCGGCATGATGCTCGTGTTCTGCTGGCTGACCAACCAACCGCTGCTGGCCTGCTTCCTCGCCACGATGATCCCCGGCATCGTGATGATGATTGCTTTCTGCGTTTGGAGCTACTTCAAGTTCAAGAAGGACCCCAATATCATCATTGAGCCCACCGTGACCAAGGGTAAACGCCTGAGCCATGCAGCCAAGGTGACGTGGAAGTCCCTGCCGGCACTGTTCTTCCCCATCTTCGTACTTGGCGCGATTTATGGCGGCATCTGCACGCCCTCTGAGGCGGCGGCTGTGTCCGTGTTCTATGCGGCGTTTGTCGGCCTTTTCGTTTACAAGAAAATCAATTTCAAGGATTGTGTGCAGATCTTCGTCAAGACTTGCTGCACGGCCGGCGTGTGCGGCTTCATGGTGTTCTGCGTTTCCATGGTCAGCCGTATCTTCATGGTCGAGAACCTCAACGGTGCGGTCGAGGCCCTGCTCAACGCTATGGGCGGCAACCGCTATGTGATCCTTCTGTGCGTGAACATCCTGCTCATCCTCTTTGGTATGTTCCTGGATGACTCCAGCGCCATGTACATCTGCGCACCGATTCTGACGCCGGTGCTTGCCAACTTCGGTATTGACCCCGTTCACTTTGCGGCGATCATGATCGTGAACCTCGGCCTTGGCTGCATCACGCCGCCGTGCGCGTCAGTCCTCTTCATGGGAGCCCGCGTCGGTAAGTCTTCGCTGACGAAGATGCTGCCGTCCACATATTCGCTGATCCTGTTTGTCTGGCTACCGATGCTGGCGATTCTGACGCTTGGCGCTTTGGCTGCCGCGCGTGATGCTCGGCTACGGCGCATAAAACGCTTTTCAGAGCGATCTCTCCTGAATACTCCACACAATAGTAAGAGCCTCCTGCTTTGTCCAGGAGGCTCTTGCTATCGATTGAGCGGCCGCTCGGCGCTCTCATAACCCGGAGGCCGTAGGTTCGAGTCCTGCCTCTGCAATCAAAAAAGCAGCCGTTTTCTTTACGAAAACGGATGTTTTTGCAACTTTAACAAGATATTCTATCTGTGACGAGAAGAAATAATTCAACTTTAGTTCAACTCACTTTGAAAATTCAAGCCTTTTTCAAAAACACGTCAGCTAAAATGTCAGCGTTTTTCCAATCGGCGTTCTCCATCACATGCGCATAGATGTTCGCTGTATACGGAAAAAGAAGGTTCATCACATGAACAACTACAACACCGGGCAGCAAGTTCAAGAAATATCCGGACAATTTTCGAGTACCGTATGACCAATAAGCAAATCCGCCCCTGTGTGATACAGAGGCGGATTTGTTTTTTCGCAATAAATCCGTGCGTCCATACCGCTATTGCCGGCTGACTTCATTCGGTCGGCAATAGCATCATGGAAAATGGTTAACTTCTAATTTGCTTTTCTCTCACGCTCTAATCCGATTGTATTCCTCAATGGCCTTTTTGAGAATGTCCATGGCCCGCTCGATCTTGTGGCTTTCGATGACGTAAGCCATGCGGACCTCGTTTTTGCCCTTGCCGGGCGTTGCATACATCGACGCGCCGGGTGCAAACATCACCGTCTCGCCCGCGTCGTCAAACTCCTCGAGCAGCCACTGCTGGAACTTGTCGGCATCGTCGACCGGCAGCGCGGCCATCACGTAGAACGCGCCACCCGGCACGTCGAACACCACGCCGGGGATCTCGCCGAGCTTGCGGCAGAGCGTGTCGCGGCGCTTCTTATACTCGTCGCGCACGGCGGCAAAATACTCGGGGCCGACGGTGTAGAGCGCGGCAGACGCGATCTGGTCGAGCGTCGCGACCGAAAGTCTTGCTTGGCAGTATTTCATCGCGTGGTTCATAAACTCCTTATTCTTGGAGATCAGGCAGCCGATACGCGCGCCGCAGGCGGAAAAGCGCTTGGATATGGTGTCGATGACGATGATATTGTCTGCCGCACGGTCGGCAAATTCACCGAACGACTGGAGCTTCTCCCCGCCGTAGACGAATTCGCGGTACGCCTCGTCGCCGATGAGGAACAGATCATGCTTTTGTGCGACATCGACGAGCATCTCCATCTCCTCGTGGCTCAGCACAACGCCGGTCGGGTTGCCGGGGTTCGTGACCATGATGGCGCGCGTGTGCTCGTTGATGAGAGATTCGATCTTCTCGCGCTCAGCGTAGCGATACCCCTCCTCCGGGCAGGTCGGGATCGGGCGAATCGATGCACCGCAGGTGCGGGTCATCGTGTTGTAGTTGGGGTAGAACGGCTCGGGAATGAGAATTTCGTCGCCGTCGTCAAGAATGCACTGCAGCGCGATCTGAAGCGCTTCGCTGCCGCCGGCGGTGACGTAGATCTCACTCTTGCCGAAGTGCATGTCGAGCTTGTCGTAATAGTTCTGGATCGCGTCGATCAGCTCGGGGATGCCGGGCGAGGGCGCGTAGGCCAGCACCGGCTGCTCGAAGTGACGGACTGCCTCGAAAAACGCGGGAGGAGTCTGTACGTCAGGCTGGCCGATGTTGAGGTGATAGATGTTGATGCCGCGCGCCTTCGCCGCCACTGCGTACGGGTGGAACTTGCGCATCGGAGACAGGCCGCATTTTTCAACTTTGCTGGAAAATTTCATGTTGTGCTCCTCCTTTTTTATTATGATGACCGCCGGTCATCCGCCGGTCATATTCAATACACGTATGATATCTGTCCAATGCTGGTTATATAGTATAACGGCTGCACTTTTCAAAGACAACTAAAATTTTGTCGGTAAACTGCATAAAATATCAGCCCTAATATCGTCAGCGTTTACAGCTTCTCCACATCGCTCTCGCCATATATGGTGATACCGTGTGCCTTGAGCGCCTCCGCTGTCACGCCGTCGCCCGCGATCAGGCGGCGGGAAAAAGTTCCGTCGTAAATCTGCCCGCAGCCGCAGCTCGGGCTCTTTTCCTTGAGCACGGCAGCCTCGCAGCCGTTTTGCTGGCACAGCGCGAGAGCTGCCTCCGCACCGCGGCGGTACGCCTCTGTCACGTCGCGGCCATCCGCTGTGACGAAGCGCTCGCCCCGCCGTTCGCTGGGCACACGCGGCGTCGGGAGACCGCCGAGCTGTTCGGGGCAGACAGGAACAATTTCATATTTTCCCACCAACGCCTGCACGCGCGCGTCCGCTTTACTTTTTCCGTCGTAGCGGCAGGGCGTGCCGAGAAGGCAGGCCGACACGAGCAGCTTATCCATGCCGCACCTCCAACGCTTTCCCGTTGAGCTTCGCCTCCGCGAGCGTTTCGCCCTCGTAACGCAGCTTGAGCGAGAAAAACGGTACGTTTTCGTCGAGCAGGCGCAAAAAGATCTTGTCGCCCTCCCACGCGGGCAGCGCCAGCAGATCTTTCTTTTTGATCCACGCAAGCTCGCCCTCATCGCAGTCCTTGAGCGTTCCCTCAAAGCCGTCGGCAGTGAAAAGGTGCATGTACTCGCTCTCCCACTTGTCCGACACGAATGTCACGATGCCGCGATAGCGGTAAGAGGTCAGGGCGAGGCCGGTCTCCTCCTTCGTTTCGCGCAGAGCGCACTCCTCCGGGCTCTCGCCCTCTTCAAACTTGCCGCCGATGCCGATCCACTTGTCGCGATTGCAGTCGTTCTCCTTTTTCGTGCGGTGCAGCATCAGGTATTCGCCGCCGCATTCGATATAAATGAGCGTCGTGTTCACGGCGCGATAGATGCTACTGCTCATGATACTCCCTCCCCAAAGGGTCTTTTTGTCAGTATAAAAGATGGCGGCAAAAATTGCAAGTGAAGGCGCCGTTCAGAAAATCGCGCATTTTTCGAATTTATGCTTGACTTTGCTGTGATTTTTGGTATAATCATTTTTGCTGTCGAGCGCACCGATACGCAGCAGTATCGAAGCGGTCATAACGAGCACGACTGGAAATCGTGTGTACGCCAAAAGCGTACCGAGAGTTCGAATCTCTCCTGCTGCGCCAAAAAGAACACCACCCAACAGGGTGGTGTTCTTTTTTGTATCCAGAGATTCGAACAGGGCATGAGCAAAGCGAAAAAACGCCCCAGTGGGGCGTTTAGTGCCCGCCTACACCGTCGTGGCATCACGATCGACGCGACTTGTCCAGTCCCGTCGATCGTGCCACTTCCTCGAAAGCGGCTCACTTTCTCTGCCACTGGCAGCGTTTCGCCGCTTTCCGTGTCGCGGTGTGGTAACACCGCGAGCGAATCTCTCCTGCTGCGCCAAATAAAACCACCATCTTTCGATGGCGGTTTTATTTTTTACTCAGCGCTCTCAGCGAACTGGGCTTTTCTCCCTTTACTCCCCCAGCATCTCTCCTGCGGCGAGGACGGCGTTGCGGACGCACTGCGCGCAGGGACAGAGGACCTTGCCGGTCTCCACGCCCTTTAAGTCCTTGCAGATCGTCGCGCCGCTCTTTTCCTGAAAGCTTGTGAGGATACTGCGGGCCGTGCGCGGCGTGCCCTTGCCGTCCGTCACGCTGCCCGCGGCCATCACCGCGCCGATCAGCGTGCCGCAGGTGGCCTGCATGCAGCCCATGCCCGCACCGTAACCCGCGCCGAGCTTCATCAACGTATCGTGGTCGACGGGAATTTTATCCTCCCACGCGCACAGCACCGACTGGGTGCAGTTGCCCTTTCCCGCGGCAAATGTTTCCACCGCCAGCTCGGCGCGCTCTTCAATCGTCATTGTTTCTATCTCCTTTGCTTTTTGATCCATTCCGACTTGCCGGTCGTTTCCCCTATCGTACCCACAACGGCGCGCAAAGTCAACCGCCACGCGTGCTGGATTTTTGCCCGCAGCCGTGCTATGATGGAGAAAATCACCACAGGAGGATTCCCAATGAAGAAACAACTGACCGCATGGCTGCTCGCGCTCGTGATGCTCTTCTCGCTTGTCGGCTGTGGCGCGGATGCGCTGGTGCAGGACGATTCCAGCCTGCCGCAGCAGGAACAGCAGGACGCGCAGAACGCACCGTCCGAAGACGCCGATACGCCAAGCGACGACGATGCAGCCGCCCCTCAAATTGACGAGGACGGCACATACACGACAAAGGATGACGTCGCGCTCTACATCCACACCTACGGCCATCTGCCGAGCAACTTCATCACGAAGAAGGATGCCCAAGCCCTCGGCTGGCCGGGCGGGTCGCTCGAGCCCTACGCGCCGGGCAAGTGCATTGGCGGCAGCCGGTTCGGCAACTACGAAGGTCTCTTGCCCGAGGCGGACGGACGCACCTACACCGAATGCGACATCGACACGCTGGGCGCGGATTCGCGCGGGGCCAAACGCATCGTCTTCTCAAACGACGGCCTCATTTACTACACCGAAGACCACTACGAGACCTTTGAACTGCTGTACGGAGAGGAGTGACGGCCATGCGCTTTGTATTAGATGTCTCCGCCTGCGAGACCGCTGAAGACCTGCACCGCGCGCTCGCGGAGGGTCTTCACTTTCCCGCGTGGTACGGCGGCAATCTCGACGCCCTGCACGACTGCCTGACGGACCTGAATGAGCCGACGGAGCTGATCGTCCGCGGCACTTCGGCGCTTGACGAGCTGCTCGGTCGCCGCGCCAACGCCTTCCGCCGCGTGCTCAATGACAGCGCAGAGGAAAATCCGAATCTCACCGTGCGGTTTGAAGATACGACTGAGGACAGCATAAACTGAATCGAAAAGAGGACGCGCAGGCGTTCTCTTTTTGATTCTGCGGAGAATTTACAAAAACTTCTCCCATTTCCGCTGCTTTCCATGGTATGATGAAAATAACCGATTATTCCTGATAGAAAGAGGAGACCGCCATGTCACAGGTGACCAAACGCGCGCTCGAGGCGTCGCTCAAAAATCTGCTGCTGCAAAAGCCCCTGAGCAAGATCACCATCAGCGATATCACGGAGGACTGCGGCATCAACCGCATGACGTTTTACTACCACTTCAAGGACATTTACGACCTTGTCGAGTGGTCGTGTCAGGAGGACGCCAGCAAGGCGCTCGCAGGCAACAAGACCTACGAGACGTGGCAGCAGGGTTTTTTGCAGCTCTTTAAGGCCGTGCAGGACAACAAGCCATTCATTATGAACGTCTACCACTCCGTCAGCCGCGAGCAGGTGGAAAACTACCTCTACAAGGTCACCTACGACCTGCTTGAGGGCGTGGTCGAGGAGCAGGCGCAGGGCATGAGCGTGCGTGACGAGGACAAGGCCTTCATCGCGACGGTCTACAAGTACGCTTTCGTCGGCTTGATGCTCGACTGGATTAAAAACGACATGAAGGGCAACCCGCAGCTGCTCGTCGACCGGCTTGAGCTCGTCATCCACGGCAATGTCCGTGCCGCGCTCGAGCGGCTGCGCATCGACAAGGCGTGACTTCTTTTGCCGTTTTCATCAAAATTACAGAATTGATAAGTTTCTTTACAGTTTTCCGGGCAGTGATAAGTTTCTTATCACCGCCCGATTTCTGCTGATTGTTCTTTTCGCAAAACTGCGGTATGCTTTCACCATCGAAAGGAAAACATACCGTTGATTCCCAAGGTTGAATGTGTTTCGTGGATCAGCGGTTTCACAGACAGTTTGAAAGGAGAAATGATTTATGTATTATTCCAGCGGTAACTATGAAGCGTTCGCCCGTCCTAAGAAGCCCGAAGGCGTGGACAACAAGTCCGCCTATATCGTCGGCAGCGGCCTCGCCGCGCTGACTGCCGCCTGCTACCTCGTGCGTGACGGCCAGATGAAGGGTGAGCACGTGCACGTGCTCGAAAAGGGTGATCTGCCCGGCGGCGCGTGCGACGGCTACAAGTTCGAAAACCTCGGCTACGTGATGCGCGGCGGCCGCGAGATGGACAACCATTTCGAGGTCATGTGGGACCTGTTCCGCTCCATCCCCTCCATCGAGACCGAGGGTGTGAGCGTGCTCGATGAGTACTACTGGCTCAACAAGGAAGACCCCAACTACTCCCTCTGCCGCGCGACCGTCAACCGCGGTCAGGACGCGCACACCGACGGCAAGTTCGACATCTCCGACAAGGGCGCGATGGAGATCATGAAGCTCTTCTTCACCCCCAACGAGCAGCTGCAGGATAAGAAGATCACCGATTTCTTTGATGATGAAGTGCTGAACTCCAACTTCTGGCTGTACTGGCGCACCATGTTCGCCTTTGAAAACTGGCACAGCGCGCTCGAGATGAAGCTCTATATCCAGCGCTATATCCACCACATCGGCGGCCTGCCCGACTTCACGGCGCTTCGCTTTACGAAGTACAACCAGTATGAGTCCATGATCCTCCCGATGGTCAAGTACCTCGAGAGCCACAACGTTCAGTTCCACTACGGCGTGCAGGTCGCAAACGTCGAGTTCGACTGCTCTGACCCCAAGCACAAGCTGGCTAAGCGCATCGACGTCATCCGCGACGGCAAGAAGGAAGCCATCGACCTCACCGAAAATGACCTCGTCTTCATCACCAACGGCGGCTGCGTCGAGAATTCCTCCATGGGCAGCCAGAACACACCCGCCCCCTACAACACCGAGATCAAGGAGGGCGGCGGCTGGGATATGTGGCGCAAGATCGCCGCTCAGGATCCCTCCTTCGGCCATCCCGACAAGTTCTGCTATGATCCGGAGCAGACCAACTGGATGAGCGCCACGGTGGAGACGCTGGATCAGCGCATCATCCCCTATATCAAGAACATCTGCAAGCGGGATCCCTTCACCGGCAAGGTGGTCACCGGCGGTATCGTCACCGTGAAGGACTCCAGCTGGCTCATGAGCTGGACCATCAACCGCCAGCCTCAGTTCCGCCAGCAGCCCAAGGATCACTGTCTGGTGTGGGTGTATGCCCTGTTCACCGATAAGCCCGGTGACTATGTGAAAAAGCCTATGCGGGAGTGTACCGGTAAGGAGATCTGCATGGAGTGGCTGTATCACATCGGCGTGCCGGAGAGCGAAATCGAGGACATGGCCGCCAATAGCGCCAACACCGTCCCTGTGATGATGCCCTATATCGACGCCTTCTTCATGCCCCGTGCCTACGGAGATCGGCCCAAGGTCGTACCCGACGGCGCTGTGAACTTCGCCTTCCTGGGCCAGTTTGCCGAGACCGGCCGTGACACCATTTTCACCACCGAGTACTCCATGCGCACCGGCATGGAAGCGGTTTACACCCTGCTCAACATCGACCGCGGCGTGCCCGAGGTCTGGGGCAGCACCTATGATGTCCGCAGCCTGATCGATGCAACGGTCAAACTGCGTGACGGCAAGAAGATCACTGATATGGATCTGCCCTTCATCCAGCGGGTGGCCCTCAAGGAAGTGCTCAAGAAAATCGAGGGCACCGACCTTGAGAAGTTCCTCAAGGAATACCATGCCATCTGATGCTGTCTGAGAATCGTCCCCCGATCCTCTGACCCTCTTTTCTGAATGCGGCAAAGCCCTGCACCCTTTCCATGGGATGCGGGGCTTTGCCCTTTTTCTCGGAATTTTCAAATGTTTTACCAAAACAGTATGACTGTTGTGGGATTTCTTGACACGAATTTTACAAAAATCCCTTGCGGAAACTGGGGTTCTATGTTAAGATTTAGGTAACAAACAGCCTTCTCGGTCTTGCTGAAGCCCGCCAGTTCCCCAAAAGGGAAAACAACGCTGCACGGCATTGACGGAGAGGGCTGAAAGAGCGTATTGAATCAAAGGAGGTCTTTCCCTGTGAAACAGTTCATTACCCGCCGCAGCTTTATCAAGGCTGCCGGTGCTGCCACGGCACTGACCGCAGTTTCTGTCGGTGCACCCGCCGCCTTTGCGGAGGAGACCAATTGCTTCTTTGGTGACAAAGCGGATGTGACCATCCTCTACACCAACGATGTCCACACCTATATCGACAACAAGTCCCCCAAGCCCACCTATGCTGCCATTGCTGCCCTGAAAAAGAGCATCGAGGACACCGGCCGGGATGTGCTGCTGGTGGATGCAGGCGACCATATCCAGGGCACCGCTTACGGCTCCATGGATGACGGCGCTACCATCATCGAGCTGATGAACGAGGCCGGTTACGATCTGGCCACCCCCGGCAACCATGAGTTCGACTACGGCATGGACCGTGCCAAGGCTGTGATCCAGGAAGCCGACTTCCCCTATGTCTCCTGCAACTGGGTCGATCTGCGCACCGGCTTCAACGTTCTGCCCAGCGTCAAGTTCTTCTTTGTGGGCGGCCGCAAGATCGCCTTTGTGGGCGTGACCACCCCCGAGACCTTCACCAAGTCCACCCCGGCCTACTTTATGGATAAGGCACAGCGCAAGTACATCTACG
>OHLE01000903.1_pt1 | contig 13632 bp, 12 predicted proteins | sample 1568971 | NCBI WGS metagenome assembly OHLE01 (sample SAMEA3879556, study PRJEB24766) | human gut metagenome | biome: human-associated habitat; feature: feces | place: USA | collected 1985/1987
TCAGCGCATTGTATTCCTCCGCAGTGATGGGACGACCGCCTGCAAACATTTTGATAAACAAATCCGGCACAGCAGCTTTCTCGCTGGTGATGTAACTGCGCAGCTTTTTCCCGACCGTCAACAGCTCCTCACCGGGCGAGGTTTTGAAGTACCATTCTTGACCACGCTCCGTCACATGGTAGGCCGCATAAGTGCGGGCTGCTTCTTCCTCCGCACGCTGTGCGGCTGCTTCCGACTGGATTGCACGGCTGATGCGCTCATACTCCCGTTCCGGAAGCTGATTGCAAAGCTCATCCAGCACATTCTCCAGATGCTCCTGCAAAGTTTCATCATTGAGATGTTTCTCAATGGCCCTTTTCCATCGCTGGTCGATCCACAGAACGATTTCTTCTTGCTGTGACATATCAGTTGCCCTCCTTCACCACGGCTGCCATGGCCTTCGGCTCACTATTCGGCGTTTTGGGTGCGGCAGATTTGGCAGTGCGCTTGGGCTTGGGAGCAGGGACAGCCTTGCTGTCCAGATACTCCCGCACAGCTTCCGGCACCGTCTGCTCATAGAGCTGCTTGAGCGCATCGTCCATGCGGGCCTGCACGGAGGAGTGTTCCTTGCGGAGCGAGAACTCCAGCGCGTCCAGCTTGTCATCGTCAAAGGTGAGAGTGATATTTACTTTTTTCATGTTGTACCTCCTCAGTCATAATTGATATACGGAATTTTCAGCCAGTGCGTCCAACCACGGTTCGCCAGTTCCGTTTTCACCACACCGTACTTGGTACCCATAGCCTCAACAACCTGACCGCCGCCAATGTAAACACCGATGTGTCCCTCATGCCAAACCGCAAGGCCGGGGATGTCCGGCATGGTGCTAATGGGTCCGGATTCCCTGGCGTTATAGTACATCTGGTTTGCACCGATATCCGGCATCCCATGGGTACCATAGTCGATGGTCATCGTTTCCGGGGACAGCCAGCCGTAGCCCTTGATGAGTCCTACGCAGTCGGCTGTCCTGCCGCCCAGCCAGTTGGCGCGGATGATGTCCTCATGATCGCCAACACCGTCCGGGTATTGCGACACCTTGTAGGTGAGGAGTGACTCCGTCAACACATTACCATAGGTGCCCCATACATAGCCCCAGCCGGACTCCCATGCGTGGATGGCGTAGGTCACAAGGTCGGCTGCATTTTTATTGGCGGGATCAACAAAGGCGGAGATGTCCAAGTCGATACTGCTTCCATCCCCGCGAAGGAACTCGCCGCTGTAGCTGCCGCCTGCGGTGCCGGCGATCATGGTATAGATGTAGTTGATGTTGCTCTTATCATCCTCTGTGATCGTCCGGCCCAGCTCTGCTTCCAGATTGGCATACGCTTGATACAGCGAGACCGGAACAGCGACGGTGTATTCTTCTTCTGTGCTGGTGACCGTTCCATCCTCGTTTTCCACTTCTACCGTGCGGGTACGGGTTTCCCAAGTGTAGAAGCACTCCACAAAACGGTTCGCCGCCCGTCTGCAGGGAGCATCCTCGCCAAAGCAGAGGGCATAAAAAACAGCCTTGACTCGGATCGGGTCAAGGCTGTTTCCGCCTTCCGTCCGCCCATTGACGGAGGCCACCGCCGAATCCAGAAGAGAAAAAGCGGTACGCATCTCCTCAATATGATACCGGAATTCTGCGGGTACTTCTGTTGAGTAACTCACGCCATAGAAGGCTGCGGCTACCGCCTGGTTGTTGTGATCCGCACCGCCTGTGCCGATGGAGCACAGCGCGGCGATCAGGAGGATGACGGGCGAGAGAACAGCGACCAACCCCCAGCCGATCCCTTTGCGGAGCTTCTCGTTGGAAAGGGCTGTCGCCGCGGCTCTGGCGAGCATGCCTGCGGTTACTGCCATCAGCGGCCACCCGCTGTGCCAAACAGCTTTTCCTTGTATGCAGGGGCGTGTACCTCCAGCAGATATCGCTCGTTGCCGCACTTGTACAGACAGACACCGCGCTGGGGAAACTTGATGAGATTGTATTCCGCCTCATCCAGCTGGAGCATCTCCATATAACTGCGCTTGTCGATGGAGCCTGCGTTGAACAGGAACTGGTGAGGTGGGATGCTGAACAGCGGCTTGGTCATTTCTCGCACCTGTTCCTGATCAAAGTCCTCCAGATTCTGCGAAGCCAGCAGCATGGCGGATTCCTTTTTGCGCACACGCTTGAGGCAGTTTCGGATGTATTCAATGGCTGTGGGGTTGGAGAGCCAAATGTACAGCTCGTCCAGCGCCGCCACCGTATTGCCCTCAGTCAGCAGTTTGTCCGACAGGAACGACAGAATATTGAACAGCATGGCGTTGCGAACATTTTTTGCCGCGCCCAACAGTCCTTTGACACCGAACACCAAGAATCGGCTGGAGGTGATGTTGGTGTGTCCATTGAAAAACTGCGCGTCCGCGCCCTTGCACATGGAGTGCAGCCCCAACAGCACCTCACGCAGGATCTGCTCGGTGTAGAGCTGGTGAGCGGCCATGTCATAGCTTTTGTACTCCGACTCGATCAGGTCATAGAGGTCGGAGAGGGTTGGATAGCTTTCCGGCCGCATCCGGCGGAAGTTGGTACGGTCTGTGATGCCCCATTTCTGATACAACTTCGAGAGCATGATCTCGATGGTATCGATATGGGCATCTGAAAAATCCTTGTAGGCGCGGAAGAAGTCCTTGAGGAAGGAAATGTGCTGTGCCAGCAGGGTGCTTTTTCGGAAGGCTTCCGGGGCGGCTGTATCGTCCGGGTCGCCGCCGTCATCCCAGCATTTCGGCTCCAGTACATTGATGATGTACTTTCCCGCCATGAGGTCGGCAAAGCAGCCGCCGACAGCTTCGCACATTTCCTGCTGCTCATGCTCGGCATCCAGCGTGATAATGGATTTGCCGGACTCCAACAGGTTCAGGATGAGCAGCTTCATGAGGTAGGATTTGCCCTGACCGGAATTGCCGAGGATAAGGATATTGGCGGAGGTCTTGTCCTCGTCGCGCTGATCGAAGTCCACGAGGATGTTGCTGCCGTACTTGTCCCGCCCGACATAGAAGCCCTTTGCGTCCGTTTTGCCGCTGTAATTGAAGGGGTAGAGATTTGCTACAGAGCTTGCCGGCAGGACACGCTCGAACTGCGCTCCGAAGGCATTGTATCCCACAGGGCTGGCGCAGCAGAAGCCCTGCTGCTGGCGGAGCAGAAGCCTGTCCACATTGAGCTTGCTCCGCACCAGTTCGGTCAGCACGTCGGTCTGCAGCAGCTTGAGCGCGTCATAGTCCGGGGCAGTCAGCTCGATGTAGACCGCGCAGTGGAACAGCGGCTCCTTGTTGCGGTGGCGGCTGCCCTCCATGGAGATCATGTCCTGCAGGTTCGTTTCTGCAATGATGGTCTGCCGCAAGTCATTGGGGTTCGATTTGTTCATGCGGTTTTTATTCGCGGCGTTGTGGAGGATACGGTTCTCCTCGGCCGGGGTGAGCTGCCGGGTATAGATACGCAGGGTGATGCCGTCCTTCTCTCCCAAATGCCGCAGCAGAGCCTGCTCGTCGGTCTGGGTGGGATATTCCCGCAGAGCCCACACGCAGCGGAAGGTGTTGCCGCAGATGAAGTGGTCGGGATTAAACTGCACCACGGAGGGTGCGATCATATCCAGAAAGGATTTGATGCCTGCAGTCTCCCGGCTCTGCGGCGCTGCTTTTTTCGTTTTCTTTGCCAAATGAATTCCTCCTTCAATCGCCAACAAGGACCCAGCGTTCGCCGTCGTGATCCTCGTACCGCTCGGTGGTCACGTTCTGCTCAAAGTAGACTCCCAGCATCCTTTTGAGATCCTCCTCGGTGGCACGGCGGACGGTGAAGCCGTTATCCTTGATGCTCTTTTCGATGCGGGAGAGGTAGCTGAACACATCGGACTCCTTTTTTCCCTGCAGCCGGACGAGGATATAGAACTCCCGGCTGGATGCCATGAGCACCTGAATACGATCCAGGTGCTTGCTGTCCTGCTCCAGCAGCTTTCGGATGACGGGCAGCTCCTCCTCGTTTGCCCACTGGCGATAGAATGCCTTGTTGTTCTCAAAGGACTCCTTGGAATTTAACGCCAGCATCTCGATCTCCGCCATACCCTTGACCACATTGAGCAGGGCATAGATCCTTGCGCCCACGCCGGCGTCCGGCAGCACAGAAATGTTCGTGGGTTTGATAATGAAGAATACCAGCTCTCCCATGCGGGTGGCGATGCTGTAGTCGGTAATGTCATCAATGCCCATGAGCTGCCGGGTGGACTGTTCACGGGCATCCTTCTTTTTCTGCTTTCTGCTCATGTATCGAGCCTCCATTCATAGTATTGCTGTTTTGTCAGCAGGAAGGCAGCGGCATAGCGGATGAAGTCCAGAATGCTGGTGCCCTCATGCCGGATCGTCAGGAAGGCGAAGACTGCCGTCAGCACCAGCGGCAGGGCGATGCCGGTCTGGGTCAGTGCCAGGACAGAGAGAAGAAGTCCCACGCCGATGATGCCGATGTCCCGCAGCTCCCACAGCCACAGCGTGGCCTTTGCGGACAGGTTGTCCGGGTAAATGTACATGACTGATTACCTCCAATGAGAATGAGGGAGGCCGCGGGTGTTCCCGCGGCCTCCTATGATGCTTGGTCACTCCGCTTCCGTGTCATCCAGCGCGTTCTCGATGAGCTGGATGAGGAACTGCTTTTGCTTGAGGTTGCGGGCTGCCAGATATTCCTTCAGTCGCTCAAAGAGCTCCGCCGGGATCTGTACCGCCAGGGTGCGCTCTGCTTTCATGCTGATCTGCCCTCCTTCGAAGTGTTCGGTGAAGATGCGCTCCACATATTCCGCCAGTGTGTTCAGCTCCAGATGTTCTTTTTCTGCCATGATCTTTGCATGGAGCTCGGTGGATATCATGGCACAGAGGTTCTTTTTGCCCTCCATCGGTTCTGCTCCTTTCCTCGATTTTGCAAGCAAAGCATACCGGAAGAAGGCGCGGAAAGCTATTCACCAAGTCTAACGAAGAAGCATGGTGAAACAGAAGCGATACCACCAAAGCGGCTACGCTGCCCGCAGCCAACAGGCAAGGGGATGAAAAGATCAGCCGCCCTGCGATTCGCAAAGCGGCTGATCCATTACTCTTACGCTGTATTTGCATTACAGTTCCATTTTTGGTGCGTAATCCGCGGCAACTTCCTCTCGGACATCGTCCTCGGTGGTATCGAGCTGCCGTGGCGCCTGCGTCATCGCAAGCTCCTGCAGATGACCGATCCGGCGCTGCACGCTTTCCGTGATCGCATGGATGCGTCCCTCATCGATATAGTCGGCAGCTTCCTCGCAAGACAGTACGCCGGAGATCAGCTCGTCTACATCGGAGAGGCGATCAAAGTCGATCCAATCAAAATCGGTCACCAGCTTCAGCTGCTCGGCGTGGTGGTTTTTGAAGGGCTTGCAGACCACATCCCTTTCCGAGCGCATCTGACCGGGCATCTTATCATAGCCAAGGGAGGAGCCGCTGTCATAGATCGGAGCCATACCGAGCCATTCCAGCGTTTCCGCGTTTCGCAGTGCCCCAAAGTTATTGAAGTGGCGATCCTCGTTTGCGATGATATAATCCAGCACCAGCATCCGGTCTAAAAACGGCGTAATGTTCCCGATGCCAAGCAGCTCGCAGCACTCCAATAGATGCCGGTATCGGGAGGTGCTGTTCTTCTGCTTTTTCGCCTGCAGCAGCCTCCACGCCGGGATCAACTCCGTATTCTCCGTAACAAAATCCTCACAGACCGAGTAGGGTGCATCCTTGCTCCAGATGACTGTATACGATACATGAGGAATGCCGAGCCGCTCCATGATGCCGGAGGCGATCACCTCGTTGAACGGCTGCTGCCGGAACGGATTGCTGCCGCCCTTGATCAGGCACCGCTTCCCATCGATGATCTTCCACCGCTTTTTCAGATTGCCGTCCGATGTGCTGTCGGGGGAGCTGAAATTGAGCGCGTCCTTCTTCTTTCTTTCTCCGAACAGCACATCTCCGATGTCCTCCGAGAAATCATTTTGGAAAAAGTTGATATCCTCCCACCGAAGCTCCGCGCCTTCCGGACAGATCCAGTACTGATCCGAGAGGCTCAGCCCGTAGCAGCGGACGAGCAGCATTTTGGTGTCTGCCACCCCCAACGATTCCAGTGCTTCCCGCACACCGCTGCGGCTTGCCGGAATAGAGCGATCCCGCCACCAGTCGTTAAACGCCGCACGGTCGGCGATCTCGTTTCGCACAGGGATGCCGATAGGCAGATGCTCCGGTGCGTAGACACTGCCAATTTTTTGTATAAAGCCGGTCACATCGTCCAGCTCGAGCTCTGCCACGGGGGTTCGTTTATGCATAAAGGTGCATTTCATACCTGTCGCCTCATTTCGTCTGCTTTTCTGTGATTTCAGCATGCGCAGCTGCGCCTGCAGTTCCTTGCGCTTTTCGATTTTATCTGCCAGCGGCGCGATCTCACTGTCGTGCAGATAGCGGCTCTGCTTGACGCCGTTTTCCGACCACTGGTGATAGTAATAGACCTTTCCGCCGATGGTTTTTTTGGAAAGATACCCCTTCGGCAGTCCGGCGATCTGCTCGGTCAGTTCCGTGATGCGCCTTAGCTGCTCCCTGTTATCCATGTCCGTCACCTCGTCTTTCAGGGATATTATACCCCGACTTAACCCCTGTTGTCAACGCTGTGCTTCATAAAAGCGCGGAGGCGATCCGCGACATGATAAACTCCACACAGGGTATCGCCACGCTGTTATGTTGAGCTTCACATAACAGCGTTTATTGGGACAAAGCCATTATGTTAATGATGGGCACAAAAATGGTATGAATACAAGGCTTCTTGGGATTTTACTGCACATAATACTCCACATTTCAACCTTTAATCATAGCAGCTAAAACCTTTAAAGTAAGGGCTTACTTTTTCCGCTTGTTCAAATAGAATTGTCATTATAATAGGAGAAATTTCTACATGAAGGGCGGTGGGTATATTGCCAAACAAGCTAATCAAAGACCTCATTGACAAAGGTGCAGTAACTCTAAAAGAACAGGGATATTCCATACGCAGTAGAGAATACACCCTATTGACATGGAAGCAATTTCAAGAGTTCTGCAATAAAAAGGGATATGAAACATATTTGCCCTCGCATAAAGATGAATTCATCACAGAACTCGGCAAGTGCACTCCACCTTTAAGGCAGTCCACAATTGACCGCAAAGCCGGAAGCATGAAAATGCTTGATCTGCTTGCCACCAAAGGTACATGGGGAAAGGGGATGCTCAATCCTCTGCAAGAGTTGTTGCCGGAATTCAACTCCTTTCTTGATGCGCAGGAAGAATATCTCATCAAAACCGGTTATTCAGAATGCACCAGAGAAACGATGCGAAATTATATCTCCGTAGTTATGCGGTACTTTCAGAATGCTGGTATAACAAAGCTGGAAGAACTTAACAGCTCACATGTCTCGGCATATCTGCTGACTCTGAGAGGCCATGCAAAAAGTACAGTGCGTTGTGAACTCAGCCGACTGCGGAAGTTCCTGTCGTATCTGTATCTGCTTGGATATACATCCGAAAATCTTGCACCTCATGTACCTGAATATCGTCTGGGACAAGCACAGAGCATAATTAAAATCTGGGAGTCAGAGGAAATCAATGCAGTATTGGAAACCGTGAACAGAGCCAGCCCAAAAGGAAAACGAGACTATGCTTTCATTACTATTGCCGCTGAACTTGGTGTGCGAAGCAAAGATATCTGCAATTTGAAGTTGTCCGATATTGACTGGGAGCTTTGTTCAATCTCCTTTGTGCAAAGCAAGACGGGCAAGCCGAACACACTTCCTCTCAGCGAAAAAGTGGGATCTGCTATTATTGACTACCTGCATATTCGTCCGCAAACAAAATGCGAATACCTGTTTGTCAGTTTGAACCCTCCATATGGCAAGATGAAATCAATCCATTCAGCGTTCCATAGGTATGTCGCGCGTTCAGGGGTAAAAGTGCCAATTCATGCGCATCACGGCCTGCATTCTCTTCGGGCAACCGTTGCGACAAAACTGCTATCTGCCGATGTGTCTCCAGATATCATTTTTTCATTTCTTGGCCATTCGGACCGAGAATCTCTGGGACATTACATCCGTCTGGATATTGAAAACCTGCGTGAATGCGCCCTGTCGTTTGAGGATGGTGATCTCCTATGAGCAGAACTTACGAGTACAGAAGCGGACTGGCAAGTCAAATAAGTGCTTTTATTGCAGAAAAGCGGGCCTGCGGATGTAAGTATGAAAAAGAAGCCAAAACCTTTCAAACATTGGACCGGTTTCTCGTAGAACAAGGAATCAATACTCCAGTGTTGCCGGAATTGGTCGTTGAGAAATGGATTGAAAAGCGGCCCAATGAAAAGCGTAAAAATCAAAAATGGCGGCTTAATTTCACAAAACGCTTTGCCAAATATCTTCAATTGAATGGCTATGCCGCGTACTACCCCGAACTTACCATTTCATCTCGAGATGATGCTGACTTTTCTCCCTGCATTTTTACGAGCGATGAGTTGGCACGTATTATGAAATATTTTGAAACGATGGTTCCAAGCAGGCAATGCCCTACTGCGCACCTTGTCTTTCCTTTGCTGTTTAAGACTCTGATCTGCTGTGGATTACGTGCCGGAGAGGCAACCCGGCTCCGTGTAAAAGATGTAGATCTTATAAACGGCGTTTTGCAGATTTGGGAAACAAAGCATGACAAACCAAGATATGTTCCTCTGTCTAAAAGTCTGTGGGCGGACTACGAACAATATTTTGAAGAAATCCATGCGGAAAGTTCTGGTAACAACTATTTCTTCCCCAATCCCCGAAAAAGCTGCTACCATACAACCACAGTCTACAACCGGTTTCGGGATGCGCTATGGCATTGTGGAATTGCGCATAAAGGACGTGGATACGGTCCGAGGGTTCATGACCTTCGTCATACCTTTGCCGTTCGTTCTATGCAAAAGCTGAAAAAATCCAAGAGCGACATCGTGACTACACTTCCATACCTTTCGGCGTATCTCGGCCATTGCAACATGAGTGCGACGCAAATCTATCTGCATTTAACAGCGGAATGTTACCCTGAATTTATTCAAAAGCAGTGCGATTATCTTGTCGATACGATTCCAACGTGGGAGGCGCCGAATGAAAACTGCTGATTTTGCCGCACATTTGACGGAGTTTCTTTCCCATTACCTGCCCGAACTTAAAAATATCAGTACGAACACGATTTCATCATACTGCGATGCATTTCGGCTATTCCTTGGCTATTGCCAGGATGTAGAGGGGATGAGGATTGAAAAGCTTTCCATAGATGATCTGACGCCGGAACTCGTTGACCATTTTTTGCAATGGCTGAGGATAGAGCGAAACAATGGAACCGCGACGCGTAGCCAACGTCTTGCAGCCATCCGCTCATTTGTTAAATACCTGCAGATAAAAGAGCCGCGCCTTTTGCTGAATTTCCAGCAAATACTGGCAATCCCAGTGAAAAGAGCTGAGCGCAAAGCGATTAATCCGTTGACAAAAGAGGCGATTGCGCTGATCCTGCGCCAGCCGGATACATCCACTCTCAGCGGCAGAAGAGATGCCACGATCCTGTGTTTTCTTTATGATACAGCAGCCCGTGTGCAGGAAATCTGTGACTTACGTATTGAAGATGTCCGTCTTGATTATCCTGCAAGTGTCAAGATCCTTGGTAAAGGCAGAAAAACCAGGGTAGTTCCCATTTTGCCGGCAACGGCGCAGAACTTGAAAAAATATCTTACTGAAATGCACATGCTTGCACCGGAAAAAAGTCATCTGCCGCTATTTATGAACCGCAACGGGCAAAAGCTAACTCGTGCAGGGGTTACGTACATCCTGAACAAATATGCCAAGGCCGCTTCAGTGATTGATCCTTCCGTACCGGAGAAAATTCCTCCGCATTTGATGCGCCATACTAAAGCAATGCACATTTACGACGCGGATAATGATCTCGTTCATGTGCGCGATTTCCTCGGACATTCCGACATTAAAACTACAGACATATATGCCCGTTCAAGTCTTACAATGAAGCAGAAAGCTCTGGAACGAGTTTCGGATTCTCCAGTTCCCTCAATGCCTTCCTGGCAGAAAAGCCGGAGTACAATGGAGTGGTTGAAAAGTTTTGGGTCTCAAAAAGCATAGCACATTATGTGAAGCAACTGCGCCAGGAATCCTCTCCTGGCGCAGTTTTCACATCTGTTCTTCTCATAACGACCATGATTAAATAAACGCTGTTGCCGAGCGCTTTATAACGGGCGCTGTCCGAAGCACCGGGTAAATCTGTCCAGCCGTCCGGGAAGCCCTGCAGTCTTTCACACTCCAGCGGCGTGAGGCGGCGAATGAGATGGGCACAGGCTTCTGCCTGTTGGCAAATCAGGTCGGTTGCGTCCTTGTACTGACGGGCACTCTGGGTACTTGCCACATCATTATGCCGAAAGTCATCCACACGCTGGCGGCTGTAGACCGCGTGGCGGTCTGTGGCGGTCAAAGTATACGCCAAGTCATCCTGACAGCCAAGACCGTTGCCGCCGTTCTGCGGCTGCCGGTCGACTGTATTGCCTGCAATGCAGATGGCATCTGCCTCCTGCTCGACCAGCGGCACGTTGTTGCCGCCCGTGCCGTATCGTGCGGACATGGTAGGGGCTACCTTGTGCGGGCCGGTGTAGCGGCTGTCAATGCCGTGATTTTCGTAAACAAGAGGCTGATGTCCATGCTCCTGCGCCCGCAGCGTGCCGGATATATTTTCAGAGCAATTCATCACGCTGCCGCCCTGGTCGTTGAGGCACAAAACCGACGGCATACAGTTCCCTCCGGGGCTGCCCTTGAGTGTGGGAGCAACCGATTCGTTGTATCCAATGCCGCCCGCGCTGGCACCTGCCCCGGCAGAAAAACCAGCCACGAAGGTCTGCTGTTTCATTCCCGGCTGTGCGCCCAGCGCGCCCGCCAAATCGCGCAGATCCCGCACCTCATCCCGCTGATTGGCGGCAAAGGCCATGATGCCGTTTCTGCCGGTGGACATCCCACAGTTGACGCCGAGCGTGGCCGCTACATCGCCGGTCAGGTCGCCGTTGTAGCCGTCAAAGCCCTCCGCAGCTTCGTCCGGCTGCGTCACGAAGGTCTGCATCTGCATATTGGTGGTCGCCATCAACGCGCCTGACACGCCGTGCAGGTCGATGCCCTCATCCCGCTGGTTGATGTGGTACGCTTCTAATCCTGTGGGCTGTCCGTCCGGGCGCATGAGCCCCGCCTGAATCCTCAGTGCGCGCTCCAGCTTTTGGGGCAACTCCTTTCCGCGCTCAAAGGCTCGGCGCAGGATGCCAATGCAGGCGACTTTCGACAGATAATACTTTTGCGCCGGGTTTGCCTCCAGTATGCCGGAGAGCGGGACTCGGATCGGAATACGGGGGGCAGCCCCGGTATTGAGGGGGCGTTTCCCTTTACGCCATGGAGATCGGAGCTCCCAGTGGCGCTGCCCGAAGAGGTCGACAGAACCGGATACCAGATCCAGGTGAAAATACGGGATCGAAATCAGTTCGGAGTCCGGTTTGCCCGGTCTGCGCTTGGGCGGAGCCCCGGTCCCTTCGGCTGCTTCCAATTCAAGCATCATCAGCTGCCCGTTTGCATCGAATCGGTACATCTATGTGACCTCCTTCCCGCAGTTTCCCGTTTCGCCAAATACATCAAATAATAGCTGCGGCGCAAGCGGTCCGGCGAAGTCAGCAAGGAGAAAAATGCGCTTGCGACGCTGCGCGACGCCCCAAAATTGAGCGTCCAGGCAGCGCCATGCAAGAGAAAACGCACCGCCTGCCGTGAGCTCACCGGCGTCAGGCCATGCGTAAGGATAGGGGCTTGGGATAAGCTCATTGGGAAAGCAGATCCGCACGATCTCCTCCATCACGATCCGAAAATCCTCGTACTTCGGTGTCCCGCTCGAAAAAGCACCCGGCACATTCTCCCAACACATCCAGCGCGGCCGTATGTTGACACCCTCCCGGCCACGGGCTTTCTCTGCCAACCGCATTTCGCGCACGATCCGCATCTGCTCCATAAAAAGGCCGGAACGCGCCCCCGCAAGACCTGCCCTTGCGCCGGCAACAGACAGATCCTGGCATGGGCTGCCCCCGCAGATGATGTCCACGGGCGGCAGCTCCGCGCCATTCAGCTTTGTGATGTCGCCCACATGAACCATATCGGGGAAGCGCAGCTTTGTCACCTCAATGGGAAAGGCTTCGATCTCCGATGCCCACACCGGCGTGATGCCGCTGCGGATCGCGGCCAAAGGGAATCCACCAATGCCATCGAACAAGCTGCCCATCGTCAGTCTGCTCATTTCGCCACCGCCTGTACGACCGTGCGTGTGGTGTTGACGGCGGCCTGCGCGGTATAGACAGCACTCATGAGGTTTGCCTTGGTGGAGGTATCCAGTCCAAAGGCTCCCGCGATACGGGGAATCTCGCCGGCGGAGAGCATGAGGCCAAGCCCTAACAGGGCATGATCCTTGAACACCATAAGTCCGGCGACAAGGATCGTCGCCTGCAAGAACGCCGACAGGCATAAGCCGATGATCTGCTTGCACCATTGGATAAAGCCATCCGTATATCCGCGAGAGACACTGAACATATAAAGGCTTCCCACGGCGATCTGGATCAGCAGGATGCCGCCGCGCTTCAGATTGGCGAAGAAGACCTTGATGATCGCATACGCCATAAGGATGATGCAGAACAGGATCATGATCCCGCTGGTGATACTGCCAAAGCCGAGAATAGGGCCGGATGCCAAATCGGTCAGCGATTCCACGGCGTTGAACTCCTGCATGACCTCACCGGCCACATCCCCGATGGATGTCCCATAGCCGGTGAGCGCCGCGGTGAAGGTCCCCTGCAGAGAAACGCACAGCTCATAGAGCCGGACCGGAACAACGGTGAAAAGGCTGACAGCCATAAAACCCTTGATGGCATTGAGGGCGGCATCTTTGACATTCGCTCGTCCGGTTTGGCACTCGATCCCTACTTCGAATACGGCGACTACCAGACCGACTCCGTACAATGCCCAGCCCAGATAAGAAAAGAAGAGAACGATGGACTGCACCCACGGCATATCAAAGAGTTCCACGCCCATGTTGCCCATCGCAGAAAAGAAGTTGCCAAAGAAGCCCACGAGCTGGCTGTAGATCCAGTCGATGAGCTGATCCATCAGTCCACCAAGGAAAAAGTCTAAAATAAACATCTGGTCGTATCACCTCTTTCTGAAAAAGAGAGGCCGTGCCAGTGGTGATTTTCGACTCCCGCGCAAAAGGCACAGGGGCCGTGACTGAGCACGGCCCCTGGTTCTGTTTGTTTCCCTGAGTTTTAGTGGTCAGCACATTTGAGGGATATGCCCCTGCGCTTCCTCCTGGCTCTGGAATATCTGCAAGTACTCATCTACAACGCCAGCCAACAACTTGTAATCCGCCTGTGTCGGCTGGTACACATACCAGCCGACCTTCCCGTAATCGTCCCAGAGGTGGGGCATCACCCCGTCTGAAAAATTGGGGTTGCTGACCATTTTCTTTCCCAGCAG
>OHLE01000915.1_pt1 | contig 13490 bp, 6 predicted proteins | sample 1568971 | NCBI WGS metagenome assembly OHLE01 (sample SAMEA3879556, study PRJEB24766) | human gut metagenome | biome: human-associated habitat; feature: feces | place: USA | collected 1985/1987
GATACGTCAGTGCGCCATTTTTTTTTTCTGTTTGGCTTTGGGTGAATTAATAGTTTATCTTACGGGTATCAAGCTCCCCTCCAGCATCATCGGTATGCTGCTGCTCACCCTCTTTTTAAAATTAGGTTGGATTAAACTACACTGGGTACAGGGATTGTCCGACTTTCTGGTTGCCAACTTAGGATTCTTTTTCGTTCCGCCCGGTGTGGCTCTTATGCTATACTTTGATGTTATTGCAGCAGAGTTCTGGCCGATAGTGACAGCGACCATTGTCAGCACCGCGCTTGTACTTGTCGTTACGGGATGGGTGCACCAAATCGTCCGCAAGTTCAGGCTGGCACGTCAGATTAAGCTGGCACGCAAACTTCACCTGACGGATTTCCATCTGTCGGAGAAACTGCACCTTAAAGATAAAATCAACTTAACGAATAAAGACAAATGAGCTTCTTAGAGAATAATTTCTTCCTGCTGGCTATCACCTTCGGGATTTTCTTCTTTGCCAAATTGCTTCAGAAGAAAACAGGACTGGTATTATTAAATCCTATATTGCTGACCATCGCCCTATTAATCATCTTCCTTAAAATGACAAATATCTCATACGAGACCTATAATAAAGGAGGACATCTGATCGAGTTCTGGCTCCGCCCGGCTGTTGTTGCTTTAGGCGTACCTTTATATCTTCAATTGGAGATGATAAAAAAGCAGTTATTGCCAATCCTTCTGTCTCAACTGGCAGGCTGCATTGTCGGAGTTATTTCAGTAGTGCTGATTGCGAAGTTTATGGGAGCTTCCCAAGAAGTAATCCTGTCACTCGCTCCCAAATCGGTTACGACTCCGATTGCGATGGAAGTAACCAAAGCCATTGGCGGTATTCCGTCACTGACGGCGGCAGTTGTTGTGGCAGTTGGTTTATTAGGAGCAATCTGTGGTTTTAAGACCATGAAAATCATGCGTGTAGGCAGTCCGATCGCTCAAGGGCTTTCGATGGGGACAGCCGCTCATGCTGTCGGAACTTCCACCGCAATGGATATCAGCAGCAAATATGGAGCATACGCCAGTCTGGGACTGACACTGAATGGAATCTTCACTGCACTACTCACACCTACGATCCTTCGATTATTAGGTGTCTTGTAAAAACAAAATCTCTTGATTTTCCGTTATATAAAGAGTTAAACGCAAAAAGCAATTTTATGATTCCATTTAAAGATATCACATTAGCAGACAAAGACACAATCACCTCATTCACGATGAAAAGTGATCGCCGCAATTGCGATCTTTCATTCTCCAATCTTTGCAGCTGGAGGTTCTTATATGACACTCAATTCGCAGTGGTCGACAACTTTCTGGTATTCAAGTTTTGGGCGGGAGAACAACTTGCTTATATGATGCCCGTAGGCACAGGAGATTTGAAAGCAGTATTGTGGGAACTGATAGAAGATGCCCGCAAAGAGAACCAGCATTTCTGTATGCTGGGAGTGTGCAGCAATATGCGCACTGATCTCGAAGCTATCCTTCCGGAACAGTTCACTTTCACAGAAGACCGCGACTATGCGGATTATATTTATTTGAGAAGTGATCTATCTACGCTGAAAGGGAAGAAATTCCAGGCGAAAAGAAATCATATCAACCGGTTCCGCAACACTTATCCGGATTACGAATACACACCGATTACCCCGGACCGTATTCAGGAATGTCTGGATCTGGAAGCAGAGTGGTGTAAAGTGAATAACTGTGACCAACAGGAGGGGACAGGCAACGAACGTCGCGCCCTGATTTATGCTCTCCACAACTTCGAGGCACTCGGACTGACGGGAGGTATCTTGCATGTGAACGGTAAAATTGTCGCATTCACATTCGGTATGCCTATCAATCATGAAACATTCGGCGTACATGTAGAAAAAGCGGATACCAGTATTGAAGGTGCGTATGCCATGATTAATTATGAATTTGCCAACCGGATTCCCGAACAATATATTTATATCAACCGGGAAGAGGATTTAGGTATTGAGGGTTTACGCAAAGCCAAACTGTCTTACCAGCCGGCAACGATTCTGGAAAAATATATGGCTTGCCTCAAAGAGCATCCCATGAATATGGTAAAATGGTAAATCCATTATAAATATGATGATAAAGGAGCAAGTAAAAGCATTGTGGAAAATCTGTTTTGACGATAGTGAAGAATTCGTTGAAATGTACTTCAGACTGCGCTATAAAACAGAGGTGAATGTCGCCATCCAAAGTGGCGATGAGGTAATCTCTGCGCTTCAGATGCTTCCTTATCCGATGACTTTCGGCGGAGAAACAGTGCAGACTTCCTATATTTCAGGAGCCTGTACGCATCCCGATTTCCGAAGCAAAGGGGTCATGCGAGAGCTTTTATCACAGTCTTTCGCCCGGATGCTGCGGAATGGAGTACATTTCAGCACATTGATACCGGCAGAGCCCTGGTTGTTCGACTATTATGCCCGCATGGGATATGCTTCCGTATTCAAGTATTCAACTAAAGAGATCGTTTTGCCGGAGTTTATTCCTGCTAAAGAGATAGCGGTCAGTGTGGTTCCGGAATTTCAGGAAGAGATTTATTCTTATTTGAATAAAAAGCTTTCCGAACGGGCTTGCTGTATTCAGCACACGCTGGAAGACTTTCAGGTTATTATGACTGATCTTGCCATCAGCGGAGGATACTTATTTGTAGCCAGACAAGAAAACGAAATCAAGGGGGTGACTATTATATATAAAGGAGACAAACATATCATTATCAATGAGCTTTGCGCTGAAGATAAAGATGTGGAATATAGCCTATTGTATGCTATCAGGCAACACACCGGATATAAGTGCATGGTTCAACTCTTACCTCCCGAAGATCAACAGCCTCAACATCCGTTGGGCATGGCACGTATCATCAATGCCAAGGAAGTGCTGCAAATCTATGCCGCGGCTTTCCCCGAAGATGAAATGCAGTTGGAATTATCGGATAAACAACTGTCGGTAAATAACGGTTATTATTATCTGTGTAAAGGGAAATGCATGTATAGTACCGAGCGACTGCCCGGTACACATATACAGATGAATATTAGTGAACTAACCGATAGAATACTCCAGCCGTTAAAGCCATATATGAGCTTGATGATGAATTAAGACACGAATTACACCACTTAGGAAGAGTACGAAAAGAAGAGTTGCAGATAGTTTCTTCATATCTTTACTTATTTATATTCATATCTGTTTCTAATACATATACCATTTGAGGATCAATTTCTGCCGTGCGTTCACCATCTCCCTGACGGGTGTGTTGCACAAAGAGATGAAGCTTCCGCTGTTTCTTCCAGAGTTCCGTATCATGAGACGGTTCCCAAGCATCTACGGAAAAGTCGGTCAAATCCGTTATCGTCCATTTACTAATGCCGACGTCGGACGCATGTGCCATTGAGACACGGCTTCCCCGTTCTTCGTCGCGGAAAATATAAAAGACTTCCCCATCCTCTACCACAATACGCGGACGGGCAATAGGTATCATTTTCGTACCGCCACCCTTCAAGGTAAAAGGTGTTTTGCGATCTGTGATCTGCCGTTGATGCCATACTTTCCCGTCATTCCAGACGATACGATATTGGGGCACGTTACTGTCGGGATCCCGCCAATAAGTGGCTATATACGGATTTCCTTCTGCATCGGCACTCATACTTGTTTGATTAATCAACTCACAGTTTTGAGGCAAACGACAGGCATACTCTGCATTAGACAATTTGATAGGAAGTTCATATTGCTCTCCACTTGATTTATACCAAGTCACTCCATTATCAAACGAACGGGCATAACATATATCATGGTTTGTTTCCACATGCCAGCTTTCGCGCCACACCCACGAAAGATGGATGGTTCCTTTCTCATCGACATACATTTGCCAATAAGCATTCCGTTTATTTTCTCCGTCAATCAGTATATCCTGCACACGAATCCATTTATGTTCTTTCAGCGAATAACGGTTCATCACCAAGTTGCCACGACCGGAAGAACCGGAACGATAAACAAACAGTAAATCTCCTCCGGATAAAGAATAAAACTCCGGATAGGTGACATTTCCTTCATCAACTCCGGTCATCGGTATTTTATCTCCCAGTTCCAGAGAACCAGGAGCAATGCTCCGGCAATAATTCAGTTTATGTCCATGATGATCGAAAGACACGTGTACGTAACCTTCTCCATCCACCATCATACTGATTACATTATGAGCATCCTTTACATTTCCCTGATATTGGGTGCGGTGTAAAGTCCATTGTTTCGAATCCAGTTTCCGTTTTCCAAGTATCAGATAGCCGTCGTTATCGTAATAACTGATATATTGTTCATCACCGTGTGTAACCAGCGAATTATTCCGAAAGACCGTCGTATTGACCGAAGTACAGCTATATCCCTTTCCTACTTCCACCAAACGCTGGGAACAAGCAAGAGTAGGAACAAGTATTATTCCGCAAAGTAGTAGTAATATCCGTTTCATGCTTATCTTCTTTTTTATTTGTCAAAGATGGAAAGAGTCCATTTTTCATGCCAGGGAATTGTTATCTTTCCGTCTTTTACAAGTACAGGCAGCCATACATAGCGGGAGTCTTCCAAGTCTTTCTTTTTCCAGCGGTCGAACATAGCAATGTATGCGTCCTTCTTTCCGATAACAGGCTGAACGTAAGTACTCTGCGCGTAGAACGTTTTATCCGCATCCAGTCCCGTACAAGGATTACCGATCGTTTTCCACGTTCCCATAATAGAATCGGCCACTGCTATTTCGGCCACATTCGGATCCCAGCCTGTGCAACCGGAGCTTAACATATAGTATTTACCATTATATTTAAACACAGCCGGAGCTTCACGAGACTCTTTGACAAAATTGCGAGTAAACCGTCCGCTGGGTTTCAGGTAATCATCAGTCAAAAGACTAATATACATAGTTTCATTATTTTCCGAAGAATAGAACTGATAAGCACGTCCGTCATCATCCACAAAAACTGTCTGGTCGCGGCTCATCGCATTGTTCGGACGAAAACTTCCCTGATAAACGAACGGACCGACAGGAGAATCGGAAACTGCCACTCCGGCACAAGCCTTACTGTAATCAGCACTTTCCACATGGGCCCACATTACAAATTTGCCCGTTTTCTTATTATAAACCACTTTCGGACGTTCCAATACTTTGGAGGGATGCAGGTCATGATTCGGATCGTCTTTGACTGCCGAAAGCACAATTCCTTCAAATTTCCAATTCAGCAAGTCTTTAGAGGAGTAACAACCGACTCCGGTCACGTCTGTACGATAACACTCCCACGTAGCCCAGTCCGGCAAAATCGTTTTTCCTTTCTTGTATTCACCATACCAATAGTAAGTACCATTGTGATAAAGAAGTCCGCCACCATGGGCATTGATCGGATTTCCATCCGTATCATTCCACACTTGTCCGGGGATAAATGCTGTGTTCTTTTGTGCCTGCATTGATACAGGCAATAACAACGCGCAAACGACTCCTGATAATATACACTTGATTATTCTGCAATGTCTATTCATATTCATGATATTAAATAAGATTTCTTGTTTACAAAGATAGATGATACATTAAATATAAAGGTACACTTATGTGTCAAAAAAGGACTAAAAAACAATCATTCTCCGCTAAATGTATCATATTACGGAGCATTTGCACTTCAATTTTAGCCTGCGTTTACCATATAATACGATAGGGATAGGGATTTCACCTATCAGTTCACTCAATAAAAAGAACCTACCCGATTTCAACACAAAGTGATTTTCTGGTCGAGCAGGTCATTTATATATACACATAAAATGCTTTTCTGATAGTCCGGTTTCCTAATCCTATATGGCACTTCTCTATCTATGCTTCTGAAGACATACCTGACCTGCTTCCTTATCCATTACTAACTACCCTCTCTTTCATTAATAACAAACTTTCTTTTGATTATAGGTAAACTTCCTACTACCAGTATGTAAACTTACTTTTCAATAAATGCAATCTATAAATGAAAGTTGCGTTTATAAAAACAAAACTTGCAATTATATAAATGGAACTTGCATTTATATAATCAAAGCTTGCATTTATAGTTTTCTTATAATGCAAAAGAAGTTTAGGTCCTATACAAAGGAAGTTTGTCCCTTATAGAAAAGAAGTTTTCTTATAATAGTCTGGAAGCCATCTATTAATACTTCTCCTGCCAGCTATAGATAAAAGATTTAGCAGACTAGACAGCTGTAAAAGCCAGGGTAGAAAGGTGAAAGGAAGGTGAAAGCCAGCCCTTCACCCGCTAATGACGATGAACAGGGCATTGTGAAAGGTGAAGGGTCTTTTCTTGAATATGATTATTTTAGTATACCAGCGTAAGGCAATGTCTGCAACCACAACTGAATGAATTATATCCACGAAACATTTCTCAAATATGATTTCATTCAAAGAATAAAGAAAGTAGTCTATATTGTTTATATTCAAGCAATTATTCATAGCACAATTTGTGTAGCATAAAAAGTGCTACATAAATTATGCTATAAATATTGATTCTATCAAACTTTTACCGAACAATCATTGCCACATGATCCCACAACAAACGGTAGAACTATCATCTATTTGTTTACCAATACAGCACCTCCCTGCGGAAGAATCTCCAGCTGTACTTTACCGTTCTCTTTTACTTTCAACGGCACTAGCTGTGGTGCTCCTTTTTTATCATCCTTATACAGAGAAACTGTTTTTCCGGCAAACATCTCTAAATCCAGTTTCAACTTCAATGTTTCTTTTCCTGCATTAATGGCCGCCACATACCAAGTGCCACCGTGACGACGTGCCAAGACTACATATTTCCCCGGATATCCGTCAATGAAACACGTCTCATCCCACGTGGTAGGAATCGTTTTCATATAGTCCATGCAAACAGGGGAAACATCTTTCAGGTTGTTGGGGGCAAGTGCAAAGTTCTGTACCGGATTCTGGAATAACACGGTAGTGGCTAATTGAAATATATCAGTAGTGCGACGCGTAGTTCCTCCGTCATTGTTGCGGTTCAGCCGTTTGTTCAGGAAACAGCCGCCGAATTCCATGCTACCCACCGTATTACGGATAAACGGATGCAGACAAGCATTGAAAGCCTCTTTATCGCAGAAGTGCTGGTTGAATACCATATTCTCGGATGCCAGTACGGCTTCACTACCTACATAATTCGGATACATGCGTTCCCATCCGCGAGGGATTGTACAACCGTGGAAGATCACCATCAGGCCGTGATCGTCGGCATCACTCAAGATATCTTCATACAGGCGCATCGTTTCTTGCTTATCGCCACCAAAGAAATCGACTTTGATGCCTTTTACTCCGAGACTCTGCAACCATTTCATCTCGCGTTTGCGGATAATGGCGTTGTCCATGTGATTAACCGGTCCTTGCTCAATATCATTCCAATAACCGGAAGAGCTATACCATAAGAAGAGTTCCACGCCTTTACTACGTGCGTATTTTACCAAAAACTTCATGCGGTCACGACCGATGTTCGTATCCCACCAGTTATCAATCAACGCATACTCATATCCCATTGCGGCAGCAAAATCAATATATCGCACCTGATCGTCATAGTTGATACTACCATCCTGCCAAAGAATCCAACTCCATGTGCCACGTCCGAAACGGTAGTCATATTTTGTTTCATAAAGAGAACGCACGACATCCCACGCAACAGTTGTTTCCACAATCGGTTTCAAAGTCTCGCCGATAGTGATAGTACGCCAGGGAGTAGCTCCCGGCAAGGCAAATGCCGGAGCAACCGTTCCGTTGCCGTTATTTTCTTCTGCCATCGGGAAAGCAACCGTATACAGATTACCTTCGCTCACATCGCTTAAACGTGAGCCGCAATATCGACTGTCCACTCCCGTCTCGCTGACCAGCACCCAACCATCGTCACCGATACGGAACAGACAAGGGAATGTGTAACCATGCCCGTACTGGGAACGGTCACTCATCGGAGCATCTGCCTTGTATTCTTCCTCATAACTGGGTTTTGTACGCTTCCATCCTATCATGGCATCGCTTTGCGGACACAAAAAAGTAGTAGTCTGTTGCGGGAAACGGAAACCGGTTTCTTCGGCAGTCACCGTTACACTTCCTTTTCCATCCTGACGCGGCAGGGTATAACGGAAAGCTACATCATTGTTGCTGACACGAAAGACAACATCTATTTTCTGTCCTTTCGGATTCTCAAATTGACAGTTCAGCTCGTTTGCCTGATAATGCACTTGTGAGGTTTTAATACGATCCTGACGATAGACAGTATCAATGGGGGTGACCGTATGCCCTGTCAGTTTCATTCCTTTAGCAAAGTCACCAATATTCGTGTTCATACCCAAAGGTGATTTCTCCAGCATGGTTTTCCCATTATAGGTAATGGAATAACTTGGCTTTTCGGCAGGGGAAGTAAAGACAACCAATTGCAGTTTTTCATCCGGTCCTTTCACGACCACGTCTTGTGCCATCAGCGAAGTCAGACAGCAACCAGCCAGCAGAGCGCTTATTATCTTCTTCATATTATTCATGTTATTATGTTCTTCATTTATTTCCTGTTATTTCTCATTTGCCTTTTTTTATCCGGATCACCGTAAAAGAGTAGGCAGGCAATTGGCAATCAAACTTTTCTGCCACTTCCACCGTATCTTCAACAGGTAGCGGAGTATCTGCCGGTTTGCCGGTCAGTACGGTTCTTTTTGCAGAAGACTGTATAGCACCGATTCCGGAAAGGTCGACATGAGTATTCACCTCTACAGGAAGTAAGTTGACCAACTTCACAATCACATCTCCACTTGCCGAATCGCGGACAATGGAAGAAGCAAAACGTTTCTGCACTTTATCGTCTTTATTATCCAAAGTGATCTTCGATGGCAAATATTCGTTTCCGGCATTCTGTCCGTAGAGTTTCTGCACATAATATCCGGTGGTCGGTTTCACTTCCCGGTTATTGAAGTAAATCAAATCCGGATTCCATTGGGTATGTCCTTCTTTGGCGAGAAGAGGAGCGTAAGAAGTCATGTGTACAACGTCTCCATTGCGTTCCAAGGCAGCAAGATAAAGAGCTTCCGTCAGTGCAGTTTCGATATTCGCTTTTCGTCCCGGGATATGAGTCGCATATTCGCCCAAATATACTTTTGTCTTTTTCGAACGGTCGTATTTATCGTAGAAATCCTGATTGTTCAGGAACCATCCCGGAGTCTGATAATAATGTTCGTCCACCATCGGCACACCCAGTTTGTCGGCCAGTTTCCATCCTTCTACGTAGTCTGTACCTTCATTGAACGGTCCTACCGTACCTACAACGACCATTTCAGGATATTTTTCTTTGATGGCATTAAATATCATTGTAAAACGTTCTTCGAAGATATCGGTGATGAGATCTTCATTTCCGATGCCAATGTATTTCAGGTTGAAAGGTTTCGGATGGCCTGCTTCGGCACGTACCTTTCCCCACTTTGTCTTCTTAGCGTCGCCGTTTGCCCACTCTATCAGATCAAGAATATCCTGAATATAAGCACCCATTTCGCTCATTGGGATACCGCCTTGCTGTCCGCCTCTCAAGTCACCGTGACAGGCAGAGTTCTGGCAAGGAACACCAGCAGCCAATACCGGAAGCGGTTCTGCGCCAATATCTTCGCAGAATTGGAAATATTCAAAATATCCCAGTCCCATGCTTTGATGATACCCCCAAAGGTTGCGTTGAGCCTTTCTTGCTTCTAACGGACCGACCGTGTTTTTCCATTGATAGATATTCTTCAGACCATCACCATGAGCCACACAGCCACCGGGAAAACGGATGAAACGGGGATGAATGTCAGCTAACACTTGAGCCAGATCCTTGCGGAGTCCGTTCTTGCGTCCTTTAAATGTATGCTGCGGAAACAGGGAAATCATATCCAGATTCAATTCTCCAGCAGATTGCGGAATGATTTCGAGGCGAGTATCTGCGGTTGCTTTGGCAGTAATCACTGTTTTATACGTTTTCCATTGGCGGGAAGATACAGTCAGAGAAGTCTCTCCACATATATTTCCTTCTCCATCTACCAAACGAACCTGTAATTTATTTGATTGACCCTGCGGAACCCTCGCAAATATGGAAAAGTCATATTTCTCTCCGACATTCAGCGCGATACCATCAAAGCCTGTATTTTCTAACGCGGCTCCCGGTCGTTCTACATTCAATACGGCATAATGCGGATTATTGGCATGAATAGGATCGGTAGTGTTAATGGTGAAAGTGGTTTTATCTCCTTTCAATGTCCAGGAATGAGTACTATTCCAGTTCTTATCCCCTTCCCTGTCTGAAGGGTCGTATTCAAAATCACGGTTCTGGATCAGTTCTGCATAGAGTCCTCCGTCTGCCGAATAATTAATATCTTCAAAGAAAGCACCCAACAAGACATCGCTGATGTCTTTGGCACGTTCGGGCTGTACGGTGACCGTTGCTTTTACAGACTTCAAACCGGCAAAACGTTCTCCATCCTGTACCGGACGTTCTCCATGTAATGAGTTCCGATATTGATTCCAGCCATAATTTTTATCCAATCCATCCACCAAGGTCCAAGCTACCCGGTTGATATTTGCTTTCTGCTCTTCTCCGGCAACAATAGCTTTCACTCTCACTCCGTCAAAATCCGGCGTAGTACGGGGATATTTCTGACTGGTCCAGTTGATTAAATCCTTGGAAGTAGCCTGGCCGTATCCATCATGGTCATTCAGTTTCCAGGTACAAATCCATTCGCCATCGGGCGATTGTTTCAAATAAGGATCGAGCATTTTCTTCTGTGATCCCCAGCGGCTATAATCGCACCGGAGATATCCGTAGTTCCGGCCGACTTCAAGCCAGTTTTCCTTATCCATGCTCCAGGCAAAACGAAGCCCGCTACACCCGTCGTCTCCGGAAGTGGCAAAGGAAAAGAGATAAACCGAATCGGGGGTACTCGTCATTTCTTTGATTGCAGCTAAAGTGACTTGCTGAAACGACAAAAACAAGACAACTAAAAACAGGAATAATTTTCTCATGGTATCTATTGCATTAAGATTATCAATCGCAAAGTTAAGATTTTCATTATTCTAACTGATATATTTCAAGCTATAATTGGTTGTTTTACACTTAAAAATATATAAGAAACAAGTAAACAAGGGTAAAATATACACTTTTTCCAATATCGTATACTATTTTCCTGGATTACAATAGTGAATCCACCTTATCTTAATAACTCAAAAAAAGACAAAAGGGTGAATGTATTTATCTGGAAATGAAGACTACCCGCTTGAAATTCATTGAATTTGTAGATGAGAGGTGCCCAAACTCCCTTTCTCCTTTAGATCAGAAACCTTCCGGTTTACCATACGCCTTGAAAAGGCGTTGCAATTCTTTTTGAGTAATCGGAATAACAGTGCCGTGGCGTGGATGGAAATCCATACTGATAGCATGGTCAATCACTTTGAAGTGTTCCAGATCAGCACTTTCCGTAAACTGGTATTTGCCTTTCATATACACATCATACATCAAGATGTACTTATCCGAGCCAATCAATGGAAAAATGCCCGCACCCTCTACTGCATCCTTCGTCTGCTGCTTATAGTCATCTGATTCCGTCCACTGTCCGGAGGTCAGAGAGGAAGTAGTAGCCTTCTTAATGCCATTTCCATTCCCTTCCGTTTTATAGAACAGGTGATAAAGCCCGTCTTTATAGACGATATCGCCGTCAATACATGACTTTTCGTTTTTCGGAAGAAACAGCGGTTTCGGTTCTCCTTCTATATCGGTAAAATCCTTGTTAGCATAAGCATAATAAATGATGTCCGGACCATTGCCATGTTGCATGGACCAATAGATCATGTATTTTCCGGCCTGCTTGTCATAAATCGTTTGTGGCGCCCACACACGTTTTAGGTTTTCCTGATCGGGATATTTCTTCTGGATATTCACGATATTGGAAGTCCAGTGTACAAGGTCTTTTGATTTCAATAATATCATGGCACGGTTAGAACTCCATCCATTGCCGGACACCATATCTGTCACCACCATATAAAAGGTATGACCGTCTTGGCTTCTCAGGATATGCGGGTCGCGCACACCACCGGTCGAACTGATTACTTTTGAATCAAGAACGGGCTTACCGTCATTCAGTGCCCAATATGTATATCCGTCCATACTTACGGCATAACATACAGCTTCTTCACTGATGTGGTTACCTGTAAAGTAGGTAAACAAATAAGCCACATAATCTTTTTCAACGATAGGATGTTGTTGGGAAAAAGAAGGCAATGTCATTGCCAACATTAAACTAATAGCAACTGCAAAATGTCTCATAGTGTTCCTCATAAAATTCACGTTAGTTATTGGGTGTCAAAAATACACATAAAATAAGAGATATACTACCACGAATCATGCAAAAAGGGAATAATTTTGTGTCATTTCATTAAAAAACAAAGTTTTACCCAGGTTATTAAACCAAAATGGAGCTTGCCAATGCCGACAAACTCCATTTTGTATCTTCTGGAAAAAATAGAATAATCAATTCAGGAATCGTACCATTTCGCAAGCCGCCAGTAAGAAAGCCCCTACTCCAAAGTTAGCTGTTGAATTGGCATCTACCACTTGTCCCGGAATGGCCTTCTCACCGATAGGCTGCACATAGCCGATACGTCCATCCGGCTGCAAAGCAACAGTTGTCAGGTACTTCCAGGCTTTTTCTACTACAGGCTGATAAGTAGCCTTATCCAAAAAGCCATTATTCATACCCCACAGCAGACCATAAGTAAAGAAAGCAGTGCCACTGGTTTCCGGTCCGGGTGCATGTTCCGGATCAAGCAAACTCCGTGTCCAGTATCCTTCCGGCTGCTGACAGGCTGCCACAGCTTTTGCCATCGCGCGGTAACGGTCTATATATTCCTGACGGTATTTATCCGTTTCAGGCAAATCTTTCAGGACCTTAGCCAAAGCAGCTAAAACCCATCCATCTCCACGAGCCCAAAAATCTTTCTTACCATTCACACTTTTATGTTTAGGATAGAGATATTTTCCGTCACGATAATAAAGCGCATCTTCCGGATCGTACATCAGACTGTCGGCAAATGCCCAGTATTCATGCAGTTTCTCCAGATAAAGCGGATTGCCGGTAATCTTATATAGTTTAGTCATCACAGGCATCACCATGTAAAGACCGTCAGCCCACCACCAATAATCATTCTTATCCGTACTCATCTGATATTCCATCACTTCGCGGGCACGAGCTATTTTTTGAGTATCCGGTTCTATATTGTATAAATCGGCATACGTCTGAAAGCAAGTCTGGTAATCACCAAAAAGCACATAATCGTCACTCTCGCCATAGCTGTATTTCCATTCAGCTTTATTATCCGACTTAGCACCTTTCCATTGATTATGTTCAGCCCAAGCCTTGGAGTAGTTCATGAAATCGGAGTCACCGGTCAG